>ERZ772876.1032-NODE-1032-length-31505-cov-10.670016_pt1 | contig 31505 bp, 26 predicted proteins | sample MGYA00580584_ERZ772876 | MGnify/ENA primary metagenome ERZ772876 (study PRJEB29015, sample SAMEA2737728) | human gut metagenome | biome: human gut; feature: human-associated habitat; material: faeces | place: China | collected 2012 ... | reverse complement strand
TTGTCCTACTTCTTGGATATGAGCGACGCGGAAATTGGCGAACTGCTGAATGTTGTACGCACGACGGTTTTCCGGCACAGGAAATCCGCGCTTGCGAAAATCAAACAGTATTTGGAGGGAAAAGCAGATGATGAATACCGTTAGGAAGTCTGAAAATCTGTTGCCGTTCCCTGTCATTTCCGCAGCGGCAAACGGCGACACAACCGCCATGTGCGCGATCTTGAAGCACTACGAGGGTTACATAGCGAAACTTTGTACCCGCACGCTGAAAGACGACGCGGGCAATACCTATTCCTATGTGGACGAGGAAATGCGTAACAGGCTGCAAGTGCGCCTTATTACCCGCACCCTTGCTTTTCATGTAGGATAATCTTTTAGCCCATGCGGGGAGCGTGTCCCCTTTCCACGCTTCCCGTTATGGGCTATTTGTCGTTCCGCAAAAGCATATCCGCTGTTGATGTGCTTTTGCAGGCCGACAAAGCCTATTGTTCTTTGACAAAGAAAGCGGCCTTTGGTGCGCAGCATAACAGGCAAACGGGTACATTCCGTCTGTACCGAGCCAGTCGGCGGGTACGCCATGACAGCTTTTCCCCATAGGGGAAAAGCCGAGCGAGAACTACCGCGCCGTAAAACAGGTTTAGCAGCTTGTGGGCGACGACATACAAGGCGGCACAATGATACTCCCGCGTTGAACACCCTCAAAGTATTGCGCGGCGCACCCATAAGCATGGGCCGGGGTGAAACTCCCGTGAGGTTGCAGCTAACAACCGCCCGTTTCAGCCTTATTTCTCATATCGTACAAGCCGGAGCGCATATTCTGTACTATGCCGCTAACCGGGAGGGAAAGAAGATGATTACCAAGTTACAACTTCAACAAATGAGAAATGTTGATATTACACAGGTTGACCGCAGCACTTTGGTTGATATTCGTAATATCCATATTGACAGTTCTTTGCCAGCAGCAAAAAAAATGCAAAGCTACTTGGAGCAGATCGTCAATCCGTATTGTTTTCTTTGCGGCGATACGCCCGTAAGAATACGGTTTGTCGCAGAGGATAGAACGCTAAAGCAATCATTGTGCGATTACTTTTTAAGTCTGAAATAACCGCCGACTTTCCCTAACTCTATGGGTAAGACCTTGTGATTACGGGGCGAAAATGGTATAATTAACTCGTAATTATAGGGGGAAAGGAGGTATAATGCCCCGCATACGCAAAGACAAAATGGCACGCAGTTATGCAGAGCCGTTTTGGAAAATTGGGCTATACATTCGACTATCCAGAGAGGACGACAACGAGGACGAAAGCGAGAGTGTTATCAACCAAGAAAAGATACTCCGCGACTTTGTAGACAGCTATTTTGAGCCGGGAACCTATGTGATTGTAGACGTGTTTGCCGACGACGGATTGACAGGCACCGACACAGCGCGACCAAACTTCAAACGGCTTGAGGGCTGCATTGTCCGAAAAGAAGTAAACTGCATGATTATCAAATCCCTTGCACGCGGTTTCCGCAACCTTGCCGACCAGCAAAAGTTTTTAGAGGAGTTCATACCCATTAACGGTGCAAGGTTTATTTGCACAGGCACACCATTTATTGACACTTACGCAAATCCCCATTCTGCAAGCGGCCTTGAAGTACCTATTAGGGGAATGTTCAACGAGCAGTTTGCCGCGACCACTTCCGAAGAAATCCGCAAAACATTCAAGATGAAACGGGAGCGCGGCGAGTTCATAGGCGCGTTTGCCCCTTACGGCTACAAGAAAGACCCAAACGACAAAAACAGCTTGATTGTAGATGAAGAAGCAGCGGAGGTTGTCAAAAGCATTTACCATTGGTTTGTCAATGAGGGGTACAGTAAAATGGGGATTGCAAAGCGGCTTAACCAAATGGGAGAGCCGAACCCCGAAGCCTATAAGAAGAAAAAAGGCTTTAAGTATAACAACCCTAATTCCGACAAAAACGATGGTTTGTGGTCTGCCAGCACGATTGTAAGGATATTGCAAAATGAAGTTTATACGGGCGTAATGGTGCAAGGCCGTAATCGCGTAATAAGCTACAAAGTACACAAGCAGATCAACGTCCCCGAAGAAGAATGGTTTGTCGTCCCCAACACACACGAAGCGATTATTGACAGGGAAACATTCGAGAAAGCGCAAGCCCTACATAAGCGCGACACAAGGACAGCCCCCGGCAAACAGGAAGTCTATCTCATGTCCGGCTTTGTCCGTTGCGCGGATTGCAAAAAGGCCATGCGGCGCAAAACCGCCCGCGATATTGCCTACTACTCTTGCCGCAGCTACACCGATAAGAAGATTTGCAGCAAACATTCTATCCGGCAAGACAAGTTGGAAAACGCGGTATTGGCAGCGTTGCAAATGCAAATTGCCCTTGTAGATCGGCTTGCAGAAGAAATTGAACGGATTAACAACGCGCCTGTTATCAACCGGGAAAGCAAGAGATTATCCCATTCCTTGAAACAGGCAGAGAAGCAGCTAAAACAGTACAATGACGCTTCCGATAGCTTGTACCTTGATTGGAAAAGCGGTGAGATTACCAAAGAGGAATACCGCCGCTTGAAAGGCAAGATTGCAGAACAGATACAACAGCTTGAAGCGAACATCTCCTATCTGAAAGAGGAAATGCAGGTAATGGCTGATGGTATCGGAACCGACGACCCGTATCTAACCGCCTTTCTGAAATACAAAAACATTCAGAGCCTTAACCGCGGGATTATGGTTGAACTCGTAAAAGCGGTTTGGGTGCATGAGAACGGGGAAATAACGGTTGACTTCAATTTTGCCGACGAGTACCAGCGAATTATTGATTACATCGAGAATAACCACAACGTTATCCGAGTGATTGAGAACAAGGCAATCTAACGGCTTGCCTATTCAACACAAAGGAAAATCTAATGTTGTGCATAAATAAACGGCTCTACTGGAGCAACCGGTCCACAAGGATCGGCCGGTGCAACAGGTGCAACTGAGGCGCGACGGTAAGGGAATGGTGAAAAAGTGTAGAAAAAGTTATGATAATGTAAGAAATTCAAGAAATATAGCTATAATTACAATGAAATGATCACGCTACGTAGAAGAGCTGTTTTGAGTTTCAAAACAGCTCTTCTGAACATCAAAGTAACATTTTTAGGTATATCTTCCCTATTGATGTTGCAGGCCGTCTACACGGCAATACAGACAGCCTACACAGTTATAAGGGAATGTCAGCAAAATTGGTAGCATTTGCAGGAAAATTGCGCTGTGCGCTCTTCACTTGCTTACGACACAACAGCTCCACAAACTCCGCTGCGGTGTACACTGGAAGCAGTGTTTTTAGACAAAGTGTCAATTCCGCATCGTAATTCTCTTGGAAAAGTGTCAATACAAGGGTATAATATCCTCAGAAAACGAACAACAACTCATTTGACCGGAGCAAGGCACACGAACAGCCACAATGCCATCCAAATCGCTGTACTCTTTTACGGATGAATAATCACTAAGGTATGTGATCACATCTCGGTCAAGAATGAATTCCCATGCGTGTTTCAAATTCAGTATCTTCTATAAGCGATTATGTAGCCGGACTCATAAACGTAGTTTCTAAGTCTATAGATGTGCAAATGTTATCATTTATTTTGATTATTATAAGAACCATTATTTTTAATAATTCTATCATGTATAAAAGCACCAATTCAATGTATACGGCCTGCGCAGAATAAAAGCTCTGCGCACGCTGACAACGGAGAGCACAGCGGTTCTTATCCCGTTTAAAGCTCAGGAGATACAGGACACCGGCGGCATCCCATACGGTGTGAATGTCGTATCCAAGAATCCTATAATTTGCGACCGCAAAAAGCTGATATCTCCTCACGCCTTTTTCCTCGGCACATCAGGCTCCGGTAAATGGAAAAGCATAGTCCCGGCGAGAATGATCTGTATGTGCGCACTCTGGAGTTGGCGCAGGTCAGCGAGGAAAACTTCTTTGCCCATGTGGTTCATAAGGACATTGACGGCATCCTACATGATATCCGGGAAGCCCACAGGAAGGACCCCACTACTGCAGACACCGCTTCTCCTGTTGCCGAAATTCAAAAGCAGATGGAGACCGCCCTGCACTACGAGGGCACCGAGGAAGAAAAGAAAGCCCGTTTGTTTTTGGCGCCTCTTGGCATTGACTATGACAAACTGACCCCGGAGGAATTTGTCACGCAGATCAATATTCTCAAAAAGTCCGAACACCTGAAAAGCCCCAATAATCAGCGCGGGAAAGCTGTGCCGTATCAGGTGCACGGGAAAGGGAATCGAAAGAAGCGGAAGTAATCTGCGCTGCCTTTTTCCTCTACTATTGTTATGTCAGGAAACGGGAAAACCACTCCAATCCCATGACAATTCAAAATTCCATCCGGGATAAGGGCGGCGTGTTTCACTACATCCTGTTTCATTTATCGAAAAATGGTGAGGTTCTGCGGGATGTTGCCGTGGGACAGCTTGTTTCTGACCAAGAATGGTCACGACCGCTATGCGGTTCTGGATATGGAGGAATACCGCCAGTATGAAAAGCTGATGGCGATGCAGAAGCTGATGACAGAGCTGGAAAAGGGTCGCCGCTCCGGGGGGGGGGAGCAGGGGTACTTCTCTGCGGAGGATGTGGAAAAGGAACTGGGAATCCATGACTAAAGTAAAGATGCCAATGGCAGGAGAGATTACCTGCCCAGCCTGTTTGGTGAAGAGCTATGCGATGATGACAATGCGTAAACGAATACCGGGGCAGTAAAAAATGCGCTGTCCCGGTATTTTTCTGGTTTCAAATATGATAATGGAGTTTTGTACCATGGTAAGCTGAGCGGCTCCCTAGGATAGAGAGCCGCTGGTTGTTATTTTTAGCACGGATGTATTCGCCGTTGAGCTTTGCAGCGATAGTCTGCGAGTCTGTGGTGACGATGGACTGGGTTAAGGTGTAAACACTACGCCTACCAAAGCGGGGCGTGGGTGGAAACCAAGGAAGCCGACACGCAGTTTGAAGCTTATCTCGATATGGCCCGCTGGAGGGTGCGGGTATCCAGTTAAATGGAACCATCGCAGTCACAGACACAGTTCCGGATGGTATAGCCCTTTTTTCGTGCCCAGTCGGCATAGCTACCGTCAATTTCCCGATGCGAAAGCCTGTTTCTATTTTTGGAGGAATCAGTCTTCCTCCAGGTCAAAACGAATTGTCACACGGCTTTGACCTCCCACGGTACAAGTGAACAGAGTCAAATCCCAATTTTCACTTTCCATTCCCTCTATATCTGTGGGGTTCAGTGTCTCCCGCTCCACCATTTTGTAGATGAATACATTTCCGTCTATATCTGTAAAGGTGGCAATATCGCCCTCCGAGAGTGTTTTCAGGCTGCCGAAATGGGAGGCATAGTTATGACCACAGAGAATCAGATTGTTCAGATATGCCGACCCGCTGTACCGGCAGGGAGCAGATTTCAGATTGGGATAATTCCACTCACTGATAATCGGCAGTTCCAGCTCCAAGGCTGGGATTCTTAAAACACCGATAAAGTCTATTCCGTTGATGGTTTCCACTGGCATTTCCATATTAGGGGATAGAACATAGTCCGGAATAACAGTCCGCTCATCGCTCACCAACGGCTCCTGATCCCCGGCGGAGTCCGAGGGAGCCTCTAGAGCGGCCTCTGCGGGCAAATACGCATCCAGCTGGGTTACCGCTTGCCTGGCCGATTGCTCTGCCCGCAGCTCGTCGTACAAGTTGTAAGATACAAGGAAAAGGGCTGCTGCAATCAGCAGCAGCCCAATCGTAATCAACAGCAAGCCCTCTTGCTTTCTGCTATTTTTTTCTTCATTCCTCATCAACAGCACCTCTGCGGCGCACCAGGCCGATCACGACAAAGAGCAGTCCGGCGGCAATCAACACTGGAACCGGCCACCAGAGCTGGCCAGTCTGAGGCAGCGTCGGCTTTGTAGGTGTAGTAGGTTTGTCCGGCGTGGTAGGTGTTGTGGGAGTAGGTTCGTCAGGAATTTCCTCATTGTAGCTATTTGTCACCACAAAAGTGATACCCTCCCGTGTGACCTCCACGGTATAGCCCTCCAACTCTTTCTCCACAATGGTCCACGTATAGCGATCATTCAATCCCGTCCAGGTGTACCGCCAGTTGTTTGCCGCGTTCAGGGTTACGGTATCATATACCTTGCCGTCACGAAGAAGCTGAGCAATTACCTCTTTGGGACGATCTTTTTCATGTCCATCATCGGCCCAGACCTTCAGAACCTTTCGGTCGATGGTATGGTCATCTGGGTTATCAGGGATTTGGGATGAATCGAACTTTGCATTGACGGCTACATCATAAACCCAAATGTTATTCTCTTTGTCCAATCCAGGCAGCATTACCATGAATGGCGTGGGATCATAGCGGAAGCCATTTTGCGTGTGTCGATACCCCAGTACAAAGTACAAACCCGCTTTCAGGCTCTTTCCGGCGGTGGGAAAGGAAACCAATCCCTTATCATTGGTCTTTCCACTGTCTGTGGGGGAAATATCATCCCGCAATACATAGCCCTCCAGGGTGGATGCCAGTGTCCGCCAGGCCTCGTCATCCTTGCCCCGGATATTGACATGGAACTGGGCGAAATCTTTTGTGGTGGTCAGCTCGCCGTATTCGTCTACTGTGGCAACCAGGAAAATGTCAAACTCTGCACCAACCAGTGGCGTGTTTCCATCTTGATAGGAAATGGTCAAACTTACATCCTGGTTCAAGTCAATACTTCCCGCCGCCAGAGCCTGCAAGGGCAGGAGAAGGAATACTGCCAGCACACTGAGCAGCGCAGCAGTCATGCGTCTAATCCTCTTCATCGGCTTCACCTCCGTGTTTCTTTCTTGGCTGCTTGGGCAGCAGCAGTAAAATCAAAAGCAATAGCAAGATCGGGATCGCCACAACAGGAGCCACAAGCAGCGGTTCAATCTGAATGGCGTCCGCCGTCACACGGACGGTCTTTGCTTCCTCAATATTGTCAATCCGGTGTCCCCGTACCAGCAGCCGGTGGGTATTGATGCCGTAAGGGGTGCAGGTAACGAGCGTACAGTAATCTTTCCCTTCTTCAATCCGAAGGGCACCCGTCTCTTGGGGTTCCACAATCAGGATTTGATCGACCTCATAGGTCAGCACGTTGTCCAGGACCCGGAGCATAAAGATGTCTCCCGTTTGCAGCTTGTCTAGGTTGGTGAATAGCTTGGCGCTGGGCAGTCCCCGGTGGCCGGAGAGAACGCAATGGGTGCTTTCGCCGCCCACGGGCAGGCTGGACCATTCCAGATGGCCCACGGCGATCTGCAGGACCGATTCCTCCGTACCATGATAGATGGGCAGAGAGCAATCAATGCTGGGGATTTCAATATAGCCCATGACGCCAAGACCGGACACATTCAAAAGCTGCTGGTATTCTTCCTTCTGGGCGTCGCTGAGCAGGTACGCATTGACCCGATCGGTCAGAGATGCGTTGTAGCTTTCGGCCGCGGCCCAGATTTCGTCGTATTGATCCTGGTTCAAATTTGCGACTTCCTCGGCATATGTGGCAATGGCCCGGGTCTGGTGGAGGGAGTTCCAGTAATCGCTGACAGAGGGGTACAACAGCAAGGACAGCCCTGCAAGAAGGATCAGGAACAGGAGTAGCGTTATATAATTGCCTTTTTTCTTCTTCATGCAGGGTTCTCCTTGCCGCTGTGGGCCAGGGAGGGAGTCCCTCCCCAGCGTTCACAGCGGGATGTCAGTGCGTTTCAGATATGTATCAGGGAATTAGCCCTTGGTGCTCATGCGCTTCTTGGTGACCAGCAGCACAGCCGCGCCGAGGACCAGAACAGAGCCGAGGACGTAGAAGATGGTGGTGCCGATGCCGCCGGTGGAGGGAAGCTGTGCACCAGATTGGTTCTCAATGTTGGCAGAAACAACACCGGTGGAAATCACTCCGGTGAACTTATCACCGCCACTGAGGGATATCAGCGTGGGGTTATCGGAAGACACATCGTGAGTAGCCGTAATGGTGAACTCGATATCGGCAATCGTATTGTACCCAGCAGGCGTGGTGGTCTCGACCAACTTGTAGTCGCCATCATCCAGGCCACTCCAAGTAAAAGTGGTCATGTCCTCACCCTTAAGCTCGGTCCCTACAGCTTCATATGTACCAGAAGCGTTCTTCTTATACAGGGTGAAGCCTGCGCCCTTCAGAGGGATGTACTCTTCGGAGCCTTCGACTGTGGGATCATAGTTGGGATTCTTGGTAACCTTGTTCACGATAGTCTTGTAAGTAAATACAATAACGACATCATCGGGGGTCTTGCCGCCTTCATCGGTCTGCTCATCATTGGGATTGTTGGTATAGCTCACATGGGAGGTGTTCTTGTTGCCGGTGGAGCCAATAACGGCCTGATTGTTCAGCGTGGAGGTATACTCAACAGAAATGACACTTCCGGCGTGGACAGAGGTGATCTCCTTCAGGTTGGCAAAGCGAACCTCAAAGGTGCAGCCGTCGGTCAGGCCTTCGGTCACAACCTCATAGCCAGTGGTAATCAGCGTTCCGTCAACATAGACTTTCACAGAATTCTTATTGAAGCTCAGGCCAGTATCTTCCTTATCGTGGAAGGTCAGCTTGTAGCCGTGGGTGTAGTTGGCGTAGTCCTGAGCGATGGTGGCGCTCAGCTTGAAGGGTACGGCATCGCCGATATCGTAGTCAGCGGAATCCTGCCAATCAGTGGTGGAGTTCGCCGCGCTGTCATTGGTGTCCTTAACCTTCTTATCGGAGGTTGTGGTTCCAACCTTGGGAGAGATAGTCGTGGGGCCGACAACCTGGACTACATACAGGGAGTAGGCTTCACCGTCATTGACAGGGCCGTTGTCCTTGATCAGATAGTAGCCGGTGGGTACGGTCAGGGGATTGCTGTCGGAAACGGTACCGATAGCTGTGGAGCCGAAATTGACATAAGTCTGAATCACAGTCAACTTCTCAGTATCGCTCTTGCTGTTTACAGCGGCCAGAGCGTCCAGAGTGGTCTGATCGACAGCAGCTCTTTCGGTGCCGGTGCCGTTCTTGCCCCACTTGATGTTGGACAGAACACCCTCATGGAGGTCGCCGGTGAAAATCTGGTAAACATCATAGGTGCGGGTGCTTCCCTCGGGAGCCGAAATTATAGCGTTTTCTGCCGCAAACGCGGTAGTGGCCAGGGCAAAGACCATGACCAAGGCCAGCAGCAAGCTGGCAAGTTTCTTTGCGTGTTTCATTGTTTGACTTCCCTTCTTCTTTTTAAGTTTCTGCGTAGTAATGGGATCGTGCCGCGCATCAGGAAGATACTGAACCCCCCTTTCTGCGCTTGGTATGGTGATACAACAGGAGGAACGCCGCGCCCGTGAGCAGCAGGAAGCCTCCTATGGTATACGGTATCGTACCGGCCCCGCCGGTGTTGGGCAGCTCGGGGTAGCAGACTTGGTTGGTTACGGTCACGGTGGCTGCGGCACTCCCATCTGCGGGAACCGTTACCGCAGGGCCGTTGGTGTAAGTCACAAGGAAGCTGCTGCTGTTCACCGTGGCCGGCACATTGCCCGAAATTGGCTGACCGGAATCATCCAGCTCGTAGATGTAATAGGTTCCGCCAAGGGTCAGGTTTGTAAACTTCGCTGTCCCGCTCTCCGGCGTGACCGTGCTGTTCACGTATGTGATGGTCACCGTTTGCAGCGGATCGCCGGTGGGATTTGCTTCGGTATAGATTCCAAAACGGTAGGCTCCGTCGATTTTTGCCAGATGATTGCCGCCCGCATCCAAAAATGCCTTGGCCACCGTGGCTTCGCCCTTGTGGTTGTAGGCCTGATAGGTGTAGTCCGCGCTCTGGTACCAGACGGTCACCCCATTGGGGAAGGTGGGATAGCTTCCGTCCTCCTGCTGCTTTACCACAGCGAAGTAGTGGGGCACGGCATCCATCACATAGCCCTCCGGGGCGGCTGTTTCAGTAAGGCAGTAGACCGTGTTATATTTCATGGTCTGACCACTTTCTTTCCCGAAGGTCAGGGTGCCGTCCTTGCCGGTGGTGCCGGTCAGGGAAAGGCCGTCCGTTGTTGGGGTAAACGTACCGTCAGCATAGGTTCCCTCCACCAATGTGAACGTCGCGCCGGAAAGAGTCTGGCTGGTATTGTATTGATCCATTTTTTTGACTGTTACACTGGGAGAAGTGTCCGCACCAGCGGTACCGCCGGTGGAATAGCTGAATTCTTTGACCTCTACGCTGCCGCCGCTGGGGGTGGTATAGCCTTCCCAATGGGCGTTGTTGGAAATGGAGATGGTCTGACCCGGCGCGGCGTTGACTGTGGTTTCATAGGTAACGGTCAGAGGCAGGTTGTCCGGCAGGACAATTTTCAGCGTCTGTCCTTCCACGGAGGCGGTCCAGTTCGATACCACCTCGCCTGTCTTGGTGTTCACCACCTGAATGGAAGTGGTGTCCATAATCAGGGTTTTGCTCAGCTCGTCCACCAGGGTGATGGTATCCTTGCCGCTGACCAGATCTTCGCCAAGCCCGTTCAGCGTGATTTTGAACGGATAACGGCCGCCGTTGATTTCAGGGTTATAAGTGCCTTGCTTGGACAGCGTCTGTTTTCCGATTGTCACACCATTGCTGTCGCTGCCGATGGTCGTTCCCTCGGAATTTTGCAGTCTGACCACATTGTTGAACTCCTTGCTCACGCCGCCCAGAATAACGTCAGGATCCGTTACCTTACAGACGATCTGTATCTCCACGGCATAATCATCCCGGTATCCGCCTCCGGCTACCAGATTGTCAATATCCCAGATCACCTGCTGACCGTTGGTGTAATAGTAGTTCGTCTGGCTTCCTGCGTTGTTGCTGAGCAGGGGCTTCGCGTATTCCGTCCAGCTGCCGCCTAGGGCGGCGATTTCCTCAGCTGTGAGCTGCGCAAAGGTGGGTTTGGGATCCTGCCGAACTGCTTTATCTCCCAGCCACCATATACGGACATAGGTTACCTCCATCCCATCCGGGATCTGCTCGACCACACGGTACCGCCCGGACAGGCTGCCCTCATAGTTCACATGAATCTGCCAGGCCACATAGGTACCCGCTCCGTTCAGCGCGCCTGTGCTGATGGCCTGATTTGTGCCGCGCTGGATGTCCGTGATGGAGTTGCCGGAACCGGGATAGGTAAAGACACGGCCCAGTTCCTTAAAGATATTTTCGCTGCCGTACAGGGTCTTGCTGGCCGTGTTGTGGTCCAGCCAGTTGGTGCCGTTGGAGCGGCTTTGCAGCTTATTGTTATAGGTAAAGGCGTCTCGTTTCTTGGCGGGCAGTTGACTCGGCTCGGTCTTGACAATCAGATAAAGGGAATCACCCTGCGCCAAGCGAATCTCTGTATTCAGGGTCAGCGTCAGAGAATAGTTGCCTTTCGCAACGGTATAGTTACTGCTTTCTAAGGCCGTCAGCAGGTTGCTGGCGATTAGCGAATCCAAATCCGCATAATCCGCGAGAGAGTTCGTTCCCAAATTGCCCGTATATACGCCCACAAAGGAGGTGCCCCGAATATAGTGAGCCGACCCGCCGACCGCTTTCGTGACGTCCTTGATGGCAGTGCCACTGGGCAGAACCTTTCCATCCACCTTGATGACCCAGTACAGTGCGCCATTGGCAAAGTCTCCGGTGGTCACCTGGGGTTCCTCGTAGTACCAGCTCTGCTTTTCCGCGGCAAAGCTTTTGCCGCCTTCCACGATGACAGAGGCCTCCACGCCAATTCCGGCAAGCGCGTATCTAATATTGCCGATACCCACCGTGCCGGACAGGTTAAATCTGTTGCTTACCACCACCTGCGTAATGCCGTCGATATTCGTGGGCTGCGCGTAGTAGGTCAGAAGGTAGGCCTTCTTTCCAGCCAATCCAATCTGCTCAGATGTGAAGCTGAAGGAGGTTTGCCCGTCAACTTTTACCCAGACGGTTTGATCAGGCGTGCGGCTGCTCAAATTGGCAATGGCTGCTGCATCGTTCAGACCGGAACCGGGTGCGTTGCTGCTGATGGTATAGGCATCCACCCGGACATAGCCCACAAACTTCATGTACTGGCTGCCCAGGCTGTCAGCCATGGACGCAGAGGACAGATCCCAGTCTCCCGCCTCATTGGCTGCCACCTGATACTTGTAGCTGCCGGCAGGCGCAGTGAAGCTGCTGTCAGGGGAGGTGATTTGGGTAACGGAACTGCCGGTGGCGTCATACACGCTGCCGCTCATGGACACAGTGCTTTCCGTCTCCTGCTTCCCGCCCGCCAGCTTTCGGCTCCAGACCTTGCGGTCAATAGTCTTACTGGTCATATAGCCGTTCAGCCGTAAGCCGCCATCTTTTCTGCTGTCATCGGTATAAATGCAGGCGCGATTGTTGATCTTGAAGTCTTTGTTTCCCGCCGCCACGAACACACCGGGCTCCACATTCACCGTGTAGGTCAGGGTCTTGCTCTCACCGGGAGCCAGGGAACCCACATAATAGGTGAAGCTATCGTTCTTCTTGCCGTCATTGTCCGTATCCGTGATGTTCAGTGTAGTTCCTGCCGTAATCTCCGTTAAGCCGCTGCTTCCGTTCTGGCCGTTGGAACCGCCCTGATAGAGGTGGAACGAGTTTGCATCGTAAGACAGATATTGGCGGATGGCTGCTAAGGTCCCATTCTGATTTTCGATTGAACCGTCCAACGCGTCCATAATTTTCACATTGTCCAGGACATAGCTGTTGTCCGCATTGGCCTTCACCCAAATGGTGTAGGTGATGGTGCCTCCACCGTTTTCGCCGGGGGTAAACGTCGAGGCCACTTTGGACATGGTTGCACCAGCACGGGGCGTAAAGGTGACGGTGTCGCTGTCCCGCTGGTAGGTCTTGGAGTAAACATTTGCCGTGTTCTGAAGATTTCCCTTTGCCGTGACGCCGGTGTATGCATCCTTCAGCTTGACCCGGTATGTCAGAGTCCGGGTTTCGTTGGCTGCCATATCGCCGATGTCCCAGACCAGGGTGCCGGGTTTCGTCGGGTTTTCACCTGCGGGATCCGGGATGGGTTTATCCTCCGTAGGTGCCGCACCGATGTAGACGATTCCGGTGCCTCCGGTTTCCGTGGGGCCATCCGTATCATTGGTAGCGCTGGACCCGCCCGTCACGCCCACATATTCCTCGATGTGCTGGGTATCCGCAAAGGTATCCACCACCTTGACCTCCGGGCAGCCATCCGCGCCGGCCTTCACGGTCAGGGTGTAAGTCAGATAATCGCCGTCTGTCTCCTCCGAGATGGCCGAGACGGTTTTGCTCAGATTCACATTTCCGTACTTGGCGACAATGTCACCAGCAAAATCGATGTTGATCGTTGTATTGCCAATGACAATTTGACCGGTTCCATCTTCGCCGACCTGCGACAGGTTAACTTCTGCTTCCACAAAAAAGTCGCCGCTGATGACGGTATTCGTCTCTGTCTTTTGCTTTGCCAGCCAAGTGGTGTCAAAGGCAAGGGTGACCGTATTGTTTGCCACCGTGATGGTGCCCACGGTCGTGCTGCCGCTGGTGATGCTGCCGTTGGCCGTGGCGTTGCGCAGCAGGTTCGGCAGGGTATAGGTCATTTTCCCGCCCGCAGCCAGGAGATTATCAATAAGGACGTTGCCGTAGCTGATCACCAGCTTGAAATCCGCGTCGCCGGGAATATCCGTCGCGCCTGATACATTGGTCCACGCTGCGTTTTCATCCGTGCGGTAATAGAGTGTTGCGCCTGTGATATAGTTTTCTACGGAAACGGGATCGGTTGCCCCTGTTGTATCCGCATCCAGAGTCATCACCGAATAAGCGCGTGTTTTGGTGCCAGAAGCGTAGGCAGTGCCCATAACCGGCAGGCTGGGATCGATCTCCATGCCGGACATCTCTTCCTCCGGTTCGGTCGTTTCTTCCGTTTCTTCTGTCGCTTCTGTTTCTTCCGCAGTGCTGCATTCCTCCGTGTGGGTATGCTCCTCCATATCGCAGGTCAATTCCCAAGTGCCATAGCACAGGGCGGTATGGGTGTGTTTTTCATCCTCGGGAAGCGTACAGGTCAGAGCGTCGGTATCCGCCGGTTCCTCCACCGTCTCAAAGCACGCACCCGTGTGCTGATGCTCCAAAACCTGGATTTTGCCGCAGATCAGATTGCCGTCATCATCATAGCAGCCCGGGTCCTCCGGGGATTCATAGGGCTCGTGGGTGTGGAGAATGATTTCTTTCTTCTCACAGATCAACTCCGGTTCGGCAGGTTCTGCTTCTTCCGCCGGTTCGGTGGGCAGCTCGCAGATCAACGTCTTTATCTGCTCGTAGCACTGGTCGGTGTGCTGGTGTACAGGCTCCTCTGTGTCGCCGCACGTCAGTTCCCGCGTTGTCTCATAGCAGCTTTCGGTATGCTCATGATCTTCTTCACAGACCAAAGCAGACGTTTCTGTGTAGCGGTCATCCGTATGCACATGGGCCGGTTCCGTAGATTCCGTACAGATCAATTCGCCGCGCTCCACGGTGTAGCAATCATCCGTATGGGTATGTACTTCGGGTGCGTCTGTTTCCGGCACGGCATAGCAGCTTCCGGTGTGCTCATGGGTCTCGATCTCCGGCAGCGGGCACCAAAGGTTCCCATTTTCGTCATAGCATGCCGAATCATGCTGGTGAACGACAAAGTCTGCATACCCGCACGTCAGGTTTCCTTCGCTGTCATAGCAGGTATCGTCATGCTGATGGAGATTCAGGCTTTCGATGGTACACACCGGCTCGGTCCGGGTGGCAGAGGTTACTTGCGTGTAGCAAGCCTCCGAATGGGTGTGTTCAGGAATCTCACACGCTCCCTTTTCCATGGTAATGGCGGGAAGAATCAATGCGTAGACCGTGCAGAACACCACAACGCAGGCAAGACCGGTTACAACCCGGTACCAGCGTTTCTTCCTTTGATGTGCCTTCGTATATTTTTCTGCGCCCTGAAGAGCATCCTTCTTCATATACCAATCACCAGCTTTCCTATCTCAATGTTCCGAAGTCAGGCAGGGGCCAGACCCGGAAGACAATTTTTCCAACAATCTGTTCATCGGAGACACAGCCAACCGTTGTACTGCGGGAATCCACAGAAGTAGAGCGGTGGTCGCCCATGCAAAAGTACCGGTTATCCGGCACCTGGTAGGGTAATGCAATGTCACAGTCTCCAAGGGCTTTTTCTGTCAGGTATGGTTCGTCCAGCAACTCACCGTCCACATACACATTTCCGTCAGCGTCAATATCCACCCACTGACCAAGACCGGCGATACAGCGTTTGACCAAAATCTTGTTGCCCATGTGAAACGCCACCAGGTCGCCAGGCGCAAAATCCGATCCTTTGACGGAGATCACAATATCTCCCTCGTCCAGCGTCGGGGCCATGGAGGCTCCGTAAATTTGCAGCACAGGCATCCAAATCGTGGCCACCAATACAGCCACCGCAGCCACGACAATCAGGGTGTAGATGGTGCTTCTCAGGACCCGTTTATATCGTCTCTTATATTTTTCTCTGCCAAGCTCTGCCGTGAGCTGCTCCACGGTTGGAAGCTCGCGTGGCTGCATTGTTTTACTTTTCATCTGTCCAAACCTCTCCGGCTGCCTGGATCATTTCTCGGAGGGCTTCCTGATCTGCCAGCAGTTTGGCTGCTTTGGCAACAATCTGTTTCCAATAGGCATCCGCTTCCGCGTGTGCTTTTTGGCTGTACGCCTCTGCCTCCTGCCGGATCTCCGCAGCTTCTTGTTTTGCCTGTTCCTTCATATCACGACAGATTGCATCCTGTTGGCCGCTTATCCGTTCGATGTTCTCAAGATACTGCTGCGCTGCGGCTTCTGCTGCCTGAAAGACACCGTTGAGGGACAGGGCAGCCTCCGCCAGGGAACCGGCTTTGTCGATCTCGATCCTGCGGTCCCGAAGCTGTGCTTCCGCCTGCTCCAGCCTGATCTTCAGCTGGCTGTTTTCTTCTGTCTGGGCAATCAGCATTTCCAGCAGCTCACTCCGGCTCAAACGCCGCAATTCTTTATCCGTCATAGAGCACCTCCAAATCTGTGCCGCACAGCACAAAAGCAAAAAAAGAGGCAGCAGTTATTCTTCACTTGCCCCAAATCCTTACTCCACAGCACGGAAGTAATATTCCTCACGCTGTGCTGAGTTTCAACTAGATGAATGCGGCATTCAGCGCAACACATTATTTCCATTATGTAGTGAAACGATTATATCAAAAGATATATGCCTAATTTCTAATCAGAATAATTTTAGCACAAGCATACATGAAAATCAAGGGGCACAGGAAAAGTACGTAAAAAGATGGTAAAATCTAAGATAAAAGTGGCAGTACAAAAAGCGGGATGCACGAAGCCACCCGCAAATTCTTTTTTTATAGAGTATGAGGGTGACTTTGGTGCACCCAAAATAGAGTGCGCTATTGTTAAGTTGGCATTCAGTCTGGGCTAGTAAACAACATAATGGAAATTATGTGGTGTTTTTTATTGCCTAAACTGCAAGGCCCAATCGTTCGATTTTTCGCCGGTGTTCTGTGCCGGTGGTCATAATATAGATTCTTGTTGTGTCGATGCTGCTGTGTCCCAGAATATCGGCCAATTTGGCGATCTCTTTCTCAATACCGTAAAAAGTCCGGGCAAACAGCTTGCGCAGATTGTGGGGAAACACCTTGCTGGCTTTTACTCCGGCTGCCTCGCAGAGGGATTTCATCTGCGCCCAAATATTGCTCCGATCCAACGGCTTCCCGTTCCTGGTAATAAAGATCGCTCCAGAACGGATGCCGTTTTTCTTTGCGTGATCCAGAAGTATCTTCTTTAGCTTACTCGGAAACAATATTGTCCGGGTTTTGCTTTTACAGCTGACAGTGATCTCTCCGCGCTTTACAGCTTCTGCGTTAAAGAACCGCAGTTCAGAGACACGAATGCCAGTGCCGCAAATGGTTTCCAGAATCAGATGCAGCTGAGGACGGTCCTTTGCCGCCTCCAGCAACCGGAGGTATTCGGATTTTGTCAGCTCTTTTTCCTCCGCGCGGTAGGTCTGACGTTGGGTCTTGATGTTTTTAACCTTACAGTCTGACCAGCCTTGGAAGTCCATCAGACTGTTAAGACTCGCCAGCATGGAATTGATTGAACTGGCTGCATATCCCTTTTCAATCAGATACTTTTTATAAGCCATCATCCGCTCTTTTGTCACAGCCTGTTGGCATGCAAACAAATGAAAAGCACGGACATCCCGGAGATATTTCTCCACGGTGGCCGTGCTTTTTTCCTCCAGGACCAGATATTCACGAAAGGTATTGATGGTTTCTTCAGATAATATTCTTTCTGCCATTTTGGTTTCCTCCTAAGTTCGTTATTTGGATTTTCATACTTATTGTATCGAATTCCAAACCTTTTTTGCACAGGACGCATAGAGAGAAAAGTACGCAGAGAAGTTTTATTTGCCGGTGTATCGCAAACACGACACACCGGCATCCTTTATGAATCTTCTATTCCGTGGAGTGCATGCCCTTTCAGGTAGTTCTCCATTTCCCCGGACAACACCAGACTAGCATACTCCATCGCGGCGTTGTATAGCAGCCAATCGAGGTCTGCCATCTGTCCGTTTGTAACATCGTAGTGGTTCTCCACTTTCTCACAATCAATCGTAAGGACGGAGCAGTCGTTGTAGGTTAGCTCCACGGAGTTGGTATCCATGTTGTAGAAAGCGTGAATCAATTTCGTCATTAATGGTTCCTCCAAAACATGTTCTTTCCTGTTCTCAATCTGAGATTATAAGTAAAATCCCGTCTGACTTCCTGTTAGAAATCAGACGGGATTTGTCCGTATGCACTCCGGATACCGTCAGCTAACAGTTGATAAGTGAATTAGTTCCTTATCACTGTTAAGCCGAGCTTTCGGGGCTTTTACCAACTCATACTGAACTCCAATTAAAATCTTTAGAAAAGATTTTAATCAGGAAATAGTATCAGTTGGTCTCTTTCAAAGGCTTGATATACTGCTCGCGGCGGCGTTCCTTTTCCGCACTGTAGGCGGCGTCGTTGCCCGCGTGAATCTCCCGGAGATAATCGTAATGGTTTTGCAGGATATTCTCGTTATTCCGCGCCAGCATCATCACGGCGATGGAGGAACACTGGTCGGAAGCACGCTCCAGATAGGTCAGCGTCTCCATGAACACCAGACCGCTGCCCACGGAGCAGGCGCCGCTCTTCAGGCGCTTGGTGTGGCGATCCCGAAGAATCATCACCATGTCGTCAATGGTTTCCTCCAGCGGCTCGATGCGCTTGGCGGCTTCGTTGTCGCCCTTGGCAAAGGCGTCCACGGTAATGGTCAGGATTTCATTGACGGCATCAAAAATCAGCTTCAATTCCCGCTGCGCCATGTCGGAGAAGGTCGCGTTGTCCGCAACCAGCCGCTGGGACAGCTCCACCAGATTGGTGGCGTAGTCGCCGATACGCTCGAAGTTGGGCACCGTCTGCATCAGCATATCCAGCTGACGGTCGTCCCACTCCGTTTCCACCGCCTTGGACAGGCCAATGAAGAAACGGTCTGCCCTGTCCGTGAACTCGTCGATGCAGTCCTCGTCCACGTCGATCTCGCTGGCAACGGCGGGGTCGTACTTTTCCAGCATCCGGCAGCCCTTTTCAAAATTCTCCTTTGCCAGCGTACCCACATCCGACACGGCCTTGATGGCGACGGACACGGCAAGGGCGGGAGAATTATAAAGCTTTTCATCCAGTGTATGAAGCTCGGGATGGCGCAGCTGTTTCTGCTTGTCATCCTTGACGATGACCATGGACAGCTTCACCAGCTGATCCGCAAAGGGAACCAGCACAATGGCAGTGACCAGATTGAAAATCGTCTGGAAATTCGCGATATTTCCGCTGTCCACACTGCGCACCCAGAATTCCGCCGAGAACACAGACAGCTTCCGCAGAACAGTCATCAGAAGCAGGAACAGAATCGTTCCGATGGTATTGAACGCGATGTGGACGACGCCCGTCCGCTTGGCGTCCTTGGACGAGCCGATGGAGCAGACCATGGCCGTGGTGACGCAGGTGCCCAGATTGATGCCCATGATGACCGGATAGGCCATGGCGAAGGTGATCCCCGCCCCCGGCACAGACGCCACCGTCTGGAGCATACCAACCGTCGCCGACGAGCTTTGGACAATGACCGTCAGGACAAGGCCAAAGAGAATGCCGAACAAGGGATTATTCAGGAACCGCACAAAGGCAATAAACGCATCCGTACCCACCAGAGGCTCCACGCCGCTGGTCATCAGGTTCAGACCTACAAACAGGATGCCGAAGCCGATGCAGATATCGCCGATGGTATTGGAGCGCTTGGACTTAATGAACATCAGCAGCACAATGCCGATGATAAGAGCGATAGGCGCAAGCGTGTCCGTGTCGAACAGCCACAGCAGCCAGCTTCCGTCGGACTGAATGGAGCCGAGACGGATGATCTGTGCCGTGACGGTTGTGCCGATATTGGCGCCCATGACGATGGACACGGCCTGCCTCAGATTCAGCACGCCCGCGCCAATCAGGGCGACCGTCAGAACGATGGTAGCGGTGGAGCTTTGGATCACGGCGGTGACCAGCGCGCCCGTGAGAACGCCCATCACAACATTTCCGGTGACCTTTTCCAGCACGCGTTTCAGTGCGGCGCCGGAGCTGTTTTTCAGGCCGTCGCCCATCAGCTCGATGCCGTACAGGAACAGGGCAAGTCCGCCCAGAAGCTGCACGATGGCACTTAAAATCTCCATATGAAACTCCTAAAATCTCTTCTGTAGTCGCCATACACAGGCATAATATCATTATAAAAAAAGATACCAGAAAAGTACAGTGACAAAATTTGCATAAATTTAACACGTGCAATACGCAAATTTTATAAAAAACGCCAGTTATTTGCCGGTAGAGCCGAATCCTCCCGCATTTCTGGCCGTATCCGTCAGTGCCTCGGCAATTTCGTAGGCCGGCTGCAGCACCGGCGTGATCAGGAGCTGGGCGACGCGTTCGCCGTTTTCGATGGTCTGGGGGGCGCTTCCGTGGTTGTGGAGAACCACGTTGATCTCCCCCCGGTAGTCGCTGTCCACCACGCCGACCTTGTTGGCGGGCGCAAGCCCCCGCTTGCAGGCAAGGCCGCTGCGGGCATATACCAGCCCCGCGCAGCCCTCGGGAACCTCCAGCGCGATGCCCGTGGGGATGAACACCGTCTCTCCCGGCCGGATGGTCACCGGCGCGTCAACGCAGGCGTACAGATCAGCGCCCGCCGCCCCGGCGGTGCCGTAGGTGGGGAGCTTTGCCCCGTCCCGGAGGATTTTCACATGAACAGGATTCATCATTTCATTCCTCTCTTTTCCCCCTGCCAGTCCTGCCAGAGAATGGTTTTTCCCGCAGCCAGAGAAGCCGGAACGTCAATGAGCCGCTGGTTCTCCGAGCCACGGAACCGCAGGGACAGGTTTTTCTTTGCTTCCACAAAGGGGCCGTCCACCAGAACATCCAGATAGCTTAAGTATTCCCGTGTATCCCCCAGCCTACCGGAGAGGATGTCCTTCTCAAACAGATAGCCGGAGAACGCCCAGATGCTCTTCTGGGGCATTTCCCGCTTGATCTGTCGGAGCAGCTCCACGATCGCGCCCTGATTTTCCGGCTCAAAGGGTTCACCGCCCAACAGCGTCAGGCCACGGATATAGTCCGGGCGGAGCATATCCAGAATGGTATCGATGGTCTGCTGGGTAAACGGCTCGCCGTAGCCAAAATCCCAAGCCACCTCGTTAAAGCAGCCGGGGCAGTGATGGGTGCAGCCGGAGACAAACAGACTCACCCGCACGCCGGGGCCGTTGGCAATGTCGCAGTTTTTGATCGTCGCGTAATTCATATTCTTCCCCCTAAAGCGTATTTGTACCAGTATACCACATCTTGCCCTGTATTTCCACCGTTATCTCGAAAAAAAGCCGCCGTGACACTTCACGGCGGCGTTGTGAAATTGTATCAGGTTTTCTTCGGTTCTTCGTCGGGATAATCGGCCTTGTACTGCTCCCAGACCTCGATCTGACCCTTTTTGTCCAGACCGCGGCGAACCAGCTTTTTCACGGTGTCATAAATGACCGCGAACAGCGGCACGCCGATGACCATGCCAAAGACGCCCCACAACCCACCGAACAGGATGATGGTAAACAGCACCCAGAAGCTGGACAGGCCTGTGCGGTCGCCCAGAATTTTCGGGCCGATGACGTTGCCGTCCAGCTGCTGCAGCGCCAGAACAAAAACCACGAACCAGAGTGCCTTGATGGGGCTTTCAATCAGAATCAACAGCGTGGAAGGAACCGCGCCGATGATGGGGCCAAAGAATGGGATCACATTGGTGATGCCCACAACGGCGGAAACCAGCAGTGCATTGGGGAATCGGAAAATCGTGCAGCCGATGTAGCACAGCACACCGATGATGGCGGAGTCCAGAATTTTTCCGTCGATAAATCCGCCGAACATCCGGTCAATGAACGCGACCTCGTCCAGCAGCAGCTCCGCCCACTTGGGCTTCAGGGCGCTGCGGATGATGAGAACGCTTTGCCGGGCAAACTTCTTTCTGCTGAACAGCAGGTACACCGCCACGATCAGACCGATCAGCAGATTGTACAGGAACATCAGTACCTTCCACACGCTGCTGCCCACGCCGGAGACGATGCTCACCACGCTGGAGACATAGGGCGCAAGAGTGTTGTCCGCCCAGTTTTGCAGATCGGTATTCACAGTGTTGTAAACGGTGTTGAACAGGGACACCAGCTTCTCATTCTCCCCGAAGGTCGCCATCGCCCAGGCGTACAGCTTGGAGATTTTGTCGGGAAGGCTGAGCCACAGGGTCTGAATGCTGGAAAACAGCTGGGGGGCGATCATGATGATCAGGGCGTACACGATCAGAAGCCCCGAGATCATGCTGGGGCCCACCGCCAGACCGTTGGACAGCTTTTTCAGCTTTTTCGGCAGATGCTTCTGAAACAGTCCCTCATAGAGATTGCACATTGGCCGCAGCAGATACGCCACAACGCCGCCGTAGGCAAAGGGTGCAAGGATGCTCCCCAGCTTGTTCAGCGCGTCGCCCACGCCCCGAAAACGGTAAACCACAAAAAACAGCACGACACTCAAACCGATACCGCCGAATATGGACAGCATCAGATATACATACCGCCGCTTGACAGGGTCCTTCATGTTTCCACCCCCAAAGAACTCTATGGAAAGTATACCAGCATTCGACCGTTCCAGTATGAATAATTTGTGAACAATCCCCTTTTTTCTTTTGCCCCCGACAAAAAGTTTACAAAAATCTCACGACCGTCCTCCCCTCCCGGCCTTGCCATTTTTCCACGTTTGGGATATAATAAGGAAAAGAAAATCCCGTCAGGAGGTTCGTTATGCCCTACTACTATTTTGACTGGACATATGTTGTCCTCGTTCTTCCCTGCGTGCTGCTGTCTCTCTGGGCAAGTGCCAATGTCAACTCCACCTTCCGGAAATATTCCCAGCAGTATTCTTCCCGCCGCCTCACCGGTGCGGAGGCCGCCCAGCGGGTGCTGTCCGCCAACGGGGTGTACGGCGTGCGCATTGAGCGCATCAGCGGAAATCTGACCGACCATTACGACCCCAGAACCAACGTCATCCGCCTGTCCGACAACGTGTATGGCAATACTTCCACCGCCGCCATCGGCGTGGCCTGTCACGAGGCCGGGCACGCGGTGCAGTACGCCGAGAGCTACGCTCCCATCAAGCTGAGAGCCGCCATCATCCCCGTCACCAACATCGGCTCCAAGCTTGCCATGCCGCTGATTCTTATCGGCCTGCTGCTGTCCTACGCGGCGGACATTTCCTATTTCTTCGTGTACCTTGGCATCGCCTGCTTTGGTCTTTCCCTGGTGTTCCAGCTGGTGACCCTTCCCGTGGAATTCAACGCCAGCCACCGCGCTCTTGTCGCCATCGACGAGGGCGGCCTGCTGACGGAGGAGGAACAGAAGGGCGCAAAGAAAACCCTCACCGCCGCCGCGCTGACCTACGTCGCCGCTACTGCCACTGCTCTGGCGCAGCTTCTGCGTCTGCTGGTGATCTTCGGCGGTAACGGCCGCAGAAGGAGAGACTGAGAAAGGCAGAAGTGGTACAAATTTCCACGATCTGACCAAATTCTTCCGTCCCGGTATTGACAACCGGGACGGTTTTTTGTATAATCCGCTGGTGTGAAAAGTATGAAAAATGTGATTGGAGGCGGTTTTATGCCCGGAGGCAAGCATGTCCTCGGTAAAATCAATCAGCAGCGGGTCTTCGGCACCGCAAAAGTGGGCGACCGGGGGCAGATCGTCATACCCAAGGAGGCACGGGAGCTGTTCGGAATCAAGCCCGGCGACACCCTGCTCATTCTTGGCGAAGCGGAAACAGGTCTGATCGTGTCCCGCCCGGACGTTCTCAACAATCTGGCAGACGAAATACTGAACAATGTGAAAAAAGAGGATTGAATATGGACGAATTATTGGAGCTTTACGAAACCATGGGGATCTCCCCTGCGGTATACGCCTACGGCGAGCGGACGCTGGAGAAGCTGAAAGACCGCTTCGCCGCCATTGACCAGGTTGCGGAACACAATCAGGCCAAGGTGCTGTGGGCGATGCAGAAAAACCGGGTCTCCGCCGCCTGCTTCGCCGCAACCACTGGCTACGGCTATGACGATTTCGGCCGGGACAATCTGGAGCGGGTTTATGCCGATGTGTTCCACACCGAGGCCGCGCTGGTGCGTCCCCAGATCACCTGCGGCACCCACGCCCTCACCGTCGCCCTCAGTGCCAACCTGCTGCCCGGTGACGAGCTGCTCTCCCCTGTGGGTATGCCCTACGACACCTTGCAGGAGGTCATCGGCATCCGGGAAAGCCCCTGCTCTCTGGCGGAATACGGCGTTGCTTACCGGCAGGTAGACCTGCTCCCCGACGGAAGCTTTGACTACGATGGCATCCGCAAGGCCATCAACGAAAAAACGAAGCTCATCACCATTCAACGCTCCAAGGGCTACGCCACCCGTCCCACCTTCTCCGTCAAGCAGATCGGCGAACTGATCGCCTTCTGCAAGGATGTCAAGCCCGACGTTACCGTCATGGTGGACAACTGCTACGGCGAGTTTGTGGAGACCCAGGAGCCCACCAACGTGGGGGCCGACATGGTGGTGGGCAGCCTCATCAAGAACCCCGGCGGAGGACTTGCCCCCATCGGCGGCTACATCTGCGGCACCAAGGAGTGCGTGGACCGGTGTGCCTACCGGCTCTCCGCCCCGGGACTGGGCCAAGAGGTGGGTGCCAACCTGGGTCTGATGCCCGCCCTCTACCAGGGGCTGTTCCTGTCCCCCACGGTGGTGTCCGGCGCTTTGAAGGGCGCTGTCTTTGCCGCCAACATCTATGAGAAGCTGGGCTTCGCCTGCGTCCCCAACGCCACGGAGAGCCGCCATGACATCATCCAGGCGGTGACCCTGGGCAGTGCCGAGGCCATGGTGGCCTTCTGCAAGGGGATCCAGGCCGCCGCCCCGGTAGACAGCTACGTGACCCCGGAGCCCTGGGCCATGCCGGGCTATGACTCCGACGTCATCATGGCCGCCGGCGCTTTTGTCCAGGGCAGTTCCATCGAGCTCTCCGCCGACGGGCCCATCCGCCCCCCTTACGCCGTCTACTTCCAGGGCGGCCTCACTTGGTACCACGCCAAGTTGGGAATCCTCATGTCCCTGCAGAAGCTGGTGGAGGCGGGTCTGGTAACTCTGCCGGAAAGTAAATAACGCTTTGAATACAGTGATTTAGGAGAAAAACGTAATATGTGGTTTTGGCTCTCTCTGATCGCGCTGCTCTGCTGGAGCGGCTCCGACCTCTTTTCCAAAATCGGCTGCCGCGATGCCCGGGACAAGTACAGCCACCTGAAAATGGTGATGGCCGTGGGCGTTGTCATGGGCCTTCACGCGGCCTACGAGGTCTTTGTGGGCGGTACGGTCATCAATCTGGACATCATCCTGACATACCTGCCCGTCTCGATCCTGTACATTCTCTCTATGGCCATGGGCTATGTGGGCCTGCGGTACATTGAGCTGTCCATCTCCTCCCCTATCTGCAACTCCTCCGGCGCCCTGGTAGCTGTGCTGGCTATCCTCTTTGACGGCATCGCCGGATACTCCCCCCTGGCCCTGTTCGCCGTGGCGCTGGTGTGTGTGGGCGCCGTGGGCCTGGGTGTGGTGGAGGCCCGGGAGGATGACGAACTGCGCATCGAGCGGCAGAAGGCAAGCAACTACAAGTACACCAAGAGCTTCATGGCCCTGGCCATGCCTGCGGCTTACTGCGTGCTGGACGCTGCCGGCACCTTTGCCGACAGCCGGGTGCTGGAGATCATCAGCCGCACCGTGGAGGACTACGAGGCCAGCGCCAACGTGGCCTATGAGCTGACGTTCCTGCTGGCCGCCGTGGTGTGCTTCGTCTATGTGGTGCTCATCAAGCGGGACCGGCTGGTGCCGAAGATGGAGGCCCCCAAGTATCTGGGCGCCGTCTGCGAGACCGCCGGACAGTTCGCCTACATCTACGCCATCGCGGACACGGAGCATCTGGCCATGTCCGCGCCCATCATCGCCTCCTACTGCGCGGCCTCCGTGCTGTGGAGCCGGATCTTCCTGAAGGAGAAGCTCTCCTGGAAGCACTACGCCATGATCGCGCTGATCGTGGCGGGCATTGCCATCATGGGCGTGTTCGATCTGTAATGAAAAAGTCCCCCCTGTGCCGGAACACAGAGGGGACTTTTTTCATGTTTCAGGCCCTGCCGTTCTCCTGGATCCGCCGGTCCAGCCGGGCCATGAAGTAGGCCAGCAAAAAGCCGCCGATGCAGCAGACCGCCGACAGCACAATCTCCCACGCGCCCACATAACTGGTGGGGATGATAACCAATGTGGAGGCCAGCACGATGCCGAAGATCCCGTGGAAAGCGATGGAGTAGTGCTTCCGGAAGAACCAGCTCACCAGCCTTGCCAGCAGCAGGATTGTCAGCACCATCCCCGGCAGGCAGGCGGAGAGCACCAGGAAGTCCAGCCGGGCCAGCCCTTCCAGCATGGGCTGGTACAGCCCCAGGGCCATCATTACCGAGGAGGAGGTCAGCCCTGGAATCACCAGACTCATGCCCCAAAGGGCGCCGCAGAAGTTATACCACCAGAAATTGGGTTCCACGGTGACGCAAATCACTTTTCCTACGTAAAACAGACTGAAGAAGATGGCGCCGGCGCACACCGCCATGCTGACCCAAGAGCCGATGCTGCGTCCCTCCTTCCCCGCCTCCCGGAAGAGAGATGGGACCGTGCCCACGATCAGGCCGATGAACAGCCAGGTAGTGACGGTGCTGGACACGTCGATGGCCGCGGCGATGCCCTTGGCAAAGCCCAGAAAGCCGATGGCGCACCCCAGCCCGATGGGCAGAAACCACCGCCAGTATTTGGGGATGGCCTCCCGGGGATGGGTCAGCACCTCCATAAAGGGACGGTAGATGTCGAACACCACCGCCAGCACCCCGCCGGAAACCCCCGGCAGGATGGCGCCGGCCCCGATCAGGACGCCGCACAGCAGGTCCCGCAGCCAGCGTATGCCAAAATTCCGATCCCGCTTCCGCCTCAACGCCGTTCCTCCATCCTCCTGGGTCTTGTGGATTTTATGATAGCAGTTTTGCCCAGCAGTTGCAATCCGATACTGCCTCTTCTCTTGAAAAAATTCCCGGTTTCGACAGCGCCCGACGCCGCTTTGTGGAAACTCACAGAACCACATGTCTTTTGCCTGGATTTCTATGCAGGTTGCCCTGTTGACTTTTCCGGTGTTATCAGATAAACTATGAGACAGTTATTGAATAACCTGATAGCAAAAGACGATGAAGAGAAGAGTACCCAGGCAGATACAGCGCAGAGAGCCTCGTGTGGTGAGAAGAGGTCTGGAAGGGCTTGGAGAACATGGTCTCGGAGTTGCGTGGCCGACCGCCGTCCCGGCATAGGTCACGACGTGGGCGCACGTCACAGCGCAGGAGTGTGTTTGCACTCCCCAAGGCCGCTTTCGTGAGGAAGCGTGCGAATCAAGGTGGTACCACGGCGAATTCCGTCGTCCTTGAGACTTTTGTCTCAAGGACTTTTTTATTGCCAGAATTCACCGGAAAGGAGCGTTATCCCGTGTCTATCATTCAAATTCAGCACCTGTACAAGACCTTTGGAACGGGTGAAAACGCCGTCCATGCCCTGGAGGACATCAGCCTGGACATCCAGAAGGGGGAGATCTTCGGAATTATCGGTCTCTCCGGCGCCGGCAAGAGCACCCTGGTGCGGTGCATGAACCTGCTGGAGCGTCCCACCTCCGGCACCGTGATCGTGGACGGGAAGGATATGACGGCCCTTAGCGAAAAAGAGCTGCGGCTGGCCCGTCGGAACGTCACTATGATCTTCCAAAGCTTCAACCTGCTAATGCAGCGGACGGTGCTGAAAAACGTCTGCTTCCCCATGGAGCTCAGCGGTACCCCCGCTGCCCAGGCCAGAAAGCGGGCCCTGGAGCTGCTGGACCTGGTGGGCCTGCGGGAGAAAGCGGATGCCTATCCCTCCCAGCTCTCCGGCGGACAGAAGCAGCGGGTGGCCATCGCCAGGGCCCTGGCCACGGACCCCAAGGTCCTGCTGTGTGACGAAGCCACCTCCGCCTTGGATCCCACCACCACCGCCTCCATCCTGGCCTTGCTGAAGGACCTGAACGAGAAGCTTGGGGTCACCGTGGTGGTCATCACCCACCAGATGAGCGTCATCGAAGAGATCTGCTCCCGGGTGGCGATCCTGGACGGCGGTGTGGTGGCTGAACAGGGCAAGGTGGAGGACATCTTCTCCAATCCCCATACGGATGCGGCCCGGCGGCTGGTGTACCCCGGTGGCGTCAGCCTGGAACAGTATCCGGCAGGTACTCACGCCGTCCGCGTGGCCTTCAACGGCGGTACGGCGTATCAGCCCCTGATCGCGTCTCTCGCCATCGACCTGGGGGTGAAGGTCAATATTCTGGGTGCCGACACCCGCAACATCGAGGGCAGGGCCTTCGGCACCATGCTGCTTGGGCTGCCGGACAACCCCAATGAGGCCGCCAAAGCCCTCAGCTATATCCGGGCGCAGCCCAATGTCTCTGCGGAGGAGGTGGAATACCATGTTTGAGTCTATTGCAGCCTTCTGGGCCGAATACGGTAATGTGTTGACAGATGGTGTCTGGGATACCCTGGTAATGGTGGTGATCTCCACCGCATTCGCCTATCTGATCGGCCTCCCTCTGGGGGTGGCCCTGATCCTGACCCAGCCCCACGGCATCCGGCCCCACCGGGGCGTCTACCGGGTGCTGGACTGGATCGTCAACATCGGCCGGTCCGTCCCCTTCATCATTCTGATGGTGGCCATTATGCCCTTCACCCGGATGGTGGTGGGCACCACCATCGGCGTCAAAGGCGCCATCGTACCTCTGGTGGTGTCCGCCGCCCCCTTCATCGCCCGGATGGTGGAGACCTCCCTGAACGAGGTAGACGCCGGTGTGGTCGAGGCCGCCCAGTCCATGGGCGCCTCCACCCTCCAGATCGTCTGGAAGGTGTACCTGCCGGAGGCGAAGCCCTCTTTGATCCTGGGGGGCGCCATCTCCCTGGTGACGATTCTGGCCTATACCGCCATCGCTGGCACCGTGGGCGCCGGCGGCCTGGGCGACATCGCCGTCCGGTACGGCCATCAGCGGGGCATCACCTCCGTTATGTGGGTGACGGTGGTGTTCCTGATTATCCTGGTGCAGGTGGTCCAGCTGATTTTCAACTGGCTGTCCCGGCGCATCGATAAGCGGCTGGACCAGCCGTCCGGCGCCAAAAAATCCGGCCCCCTCGATCTCCTGCCCCGCTTTGCCCATACCAAGTGACCCCCGGCGTTTTCATCGTTTGTCTCTTGAAAATCCGGCAAGCGTTTGAAATACATCATAAACGATATTTTATTGGAGGAACGAAACATGAAAAAGAAGCTGCTGGCCCTGCTGCTGGGCCTGACCCTGTGCCTGTCCCTGGCCGCCTGCGGCAGCGATGCCGCTGAGACCGTCACCCTGACGGTGGCCGCCTCTCCCACCCCCCACGCCGAGATTCTGAACCAGTGCGTGCCCATCCTGGCGGAGCAGGGCATCGAGCTGGTGGTCAACGAGTACAGCGACTACGTGGTGCCCAACACCGCCGTGGAGGACGGCGACGAGGACGCCAACTACTTCCAGCACCTGCCCTATCTGGAGGAGTTCAACGAGACCCGCGGCACCCATCTGGTGAGCGTGGCCGGCGTCCACATCGAGCCCATGGGCATCTATGCGGGCCGGGTCTCCTCCCTGGAGGATCTGCCCGACGGCGCCGTCATTGCCGTTCCCAACGATGCCACCAATGAGGGCCGCGCCCTCCTGCTGCTGGAGGCCCAGGGCCTGATTACCCTGGACGACAGCTCCAACCTGACCGCCACTCCCAACAACATTGTGGACAATCCCAAGAATCTGGAGTTCCAGGAGCTGGAGGCCGCCACCATCCCCAGCGTGCTTGCGGACGTGGATCTGGCCGTCATCAACTCCAACTACGCCCTGGGCGCCGGCCTGAACCCCACCACAGACGCTCTGGCCATCGAGTCCAGCGACTCCCCCTATGTCAACGTACTGGTGGTGAAGGAGGGCAATGAGAACAACGAGGCTATTCAGGCCCTGGTGGATGCTCTCCACTCCGACACCATCCGGGACTACATCACCGAGACCTTCGACGGCGCCGTAGTACCTGCCTTCTAAGATCATTTCCTTTCAATTCAGCTGTGCCGGAGAGGCTTTGTCTCTCCGGCACAGCTTTTTGAGAATTTCCAATGTTAAAATCGTGTAAAATTTTTCGTGGAAACCAGTAGCATTTCCAGACGCTCCGTGCTAGAATATGGCTTGCGTCATACAGCGCAAATTCTGGGACATATACGAGGTTTTCTGACATGGCAGGCAAGCAGCAGACTCATTATGAGATCGATATGTGCAACGGCCCTATTCTCTCCAAGATGCTGCGGTTCTCCATCCCGCTAATGTGCTCCAGCGTACTGCAGCTACTGTTCAACGCGGCGGATATCGTGGTGGTGGGCCGCTGGGCCGGGGATAACTCCCTGGCGGCAGTGGGGTCCAACACCGCGCTGATCGGCCTGCTGACCAACCTGTTTGTGGGCCTGGCCGTGGGTGCCAATACCCTGGCGGCCAAATACTACGGCGCCCGAGATAGAGACGCGCTCCACCGGGTAGTCCACACCTCCATCCTGCTGAGCATCATCAGCGGCCTGGTGTTGACAGTGGTGGGCGTCTTCGGTGCCCGGACCATCCTGATCTGGATGCAGACCCCGGAGAACGTGTTGGATCTGGCCACGCTGTATCTGCGGATCTACTTCCTGGGCATGACGGCCACCATGGTCTACAACTTCGGCGCCGCCCTGCTGCGGGCGGAGGGCGATACCCAGCGGCCGCTGTACTTCCTCTCCCTGGCGGGAGTCGTCAACATCGTGCTGAATCTCTTCTTCGTCATCGTCTGCAAGCTGGACGTGGCAGGTGTGGCCATCGCCACCGTGATCTCCCAGTGCATCTCCGCCTCCCTGGTGCTCCGCTGCATGGTGAAGGATACCGGCCCGCTGCACCTGGATCTCAAGAAAATGCGGCTCCACCCCCAGGCCATGCGGCAGATCCTCCGCATCGGCCTGCCCGCCGGATTCCAGGGGATTCTCTTCTCCCTGTCCAACGTGGTGATCCAGTCCTCCGTCAATACCTTCGGTGAGGTCATCATGGCCGGCAACTCCGCTGCGGCCAACATTGAGCAGTTCGTATACGTGTCTATGAACGCCATGTATCAGGCCACCATTTCCTTCACCAGCCAGAACTACGGCGCCGGTAACTACCACCGCATCCGCAAGATCATGATCCGCGCCCAGGGCTGCGTGCTGGTGGTGGGGCTGGTGCTGGGCAACGCCGCCACGCTGGCAGGTCGGGTACTGCTGTCCATCTACACCACCAGTCCCCCGGTCATTGAGGCCGGATTGGTGCGGATGGGCATCGTCTGCACCACCTATGCCCTCTGCGGCATGATGGACGTGATGGTGGGCGGCCTGCGCGGCATCGGCTACTCCATCATGCCCATGCTGGTGTCCCTGGTGGGCGCCTGCGGCCTGCGGCTGCTGTGGATCGCCACCATTTTTCAGCTGCCCCAGTTCCACACCATCCAGACGATCTACTGGTCCTATCCCATCAGCTGGGCTATTACCTTCGGCGTCCACGTGATCTGTTTCCTGTGGGCCATGAAAAAGGTCAAGCGCCAGCTGCTGCCGGAGGGCGCGCCCGCGCCGGTGGAAGTGCCCCCCACTTTGGAAGAGGAGACCGTTTCGGAATA
>ERZ772876.973-NODE-973-length-32751-cov-3.361726_pt1 | contig 32751 bp, 27 predicted proteins | sample MGYA00580584_ERZ772876 | MGnify/ENA primary metagenome ERZ772876 (study PRJEB29015, sample SAMEA2737728) | human gut metagenome | biome: human gut; feature: human-associated habitat; material: faeces | place: China | collected 2012 ... | reverse complement strand
ATTCAAACGTTTACCGCAATAATTGCAGAACACCGCCGACGGCGAAACAGATTTTCCGCAATGCGGACAAAAACTTTCTTCATTATTAAAACCGTTTCCGCAGATACGGCAGAACTGCGCGTCACCGTCACACTCCGCACCGCACACACTGCACGTTTTGCCGTTGCTTTGCTCCGCCGGCTTTTCGGGTTCGGGCAGTGCTTTCGTTTTTTTTGTACGCGAATTTAAAAACACTCTCGACAAAATTGAAAACACAATTACAACAAACGGTGCTCTTGTGGGAAGAAATGTGCTCGAAATGTTAAGACCGAAAAATGAAGCGTATCGGAATTTAAAATTGAGCACCACAATAGCCGCGGCAAGCAAAAACGCGATTACGGAATTTATCACAGCTGCAACGGTGTTAAATCTGTATGTCGTCCTTTCGGGAATAACCGCGCAGACAATCGAAACAACCGCAAGAACAATCATCACAAACGCCAAAAACGAAACAATCAGCGATGTAAGCGCAATTTCAAACGAGCCGAAATTTCCCAAACCGGAAAATAAAAACCTTAAACTTGAAAATAAATCCGAAATTTCAAAAAGCGTATACATTCTTTGCGCGCCCGAATTGGTCAAAACGTTAACCCAGCCTGAACAGACGGCAATTAAAACGATAACATTCATCACCGCGGACACTATTTTTGAAATAGAATTTGCTTTTTTCACGATAAATTACCCCTTTTTTATCAGATATATTCATTATATACCAAAATTTCGATATAAATTTTATATCTAATTTTCGATTATCCGCATAAACACTATACTTTCAAGTATTTTGAAGTATAGAAAAAACTCATTTTACCACGAATTTACCACGATTGAATGAGCCTTGATATGACCTATAAAATAACACCCAAAAGACATCATTACACCTAAATGGTGTCTTTTTAAAAAGCAGTCAATCCTAAAACTAACTGCTTTGTGTATATGGATATGAAATTGTAAACTAGAAGCTGTTTATTTTTTCTTTTTAGGTTTTGGCGTTGGTAGTTCATCATACATCACATCAAATAACCCCGTCAGAAAATCTTTATTATCAACTTCTTCCACCAATAACATTTCTTTGGCGTTTTCGTATGGAATTTCATAAGTAACTGTCGGCATATAAGAAATTGCAGACTTTGTTGGTTTTACAAGTAACCTATCATCATATATACCGCCAACGATTTTTCCACGATAATAAATAATAAATTCTCCCATCATTGTACGATATGTTATTTACAAGAAATAATAGCATTTTATTTATGGATTGGCAACCGATATACTGGAGGGAGAACGGAGGGATAGGGCGTGAAAGACGATCACAAGGCGGGACGGGATGGCACGGCGAAGCGGATGCTTTGGCTGTTCGGTGTGAATCTGTACATCAGCGCGTTCACCTTTGGCGGCGGGTATGTGGTGCTGCCCATGGTGCGCAAGGCGTTTGTGGAAAAAAAGGGGCTGTTCAGCGAGGAGGAGCTGCTGGACATGGCGGCCATCGCCCAGTCCTCACCGGGGGCCATCGCGGTGAACCTGGCGGTGCTGGCGGGGTATCGGACGGCGGGAATGCCGGGGGCGGTGCTCAGCTGCGTGGCGGCGGTGCTGCCGCCGCTGGGCATTCTGGCGGCGGTGGCGGCGTTCCGGGCCAACCGGGTGATCGCCGCCGTGCTCAAGGGGATGGAGGCCGGGGTGGCGGCGCTGGTGGCAGACGTGGTGGTGGACATGAGCCGGGCGGTGTTCCGGCAGAAGGATCCGCTGACCATCGCCATCGTGCCGCTGACCTTCATCGCCTGCACCCTGCTGCAGGCGCCGGTGCTGCCGGTGCTGGCGGCCGGGGCGGGCATTTGCTTTATGCGGGGCTGGATACAAGGGGGGAAGCGGAGATGACGGCGGGGATTGGCGAGCTGTTTTGGGAGTTTTTGCAAATCGGGCTGTGCAGTATCGGCGGGGGATACGCTACCATCCCGCTGATTCAGGCGCAGGTGGTGGAGGGGCGGCACTGGCTGACGCTGCAGGAGTTCACCGACATTCTGACCATTTCCCAGATGACGCCCGGGCCGCTGGCGGTCAATGTCTCCACCTTTGTGGGGCTGCGGACGGCGGGGATACCGGGGGCGATAGCGGCCACGGCGGGATGTGTACTGTGCGGATGTGTGATCGCGCTGCTGCTTTTCGGGGTGTTCCGGCGGTACGGGCAGTCGCCAGGGATGGTACAGGCGCTGGGCGGACTGCGGGCCGCATCGGCTGGGCTGATCGCGTCGGCGGCCGCTTCGATCGTGATGCTGTCGATCTGGCTGCCGACGGGCGGGATCGAATGGAGGGGGCTGTGCCTACTGACGCTCATGCTGACCTGGCTGCGGTTGGGCAAGCCTCATCCCATGCTGGTGATGCTGTTCAGCGGCGGGGCAGGCGTGCTGCTATACGGGATATAGAGCAACCGAAACGAACGAAAAATGTCAGCGGGAATTGGTTGTCATACGGCGGCATTCTGGTATACTAGGATTGAACGGGGTGTGAAAAGTATGAAAGAAACCACAAGCCCACTGGCGGCCAACCTGGCCGGGTTGCGGAAATGCCACCAGTATTCCCAAGAGGAGGTGGCGGAGAAAATCGGCGTGACCCGGCAGGCGGTGGCCAAATGGGAAAGCGGCGAGACCATGCCGGACATCCTCAACTGCGACGCGCTGGCCGCCCTGTACGGCGTTTCACTGGACGATCTGGTGCATCATGAGGGGGAGAAGGCCGGATATCCCATTCCGCCCAAGGGCAAGCACATGTTCGGTACAGTGACGGTGGGGGAACGGGGGCAGATTGTACTGCCGAAGAAGGCGCGGGATCTGTTTCAAATACGGGCGGGGGATTCCCTGATGGTGCTGGGAAGCGAGGAGCCGGAGAGTTACGGGCTGGCGCTGGTGAACAGCGAGCGCTTTATGCAGGCCATAGAAAGCGTGCTGCGGCATTTCCGCGCGGGCGGTGAAAGATGATGGACAGTACGGATATGCTGGCGGTGCGGGGACTGACCAAGCGGTATCCCGCGTTTGTGCTGGAGGATGTGTCCTTTACGCTTCGGCCGGGGCGGATTATGGGGCTGATCGGCAAGAACGGGGCGGGGAAGAGCACCACCCTGAAGGCCATCCTGCGGCTGGTGGCGCCGGACGCGGGAGAGGTGCGGATACTGGGGCGGGATTTTCGCCGGGAGGAGACGGCCTGCAAGCAGGAAATGGGAATTGTGCTGGGCGGCATCGATTTCTATATGTATAAAAAGCTGGCGGCGATCACTGACGTGACCCGGCGGTTTTATCCGCAATGGGACGAGGAGGCGTATCGGCGGTACTGCCGGCTGTTCGACCTGGACGAAAGCAAGAGGGTCAACCAGCTGTCCTCCGGAATGCGGGTGAAATATCTGATTGCCCTGGCGCTGTCCCATCAGGCGCGGCTGCTGATTCTGGACGAGCCGACCAGCGGGCTGGATCCGGTGGCGCGGGACGAGCTGCTGGCGCTGTTCCGCCGGGTGGTCAAAAGCGGGGAGAGGAGCGTGCTGTTCTCCACCCACATCACCTCGGATCTGGACAGCTGCGCGGACGACATCACCTATTTGCAGGGCGGCCGGGTGCTTCAGAGCCGGGACAAGGCCGGATTCCTGCGGGCGTTCGATCACCTAAAGCGACCGGAGGATACCGGCGCGCTGACGCTGGAGCAGATTATGATTCGGACCGAGAGGGGGGCGCGGGATGATGACGCTGCTTTATAAGGAAATCCGGCTGGCTGCCCATCCATCCCTCTTCCTTTTCCTCGGTATGGGGGCGCTGACCCTAGTGCCTGCCTATCCCTATGGCGTGGTGTTCTTTTTCGGATGTCTGGGCATTTTTCAGACCTTTATCAACGCGCGGGAGAACAAGGACGCGTTTTTCACCGCCGCGCTGCCGGTCAACAAACGGGACGTGGTGCGGGCCAAATGCCAGCTGCTGGCCGCCGCGCAGCTGGGACAGCTACTGCTGACGGTGCCCTTCGCCCTGTTGCGGGTGGTGCTGCTGCCGAACGGCAACCCGGCGGGAATCGAGGCGAACGTGGCGTATTTCGGCTGTGGGCTGCTGATTTACGCGGCGTTTAACGCGGTGTTCCTCATCAGCTTTTACAAGACGGCGTACAAGGCGGGAAAGGCGTTTCTGCTGGGGGTGATCCCGGTGACGCTGGGGATCGGCGTCATGGAGACGCTGGCCCATGTGCCCGGGGTGGCCGACTGGTTCGACAGTACGGCACCCGCCATGCTGCTGCGGCAGCTGCCCATCCTGGCGGCCGGGCTTGCCGCGTATGGCGGCGGCATGGCGCTGACCTACCAGACGGCGGCGGCTCGGTTCGAAAAGGTGGATTTATAGAAAACTGGTGGTATGGCCCTAGAAGGGCCAAAACGGACTTAGCTAAAGGGACAGCTGCATTACAATTTCAGGCAGCCGCTAAAGCATGTAGAACCCTGTGCAGAGCGCAGGGTTCTACAAAAAACGCCCGCTAGGCGGGTGGGATTAGAAGCTTAAGCAAGAGCAACACCATTCCTGGTATAATGACGATTGTTCAAGCCGTCAAAATGAAGGAAAGGTGTTGCTCTATGGCAAACAGTCTAGCACACTCAAAATGGGTATGCAAGATATAGCGAAAGATTAAGGATTCAAGTTACCGACAAAGCGGTAGAAGATATCGACCTGCTGTGTCCGTTTGCCGTCGATTTTCTGTGCTTCATGGATAACAATGCGCTCAATCAACTCATTAACCAAAGGGAAAATGCAAAATCAAGAAAACATTAAATGGGCTGTGAACGAAAATGGAGCGTCTGCTGGACGGGCTTGCAGGCAAGTATCAGCCTGCTTTTGTGAACGAAAAGGTTGGTTCCATATGCCGCCTGCTGAATTTGCGCCGTCATATCAAACCGATAATCATAGAGCATAGCGAATGGTGAAAACATACTTGGATTTTGCTGGGAACTCTTTTCCCCGACTGTCTGGAATTTATTTTTACTGTCTCTTTTTCTGCTGACAAAACGAAAATCCTTTTTTCTCATAGCAAAAAGACGAAACAGGCAGAGTCCACCCGCTGGTGGGCTCTGCCTGTTTCTCTCATTTTCTATTTCGAAAGGAACGCAAACCCTTTGCTGCGCAACGGGTTTGGTTTGTTGCGGCAGCGACGTTTCTATCTGGCCTGCCGCCCTATAGAAACGTCGCTGCCTTCCTCTCGAAACGATTGTCATATTTCATATCGAAAAGGACAGTCATATTTTTATCCCATAAGAGAGAGTGCGTTGGTTATTCAGTTGTACTCAAAAGGTGAGTCTTGCGACCCAACGTACTTTCACTTTACCATACAAATCAAAAGCAAATGAAAATACGCTGGATTTATGCGTATACCTCGACCAAGCAAGGCGTCGCCGGTTGCTAACGGTTTGTTAGCCAGCCCCTCAACGACAGGCTGTCCGGCAGAGTTTTGTGGTACGAACAAACACTACCAAAACGTCGCTGTGCCAGAATAGGCTGCACAGAGCCTTTTGCCTGCATGAGCGATTCATTCTGCTGTCGGTCAGCGGCTCGGCGCAGGCCGTCCAAACCGTCTGTTTTTTGCTGCTTGTGCAGATGCTTCACCGCAGGAATATTCCTCTCCACGTCTGCGTACCAGCTATCCCCGCAGCAGAGACAGCCGTTGTTTTGTCTGTGACACTGCGTCCTTACCGGTCAAGGTCGATTTTTCGTTCTCCTTTTCCATTCCTCCTGCATTTTCATGATATATTTTCACTTTGAGCAGGACACCATGCCTACCCAAAGGAAAAAACAGGGGATACAAAAAGCCGGCGTTGTTTCAGCCGTCGGTCAAATCCCAACTGCATACAACGCTGGCTCTGTTTACGTAGTATCCTACTTTTGAAAAATTCTCAAGAAAACATGAAGCTGTTTTTTCAGATAAAAATCTTTCATTCGACATATATTTTGCAAACTCCTTGCGATATGTGGAATTTTTTGCTATAATATAGGTGCGACACATCTGAATATTTAAGCCATGTTAGGTGCATTTTACATTGGTAAAAATGCAACCTCGTATTTTCGCACCTATATGGCTGGTGAAAAGATGTGTCGCAGCATTCGAGGTCATGCGTTTTTCGGTGCGTGGCTTCGGCTGCGCACTTTTTTGTTGCCCGCAAAAGGTTGCGCTATTTTACCTCTGATGAAAAAGCAAATTCGCGAAATTTACGAAGCCCATTGTGAGAAAGTTTAATTATATATATTGGGGAGGACTGTATATCGTGGAAAAGGGGAAAGCTTTGTCCTTTATCAAAGGGATGAAAAAGAGTACAAAGTTTATTGTGCTGGGGATAATAGCGGTTATATGCGTAATCGTTTTAATCGCTATTATCGTGCCGAACAAAGGGGGCCAAATGACGACCATCTCGGAGGCTTCTTTGGAAAAGGTCATTGAGATCAATGAACTGGCAACCGTAGACTATACCTACAATGCTATTGCCACAGCCTATGCAGAGAACAATGAAACAATAAAGTATAATGTAGCTTATGAAGGCGTTGTAAATGCCGGTATTGATTTCAAGAAAATTGACATTCAGCTTAACGAAGAAGAAAAAGTAATTAAAATTACTTTGCCTCCTGTGGAAATACAGGATATACGAGTGGATTCCGGTACTCTGGATTATATTTTCATAAAAGACAAATATGAGACGGAAACTATTTCGGAAGAAGCATTGAGAATTTGCAAGGCGGATTTAGAAAAACGTGTATCCGAAGAAGATCTGCTTAAAACAGCAGCGAAAGAGAATGCTGTCGAATCTATCAAAGCATTGTTTGCGCCGTGGATCGAGGTCATGGATGCAGATTATACGGTCGAAATAAATTGAATAGGGTGAGGAAAATGAAAAGATTGAGCTTGTTGATAGCGGTTGTATTCTTTATCGGTATGTTAAGCGGGTGTTCCAGCAGTCCAAAGCCTGCCGCAGAAGAGCCCGATATTATGCAGATTCGTTCGATATGCAATCTGGCAACTCTGGAATGTTATTATCATAACGTTGCCAAATCAATAAAGAAAGCTGGCAGCGGTATTTCCCATTGGGGCGAAAAAGACCGAAAATTCTGGATCGAGTATACCGGATCTGCCAAAATAGGCATTGATATGTCTAAGGTCAGCATGAAAATCGAAGGCGAAAACATCACCATTTCCATGCCCAACGCAAAGCTGTTAAGCATTGATATTGAAGAACTAACGCAGGATTCCTACATCATATCAGATGACGGCTGGAATGAAAACAAAATTACGGCCGAGGATCAGACGGCGGCAATCAACGACGCACAGGCTGCCATGAAAAAGAGTGTGGAGAGTAATAGCGCTCTATTGCTCAATGCCCAGAACAGGGCAAAAAATTTAATTGAGAATTACATAAACAAAATGGGGGAGCTTTCCCGCGTGTCTTACACAATTCAATGGGAATACGAGGATTCTCTTTCAGAGGCCGAATCGCAACCGGACGAGTCAACAGAACAAAGTGAATAATGGGGTGATAAACATGAGTGAGCCGAATAAGAAACCTCTCATATCGCAAGAGGATATTATGAAATTACTAGATAGCTGTTATGAGAAATCGTTAAACGGAATCCCGCACGTCAGCCCTTCTGTTGAAACGATAGCTTGTGAATATTTGAAAAAATATCCTACCGCCGAAAAAGCAACCAAAGCGATGATAAAAAATCAGATAATCAAATGCACGACATCTGGATTTGTTACCGGTTTTGGTGGGATTATCACCTTGCCTGTCACGATACCCGCTAATGTAGGCAGCGTTCTTTATGTACAAATGCGAATGATTGCCTGTACCGCTTATTTGGCTGGTTTTGAATTAAACTCTGATTATACTCAAACCTTTGTATACGCTTGCCTTGCTGGTGTTACAGTAAATAATGTTATAAAACAAGCAGGAATAAAATTTGGTATGAAGTTTGCTAATGGATTGATCAAAAAAATACCCGGAAAAGTACTAACTAAAATCAATCAAAAAGTAGGTTTTCGCTTTATAACTAAGTTTGGAACAAAGGGTATTGTCAATATGGGGAAATTGATTCCGGGTGTTGGTGCCGTCATTGGTGGGAGTCTGGATTTAGTAGAAACCAAAGCTATCGGAGCCAGAGCGTACAAATGGTTTTTCGAAGGTGATTTTGAAACCGAAAACAGTCCGGAGAATGATTGCATAATAGTAGATGGTGAGGAACAACTCGACAACGAATAAAAAGGAGGAGCCTCCATATCACACTATTCGTGATATGGAGGCTCTGTGTGTTTATATGTCACAAGCTGTTTGCTGTCTGAATCAAACAATTTTTTCTGATGTTTCGCTATAACTATCCCATCTGGGTATGCAAGTACCACATCGTGTTCAGTCCGAAGTATCGAAGAAAGATCATCTACAACCAATTACGAGCGGATATACAGCAGTATATCCGGGATTTGTGCAAATGGAAGGGCGTGGAGATATTGGAGGGTCATATGATGCCCGACCATGTACATCTGCTGTTGTCGATACCGCCGAAATATTGTGTCTCCAGTTTCATGGGGTATCTCAAAGAAAAAACAGCGATGATGATCTTTGAGAAATACGGGAATCTGAAGTACAAGTTCGGGAACAAGCACTTTTGGGCAACGGGGTATTACGTGAGTACCGTTGGACTGAACGAGGCAACCATAAAGAAATATATTCGAGAGCAGGAAAAGCAGGATATGCTCGAAGACAAATTGACTACCAAAGAGTACGACGACCCTTTCAAGGGTAGCCGGTAATCAATCCACTACGGCTTGAACGCTGTGAAAGCCAGCGTCTTTTAGGCGCTGGCCTTCCTTTGCCCTTTTAGGGCTCCTTCATGCCACCCGTTTTACGGGTGGTCATGACTTTTCAGGGCGTCCCGGAGAAGTTTGAAGAGCTGGATAAGGACGGTGGGCAGGAAGGCAAGGAGAACGATCCAGCCGATCTGGGCCAAGGTGAGGGGGACGACCAGGAACAGGGAACGCAGGAAGGGGAGGAACAAAACGGCGGCCAACAGCAGGACGCCGGCGACAAAGGCCATCAGGCTATACCGGTTGGTCGTCAGGCCCAGGTGAAAAACCGACTCCCGGCCCCGGCAATTGAAGCCATGGAACAGGCGGGCCAGGGTGAGGGTGGCAAAGGCCATGGTGCTGGCCATAGCGGCCCCGCCCCAGGACAGGCCAAGATAGAAGGCTGCCATGGTGGCGGCGGCGATGAGCAGGCCCTGCACGCCGATCCGGCAGGCCAGGGATTTGTTGAGAATCGGCTCCTTGGGATCCCGGGGCTTCTGTTCGAGCAGGCCGTCCCGGGCGGGCTCCATCCCCAGGGCGATAGCGGGCAGACTATCGGTGAGGAGGTTGATAAACAGCAGATGCACCGGGGCGAAGGGGACGGGCAGAGCCAGCAGGGAGGTATATAGTACGCACAGGATGCCCGCCGTGTTGCCGGAAAGCAGGAAGGTGATGGCGTTTTTGATGTTGGTGAAAACGCTGCGGCCGTTGACCACAGCCTTGACAATGGTGGCGAAATTATCGTCCGCTAAAATCATGGAGGCGGCGTCCTTGCTCACCTCAGTGCCGGTGATACCCATGGCCACGCCGATGTCGGCCTTTTTCAGGGCGGGCGCGTCGTTGACGCCGTCGCCGGTCATGGAGACGATGCAGCCGCAGCGCTGCCAGGCGGAAACGATGCGGATTTTATGCTCGGGGGAGACACGGGCGTAGACCGCGATGCGGGGCAGCTTTTCATCCAGCTCGCTGTCCGGCATAGCGTCCAGTTCCACACCGTCTACCGCCAGATCCCCGTCGTCGAAAATCCCAATCTGCCGGGCGATGGCGGTGGCGGTCACCTTATGATCACCGGTGATCATAACGGTGCGGATGCCGCCCCGCCGGGCGTCGGCCACCGCCTGGACGGATTCGGGCCGTGGCGGGTCAATCATGGAGATGAGGCCGATGAAGGTAAAATCCGTTTCATCCTCCAAAGTGGGCTGACGGGGCGCGTCCAGTTCCCGGCAGGCGAAGGCCAGCACCCGCAGGCCGTTTTCCGAGAGATCCGTGTTCACCCCGAGAATGACCTGCCGATCCGCCTCGGTGAGAGGACGGGTTCCCTGCGCGGTGAGCAGACGGGTGGAGCGGGACAGCAGCACGTCGATGGCGCCCTTGGTCATCAGGGTGGGAACGCCATCCACATCGTGAAGCGTGCTCATTAGCTTGCGGTCGGAATCAAAGGCGATTTCGCCCAAGCGGGGATGCTGTTCCCGGTAGGAAACCTCCTCCACGCCGAAAACGTCGGCCAGCTGTACCAGGGCGATTTCCGTCGGGTCACCGATGGCCACGCCGTCCACGTCTGTGGCATCGCTGGCCAATACGGCGGTTTTCAGCAGCAGGCGCTGTGCGGGATTGGCCAGGTCGAGATCCCGGCCGTCCAGGAGAACGCCGTCGGCATATATCTGCTGGATGCACATACGGTTCTGGGTGAGGGTGCCGGTCTTATCCGAGCAGATAACCGAGACGGAACCCAGGCTTTCCACTGCTTTCAAATCCTTGATGATGGCGTTTTGCCGGGCCATTTTCTGGGTGCCCAGGGCCAGGACGATAGTGACAATGGAGCTGAGAGCCTCGGGAATAGCCGCCACGGCCAGGGCCACGGGCAAACATCAGAGAATCGAGGAAGGAGGCTTCGCGGTACATAGACAGGCCGAAGACCAGCGCGCAGATCACCAGGATGATCAGGGCTAGTTTTTTGCTGAAATTGTCCAGGCTCTGCTGCAGAGGGGTTTTGCGCTGCTGGGTCTGGTTCATCAGGGAGGCGATTTTACCGAGCTCCGACCGCATGCCGGTGGCGGTGATGACCACGGTGGCCCGGCCGTAGGTGACGAGGGAGCCGGAGAACACCATGTTTTTCTGATCCCCCAAGGCCACGGTGTCGCCGGAGAGGATTTCGGCGCTTTTATCCACCCCTTCCGATTCGCCGGTCAGGGAGCTTTCGTTGACCTTCAACGAATAGTTCTCCAGTATCCGCCCATCGGCCACCACCAGATCCCCGGCCTCGAGCAGGACGATATCGCCGGGCACCACCTCCCGGGAGGGTATTTCCAGCTTGACGCCGCCGCGCAGTACCTTGGCGGACGGGGAGGACATGGCCTTCAGGCTGGCCAGGGATTTTTCCGCCTTGAAATACTGGACGGTGCCCAGCACGGCATTGAGCAGGATGACAGCGAAGATAACAAAGGTGCTCTCTCCATGGCCGGACAGCAGGGACACCACGGCGGCGATGATCAGAATGAGCACCAGCAAATCCTTGAACTGCTCCAGAAAAATCCGGACGACGCCCTTCTTTTTACCCTCTGTCAAGGCATTGGGGCCGCTTTCCAGTGCGATTTGCCGGGCTTGCTCCTCGGTCAGTCCTTTGGGAGACGAGTGAAGCTGCCGCAGGACGTCCTCGCCGGAGCGGTTATAATACGTAGGCATATGCATCCTCCTTATACGAGAGTAGTATGAGCAGAAACCGACCAAATAAAAAAGACTTTCAGACAGCCTCCGCGCAGGGCGGAGAAGCCATCCAAAAGTCTTGTTACCGATATTTGGCGTTCATTGCCAGATTCCGAAGAATCGAGTTGTTGACAACGAAGCTTGTAACTACTCCCTTTTGTGTAAACAATAGTCTAACAGGTTTGGAAATCCCTGTCAAGGGCGGAATGGTAAACAATTTATAAACGGGAATTATATCGCGTACCGTATCGTCTCGAATAAGCGAAACAAACGAAACCACCAGTGAACTGGTGATTTTGATTTTTCGTGAAGAAAGCGGCAAAACTGGGCATACCTAGTGTTGTCCAAACAAGGAGATACTCTTCGTCTGAAAAATTGCGCTATCCGGACCTGCTAAAAAGATTGACAAAGCAGGCCGAAAGAGGTAGAATAACAGAAACGTTTGTTCTAATCTGATTGCCGTGTCCCAAGCGGCATTCGTGTCAATAAGCGGCTGATAGAAGCCGTCATGAGGATTCGTGTGATGAGTGAAAAAACTGAGCGGGAATTGTTTAAATTGGTGGCCCCTTATAAACCCACGGGAGACCAGCCGGAAGCGATTGCCAAGCTGGTGGAGGGAATCAAAAGAGGGGACAAAGAGCAGACTCTGCTGGGCGTAACGGGTTCCGGCAAAACATTTACTATGGCCAATATTATTCAGCAGGTGCAAAAACCTACCCTGGTTTTGGCCCACAATAAGACGCTCGCCGCCCAGCTGTGCAGCGAATTTCGCGAGTTTTTTCCCGAGTCCTCGGTCGAATATTTCGTCTCCTATTACGATTATTATCAGCCGGAGGCGTATATTGCCTCCACGGACACTTATATTGAGAAGGATTCCGCCATCAATGACGAAATCGATAAGCTACGGCATTCGGCCACGTCCGCCCTGTCGGAGAGACGAGACGTGATCATTGTGGCCAGCGTGTCCTGCATTTACAGCTTGGGCGACCCGATCGACTACCGCAGCATGGTGATTTCGCTGCGGCCGGGTATGCGAAAAAAGCGGGACGATTTGCTCGCCAAGCTGGTCGAGCTGCAATATGAGCGCAACGACATCAATTTTATCCGCAACAAATTCCGGGTTCGGGGAGACGTGGTGGAGATTTTCACCAGCGGCTCCAGCGAAACTGTTATCCGTGTGGAGTTTTTTGGGGATGAGATAGACCGTATCAGCGAAATCCATCCGCTGACCGGCGAGCTGAAGGGTGTCGTCAACCATGTGGCGATTTACCCGGCCTCCCATTACATCGTACCGCCGGAAAAAATGCAGGACGCGATTCATAATATCGAGCAGGAGCTGCAGGAACGGGTTGAGTGGTTCAAGCAGGAGGGAAAGCTGCTGGAGGCGCAGCGTATTTTGCAGCGCACGCGTTACGATATCGAGATGCTGCAGGAAATCGGCGTGTGCAAGGGTGTTGAGAACTATTCCCGCGTTTTGGCCGGCCGGCCCGCCGGCTCCACGCCGTTTACGCTGCTGGATTATTTCCCCAAGGACTACCTTTTGTTTGTGGACGAGTCCCATGTCATGCTGCCCCAGGTACGCGGCATGTTCGGCGGCGATTATGCGCGAAAGAGGAGCTTGGTGGACTACGGGTTCCGGCTGCCCAGCGCCTTTGACAACCGGCCGCTGAATTTCGACGAGTTTTACGATCGGGTCAACCAGGTCGTTTTTGTCAGCGCGACGCCGGGCGATTTGGAACGACAGAAGAGCGCCCAGATCGTGGAGCAGGTGATTCGTCCCACCGGGTTGGTGGACCCCGAGGTGATCGTCAAGCCGGTTGAAGGGCAGATAGACGATCTGATGGAGGAAATTCGGCAGCGGGCCGGGCGAAAGGAACGCGTGCTGGTCACCACGCTGACCAAAAAGATGGCGGAGGATCTCACAACCTTCCTGGAAAATAACGGTATCCGAATTCGCTATATGCATCACGATATCGACACCATGGAACGTATGGAGATTATTCGGGATTTGCGGCTGGGCGAATTCGATGTCCTGGTCGGTATCAACCTACTGCGGGAGGGCCTGGATATTCCGGAGGTCTCGCTGGTGGCCATCCTGGACGCGGACAAGGAAGGATTTCTGCGCTCGGAAACCAGCCTGGTGCAGACCATCGGCCGGGCGGCCCGCAATGCGCAGGGACAGGTTATTATGTATGCCGATCAGGTGACACCCTCCATGGAACGGGCCATTGCCGAGACCAACCGGCGCCGCGCTATTCAAATGGCATACAACGAGGCGCACGGCATCGTGCCGAAGACCATCATCAAGGATGTGCGGGAGGTCATTGAAATCACCTCCAAGCATTCCGGAAAAAGCGATAAACCACTCAAGCGTCTGAGTAAGTCCGAACGGCTCAAGCTGATTGAGGAAATGACGCGGGAAATGAAAAACGCCGCGAAGCTGCTAGAGTTTGAACACGCGGCGTATCTGCGCGATCGCATACAGGAACTGCAGAATATGAAATAGGGCTGGAATTAGCTCCTTGAAAGGCTTGATTTGTACATGCAAAACACCAAACTGATCGTCAAAGGCGCCCGAGAGCATAACCTCAAGAACGTGGATATAGAAATTCCACGTGACAAGCTAATTGTCTTTACAGGCATATCCGGCTCCGGCAAGTCCTCGCTGGCCTTCGACACGATCTATGCAGAGGGGCAGCGGCGCTATGTGGAGAGTCTGTCCTCCTATGCGCGACAGTTCTTAGGGCAGATGGACAAGCCGGACGTAGATTTTATCGAAGGGCTTTCGCCGGCTATTTCCATCGATCAGAAAACCACCTCCAAAAATCCGCGCTCCACGGTGGGCACCGTCACGGAGATCAGCGACTATCTGCGGCTGCTATATGCCAATATTGGCATCCCGCATTGTCCCGTCTGCGGCCGGGAGATTAAGCAGCAGACGGTCGATCAGATTGTGGATCAGATACTGTCTCTAGAGGAGGGCACCCGGATTCAGCTGCTGGCGCCGGTGGTGCGCGGGCGTAAGGGCGAACACGTCAAGGAGTTCGAGGCCGCCCGGAAATCCGGATATGTGCGGGTGCGGGTAGACGGCAATCTTTACGATTTGTCCGAGGCCATCACTCTCGAAAAGAACAAGAAGCATACGATAGAAATCGTGGTGGATCGGCTGGTGGTGCAGCCGGATATCAAAGGACGGCTGGCGGATTCCATCGAAACGGCCACCTCCTTGACCGGCGGTCTGCTGACCGTGGATGTCGTTGGCGGAGAGGAACTGACCTTTTCGCAGAATTATTCCTGCCCGGAGCATGGGGTCAGTGTGGAAGAATTGTCTCCCCGCATGTTCTCCTTCAACAACCCGTTTGGCGCCTGTCCCAAGTGCACGGGTTTGGGGATGTACATGTCCATGGATCCGGATCGGATCCTTACCAATCGAAAGCTCTCCATTCGGCAGGGGGCCATCCATGCCAGCGGCTGGAATTATGTGGATGGCGGCACCATCGCGCAGATGTACTACGAGGGATTGGCCGCCCATTACCACTTCTCACTGGATACGCCCGTCAAGGATTTGCCGAAGGAAATCGTCGATATTCTCCTCTATGGGACCAAGGGGGAGAAAATCAAGCTGGTCAGACAAAAGGAATACGGACACGGCGAATACTTCACGGAATTCGAGGGCGTTCTCAACAATTTGCAGCGCCGCTACAAAGAAACCACCAGCGACTGGATGCGGGAAGAGCTGGAAGCCTATATGAGCGAGGTGCCTTGTCCGGAATGTCACGGCGAGCGGTTGCGCAAGGAGAGCCTGGCGGTGACGGTAGGGGGGATCAACATCTCCGAGCTGTCCTGTAAATCGGTGTCCGATGCGCTCGATTTCCTGTCCGGCATCGAGCTGAGCGATCGGGAGCATCTGATTGGCGACCGCATTCTCAAGGAAATCCGGGAGCGGCTCGGTTTCCTGCAAAGCGTCGGATTGGAGTATCTGAGCCTATCCCGGGCGTCGGGGACCTTGTCGGGCGGAGAAAGCCAGCGGATCCGGCTGGCCACCCAAATCGGCTCATACCTGATGGGCGTGCTTTATATACTCGATGAACCCAGCATCGGCCTGCATCAGCGGGACAACGACAAGCTGCTGGCAACCCTCAAGCGGCTGCGGGATTTGGGGAATACGCTGATTGTAGTCGAGCACGACGAGGACACGATGCGGGCGGCGGATTGGATTGTAGACGTGGGGCCGGGCGCCGGCATCCATGGCGGGCATGTAATTTATTCCGGCCCTTCCGCAAGCATCACGGATTGCCCGGAATCCATAACCGGTCAATATCTCAGCGGCCGAAAAAAGATTCCCGTTCCACAGACGCGGCGGCCGGGCTCAGGCAAGCTGCTGACCATTTTAGGGGCGACCGAAAACAACCTAAAAAACGTGGATGTGTCGTTCCGGCTGGGGGCTTTCAATTGCGTGACCGGGGTTTCGGGCTCGGGCAAATCTTCGCTGGTCAATGAAATCCTATACAAAAAGCTGGCGGGCGATTTGAACGGCGCCCATACCAGGCCGGGCGCTCATCGGGAGATGACCGGGCTGGATGCCTTAGATAAAGTGATTGACATCAACCAGGCGCCAATCGGGCGGACGCCTCGTTCCAATCCGGCCACCTATACGGGGGTGTTCAACGATATCCGGGAGCTGTACGCCTCCACGGCCGACGCCAAGATGAGAGGCTTTTCCTCCGGCCGTTTTTCCTTCAACGTCAAGGGCGGACGGTGCGAGGCCTGTCAGGGAGACGGTATCATTAAAATCGAAATGCACTTTCTCCCAGATATTTACGTCCCCTGCGAGGTATGCAAGGGTCATCGGTATAACCGGGAGACCTTGGAAGTGAAGTATAAGGGCAAAAGCATCGACGATGTGCTCAACATGACCGTGGAGGAGGGCGTGGAGTTTTTCGGCAGCATCCCGAAGATTGCGCGAAAGCTGCAAACACTCCTGGACGTGGGGCTGGGGTATATCAAAATCGGACAGCCCGCCACCACGCTGTCCGGCGGCGAGGCGCAGCGCGTCAAGCTGGCCACCGAGCTGTCCAAACGAGCCACGGGCCGTACGATTTATATTCTGGATGAGCCCACCACCGGCCTGCACACGGCGGACGTTCACAAGCTTATCGAGGTGCTGCAGAAGCTGGTGGACACCGGCAACACAGTTGTAGTGATTGAACACAACCTGGATGTCATTAAAACGGCGGATTATGTGGTGGATTTAGGGCCGGAGGGCGGCGACAAAGGCGGCACGGTGGTCGCCTGCGGTACGCCGGAGGAAATTGCCGCCGTGGAAAAATCCTATACGGGACAATACCTGCGATCGGTGCTCAAGTGAACAGGAATAGGCAAACCCGCTGCTGATGCTATATCGGCGGCGGGTTTGCCGCTGCTGTGGCTTTTTCCGGGAAGCGGCAGGTATATTCTGTTTTGGACAACCGTACACTATACAGGGCCTGTCTTCTGGCAAGGTGTGAAATTGATGGCCGCACAAAGGAATATTTACAATTCTTTCATATACTATTCGATTGTTTACGCTATGATAATATTCAGATTCCATCAGGAAGGGTAACAGTTGGGACGTTATGTTTGGCTATGTGCGTATTTATAAACCCGAATTGAAGATGGCCGAATTTGAGCATTATCAAGGGGTTTATTGTTCCCTGTGCAAGCAACTGGGGAAACGGTACGGCGTCATGGCAAGGATGACGCTCAGCTACGATTTTACTTTTTTAGCCGTTTTTCGCATGGCGCTTTCGGATACCTGCACCGGCTTCAAAAAAGGACGTTGTACCTTCAATCCGCTGAAAAAGCGGACTTGCTGCTGCGAGAACGCGCATGTGGAATTTGCGGCCGACGCTGCCACCCTGCTGATGTATCACAAGCTCAAGGACAACATGGCCGACAACGGCTTTTTCCACAGTCTGCCGGCGAGGCTGTTGCTGCCCTTCGCCTCCCGTGCCAAGAAAAAGGCGGCCAAAGCCTATCCGGAGCTGGCCGCTCATATACAGACCTGTATGGACAGGCAGGGGGCGGAGTTGGAGACTTCCAAAACGGCGTCCCTCGACGCCGCCGCCGAGCCGAGCGCGATGATGCTGGCCTATCTGGCGAGGATGGGAGCCGCGGATGAGCGAGAGGAGAAAATACGCGATCGGTTCGGCTACTGCCTGGGTCGTTGGATTTATCTCGTGGATGCGGCGGAGGATTTGCCGGAAGACCTGGAGAACGGGAGCTATAATCCCTATATCCTTGTCCGTGGCTTGGAAAAGGGAGACATTCAGGCGGTCAAAGACACCCGGGAGTATGCCAGGTTCACTCTAAACGCCTGTTTGGCTGAATGTCTTGCCGCTTACAATTTACTTCATGTTCGCCGTTTCGACGGCATTTTACGCAATATATTGGAATTGGGGATGCCCGCCGCCCAGAAAGAGGCGCTTACCCGCGAAGGCCCCCATAAAAAGCCGCTGAAAGAAAAGGAGCCCTGATGAGCGTGAACGATCCTTATAAAGTGTTGGAGATTTCTCCTGAGGCCACCGACGAGGAGGTTAAAACCGCTTATCGGGAAATGGCGCGTAAATATCACCCGGACAATTACGCCAACAACCCGCTGTCTGATTTGGCGCAGGAAAAGATGCAGGAAATCAACGAAGCTTACGATACCATTATCCGGATGCGTAAGCAGGGGGGGAGCGGGCAAGCCGGCGGCGGTTCCGCCGCGCGCAGCACCCGCTTCGCTGATATCCGCAGCATGGTGAGCACCGGCCGGATTGTGGACGCGGAGGTGTTGCTGGACGGGATTCCTTCCGCCTCTCGCGATGCCGAATGGTATTTTTTGAAAGGAAGCGTCCTGTTTAAAAAGGGTTGGCTGGAGGACGCCTATAATCATTTCAGCACGGCCACCCGTATGGATCCCGGCAATATGGAATACCGCTCCGCTCTCAATCAGATGAACATGCAGCGGCAGACCGGCGGGTTCCGGACGTCCAATCGGCAGCAATCCGCCGGCGGCTGTTCCGGCTGCGATATGTGCAGCGGCCTGCTTTGCGCCGACTGCTGCTGCGAATGTATGGGCGGCGATTTCATCCGCTGCTGTTAATCGGAAGCCGACAACCCGTGCCGCCTTGCTGCACGGGTTGTTTAGCGTTGCGGCGCATGGATAAAAGGGAGGACAGGATTTGTGAGACAGAGTGCCAAGGTGGCTTTGGGCGGTATTTTATGCGCGTTATCTCTGGTCTGTATGCTGCTGACCATACTGCCGATTTCTGAAATGGGGCTGCCGGCTCTTGCAGGAGCTGTATTGATCCCCATTATATTGGAGATAGGGGTTAAGTGGGGCTGGATGTCCTACGCCTGCGTGGCGCTGCTGTCACTGCTGATCACGCCGTCCATGGAAGCCAAGGTGTTGTTTATCGCCTTTTTCGGGTATTATCCGGTACTTAAGGCGCTGATCGAGCGGCTGCGGAAGATTTGGCTGGAGTGGATTATCAAGCTGGCTGTGTTTAACTTGACGATGATAGGCGCCTATTGGATTATGCTGACATTTCTCGGGCTGCCGGCCGATTCCTTTGAGATATTCGGCTTGGATTTGCCGTTCGTCATACTGGCGATCGGGAACGTGGCGTTCGTTTTATATGATATTGCGCTGACCGGGGTGATCACCACTTATCTCCGCGTGCTTCAGCCCAAGCTGGCCCGTCTGTTCCGTCATGGATGATTTTGCAGGAAAGAATAATAAAGCTTGCATTTTCTCCGTAAACGCTATAGAATATCCGGGAGGGGGTGCTGGCTTTGAAGACGAATCTGATTGCCCATATATCGGAGCATGCCGCCGGTTTTTCAAAGGGGCAGAAACGGATTGCACAATATATTCAGGAGCATTATGAATCGGCCGCTTTTATGACGGCTTTCAAGCTGGGAGAGACGGTCGGCGTCAGCGAATCGACCGTGGTGCGCTTCGCGGCGGAACTGGGGTTCGACGGGTATCCGCAGCTTCAGAAAGCCATGCAGGAGTTGATCCGCAGCAAGCTGACCACCGTCCAGCGCATCGAGGTGACCCGGGCCCGTATGGCGGACGACGAGGTGCTGGACAATGTAATGGCCTATGATATGGCCAACATTCGTCAAACGCTGGAGGAGCTTCCCCGCGACGTGTTTTATCAGGCGGTGGACGCCATTGTGGAGGCTCGGCGGGTGTATATTTTCGGCGCCGGCAGCTGTCGGGCGCTGGCCAATTTTCTCGCCTATTATTTAAAGCTGCTGCTGCCGGATATCCATTTGATTTACACCTCGAGCGAAACGGAAATTCTGGAGGAAATGCTGCAGATAGGGGAGCAGGACGCCATCATCGGCTTGAGCTTTCCCCGCTATTCCAGCAAGGCGGTAAAGACCGTCCACTTCGCACATTCCCGGCAGGCGAAGATCATTGCGATTACAGACAGCGTGCTGTCCCCTATAGCGGAGTACGCGTCCTATCTGCTGTTGGCGCACAGCGATATGGCCACCATCGTGGATTCCTTGGTCGCGCCGCTGAGTATTATCAACGCATTGCTGGTGGCCGTGTCGCTGAAAAAGATGGACAGCAACGCCGCCCGGCTGACGGAACTCGAACAGCTGTGGGAGACCTATCAGGTTTTTCAGCCGTTTGAAGAGGTTTCTGAATAAGGGGATTGGATGGCATGCAAATACTGGTGATCGGCGGAGGAGCTGCCGGTCTTATGGCGGCGGGCTGTGCCGCTCGCCGCGGATTAGATGTTACGGTGATAGAGCGCAATCCCCGCATGGCGCGCAAGGTGATGATTACCGGCAAAGGCCGGTGCAACGTTACCAATCGATGCACCATCGACGAGTTTATCGAGCATGTACCGGAGAATGGGCGCTTTTTGTACAGTGCCCTCAATCAGTTTTCCCCGCAGGACGCGATGGATTTTTTCGAGCAGCAGGGCGTCCCGCTTAAAACAGAACGCGGGAACCGTGTGTTTCCCGTTTCGGACAAGGCCGTGGATATCGTGGACGCTTTGGTGCGGTATGCGCGGGCGGGCGGGTGTCGCTTTCACCAAGGAAGAGCCGTATCGCTGTGCTTGGAGGACGGGGTATGTACCGGTGTGAGGTTGGAGGACGGTTCCGTATTGCCGGCCTATGCGGTGGCGGTTTGCACAGGCGGGCTGTCCTATCCGCTGACAGGTTCCACCGGAGACGGCTATCGTCTCGCTGAGCAGGCTGGTCATACCATTGTGCCGCCGAGGCCTTCGCTGGTTCCCTTGGAATCGAACGACAGTTGGTGTGGGGACATGCAGGGACTGGCCTTGAAAAATGTGGGGCTTCGGGTGGTGGACAACGAAAGCGGCGGCAGCATTTGCTCGGATTTGGGAGAAATGCTGTTTACCCATTTCGGTGTATCGGGTCCGATGGTTCTCAGCGCCAGCGCCCACATGCGGCATATGGTACCGGGACGGTACACGCTGTGGATCGACTGGAAACCGGGATTGACGCCGGAGCAGCTAGATAACCGGGTCCTGCGGGATTTGCAGGCGTATAAAAACGCCGACGTGGCCAACACTCTCGGCAAACTACTGCCGCGCACGGCCATTCCGGTGGTGCTGCGCCTGGCCGCCATAGCCGGCGATACAAAAGGGCATTCCATCACCCGGGAGGAACGAAACCGGCTGGTATCTCTGCTCAAGGCCTTTCCCGTAAGCATCCGCGGGTTTCGTCCGGTGGAGGAGGCCATTATCACATCGGGCGGCGTTTCCGTGAAGGAAGTCCAAGCTAAAACGATGGAATCCAAGCTGGTAAGCGGTTTGTACTTTGCCGGCGAAGTGCTGGATGTGGATGCTTATACGGGCGGTTTTAATCTGCAAATTGCTTTTTCGACCGGAATGGCTTTGGGCCATCATATATAATTACAGCTGCAACACCCTCGAAAGGAAGAATAAAACCCATGACGAAACCTTTAGCGATTGCCATTGATGGCCCGGCCGGCGCCGGAAAAAGCACCATAGCCCGCATTCTGGCCAAGGAACTGGCGTTTATTTATGTGGATACCGGCGCGTTGTACCGCACGGTGGGATACTGCGCTCTTACGGCGGGGGCCGACCCTTCCAGGGCGGAGCAGGTAGCGCCGCTTTTGAAAGATTTGCAGCTGGAGCTCCGCTATGTGGATGGGGTACAGCGGGTGTTTGCCAACGGCGAGGATGTTAGTGAACGGATTCGCACGCCCGAGGTTTCCATGGCGGCTTCGGCGGTGTCGGCGCTGCCGGAGGTGCGAGCTTTCCTGCTCCAGCTGCAGAGGGATACAGCCGTCAGCCAGAACGTCATTATGGATGGCCGGGATATCGGCACGGTGGTACTGCCAAAGGCGGGGTTGAAAGTTTTCCTGACGGCTTCGCCGGAAGACAGGGCCACACGGCGGTATATGGAGCTGAAGGAAAAGGGTGTCGCTACGACCTTTGAGGAGGTACTGGCGGACATGATTAAGCGGGATTATGACGACAGTCATCGCGAGGCGGCGCCCCTGAAGCCGGCCGACGACGCCATCCTAGTGGATACGACTGGGAATACGCTCGAGCAGTCGGTGGAGGTTCTGAAAAAACTAGCGCTGGAGGCAATCGGATGAAAGAGCGTATGAACTTCGGAAAATTTCTGATTCGGCTCTGTACGCCCTTGGCACATTTGATTTTTCCCTTCAAAACGCTGGGACGGGAGCATATTCCGCCGGCTTCCGATACGGATCGCATCGTGTTGATATGCAACCATATTTCCGAAATTGATCCGGTTTTTCTGGAAATGGGGCAGAGGCGTCATATTTATTTCATGGCTAAGGAAGAGCTGTTTCACAGCCGCTTTAACAACTGGTTCTTCGGCAAACAGCTGGGGGCTTTTCCCGTCAGGCGCGGGAAAGGGGACAGCGGGGCGATCGACACGGCCAGGGATGTGGTGGAATCGGGACGAATCATGGGCATATTCCCGGAAGGAACCCGTTCAAAGGACGGGAAGCTGGGGCGCTTTAAATCTGGCGCCGCTCTTATCGTATCCCAGACTGGGGCGAACGTTCTGCCCGTTTGCATTGTCACAAAAAATCAGCATCTGCGGCCTTTCCATAGAACGAAGATTGTGTTCGGCCCCCTAATTACCTCGGAAGAACTACATTTGGATAATAAGGATCAGCCGGATCTCCGGTATGCCACCCGGATGATGAGCGAGCGGATCGGGCGTATGATCGAGGAGAACCAATGAAAGCTGCAAACATACGCTTGGCCAAAACAGCGGGTTTCTGTTTTGGGGTCAACAAAGCGGTCAACATGGTGAGGGACCTTCTGGATGAGGGAAGGCAGGTATGTACACTCGGACCGATTATTCATAATCCGCAGGTGGTGGAGGAGCTGACGGAGCGCGGCGTCCGGATTGTCGAGGTGCCGGAGGAGGTGCCCGCCGGCTGTGTTCTGGTCATCCGCTCCCATGGAGTGGCGCAGGAGATTTATGACAAAGCGCGGGAACTAGGCCTGGACCTCTGCGACGCAACCTGTCCGTTTGTTGCGAAAATCCACCGTATTGTCGCGGAGAAATCGGCGAATGGCTACACGGTGCTGATCGCCGGGGACGAGGGACATCCGGAGGTGATGGGGATTCGCGGACATTGCAGCGGCCCTTCGTTTGTTTTTTCAAGCGCTCAAGATTTAGAAGAGTGGATAAAAACCGACGAATTCGGTGGAGAAAAACAAGTGATAATGGTGGCGCAAACCACCTTTAATATGAATGTTTGGGAAAAGTGTTCGGAAATCGCAAAAAACCACTATACAAATCTTCTGATTTTTGATACAATATGTAATGCGACTGCCGAACGACAAAATGAGGCGGTTATTTTGTCGCAGGAATGCGACAAAATGGTGATTGTCGGCGGGCGCCAGAGTTCCAATACCGCCAAGCTGCGCGATGTCTGTTCGGAAAATTGTCCTACCTTGCTGATAGAGTCGGCCGAAGAACTGGACAAGCGGCAATTTATCGGCGCACGGGCCATTGGGATTACTGCGGGGGCGTCTACGCCCGCCGGTATTATAAAGGAGGTACTTTCAACCATGTCTGAGATCGTGAACAACAACGAAGTCCAGGAAACCGAAGTGACGGAGACCACCGAAACTCCGGAAGCCAATGCGGCGGCAGAAGCTGTCGAAGAAGCCGCACCTGCCAAGTCCTTTGAGGAAATGAGTTTTGAGGAGGCGCTGGAGGCATCTCTTCAAAGTTTAAGTACAGATGAAAGAGTACGCGGCATTGTCGTGGGCATCGCCCCCAACGAAGTGCAGGTGGAAGTGGTCGGCCGCAAGCAGGCGGGTTATATTCCTGTGGACGAGCTGTCCGCTAATCCGAACGTCAACCCCGAGGAACTGGTCAAAGTGGGCGATGAGTTGGAACTGCTCATCATGCGCACCAACGATCAGGAGGGCACGATTATGCTCTCCAAGAAGCGCGTTGATGCCCTGAAGGGCTGGGATAAGGTCGTTGAGGCGGAAGCGAACGGCGATATCCTGGACGGTGTCATCACCGACGTTATCAAGGGCGGCGTTCTGGCCGTAACTAATGGCGTGCGCGTTTTCATCCCGGCTTCCCACGCTTCCGTGACCCGGATGGAGGATCTCTCCCCGCTGCTCAAGCAGGAGGTTCGCTTTAAGATTATCGAGGTGAACACCAGTCGCCGCCGTGCGGTAGGTTCCATCCGCCTGGTGGCGAAAGAGGAGCGCAAGGCGAAGGAAGCCGCTTTCTGGGAGCAGGCGGAAGTCGGCCAGCGGTATACCGGTGTCGTTAAGTCACTGACGTCCTATGGCGCGTTTGTGGATTTGGGCGGCGTGGACGGTATGGTGCATATTTCCGAACTGTCCTGGGCCCGCATCAAGCATCCTTCCGAAGTGGTAAACGTCGGCGACACCGTGGATGTGTATATCCGGGATCTGGACACCGAGAAGCACAAGATTTCCCTCGGCTACCGCAAGGCGGAAGACAATCCGTGGGAGATTTTCAAAGCCAATTACCCGATTGGTTCCGTAGTGACCGCCAAAGTGGTGGGGATGACCACCTTCGGCGCCTTTGCCCAAATCATTCCGGGGATCGACGGCCTCATCCACATTTCTCAGATTGCGGATCGCCGCATCGAGAAGCCTCAGGATGAGTTGAAAATCGGCCAGGAAGTCCGGGTGAAGATCACCAACATCGACTATGACAGCAAGCGTATCAGCTTGTCTATTCGTGCCTTGCTGGAAGATGGCGAAGAGGAGGCGGCGACCATTGCGGATGCCTCCGACGATGAAACCCCTGCGGCTGAAGAAGCTGCCGAGGAAACCTCTGCCGAATAATCAGTAGCAATAAAAAGGAACCGGACGCTTTTAGGCGTCCGGTTCCTTTTTATTGCTTTATACCGCATTGACAACATCCGTCATGGAATAAAACCCGGCGGGACGGCCGTGAAGGAAGAGGGCGGCGTTCAGTGCCCCGACCGCGAAAATCTCCTTGGACATGGCAGCGTGGCTAAGCGTCAACACCTCGTCCCGGCCGGCGAAAATCACATCGTGCTCTCCCACGATGGTGCCGCCGCGAATGGCGGAAATGCCAATTTCAGTCTTATCTCTTTTTTTGCGCACGGAATGCCGTTCATATACGAACTCCGGATGGTAATCCACACCGTCGGAGGCGGCCTGCGCCAGCATTAAGGCCGTACCGGAAGGAGCGTCCAGCTTCTGATTATGATGCTTTTCCAGAATTTCAATATCGAAATCGTTGCCCAAAACAGCGGCGGCTTTACGAACCAATTCCATCAGCAGGTTGATCCCCAGAGACATATTGGCGCTGAAAAACACCGGAATAACCGAGGCGGCCGTTTTGATTTCCTCGACTTGTTCATTGGACAGGCCTGTCGTGGCGATAACCGCGGGAATCCGATGTTCCTGCGCATAGGCCAGAACTCCGGCCAACGCAGAGGGGTGAGAGAAATCAATGAGTACGTCCGCCTCGGCGTTGCAGTTGGCAGGATTGGCGTAAACAGGATAGCCAGCATGGCTTTCCGTGTTGATATCAAAACCGGCTACAATCGTACAGTCGCAGCGGCTCTCCACGCAGGAGGTAATGACTCGGCCCATTTTGCCGTTGCAGCCGCTTAGAATTAAGCGCGTCATAGTTAGCACATCCTTTCTTATGCAAACGCCCGTCGGTTGTCCGGCGGGCGTTCAGTAAGGCCGTATCAGGCCATCAAATGATATTTCCGCAGAACCGCCGCCAAAGCTTCCCGCGCGGCATCGTCCATGCCGCACAGCGGCAACCGGCAACCGCCGACCTGCATGCCCATCAGATTCATGGCTTCCTTAATGGGGATGGGATTGACGTCGGTAAACAGGGCATTGGCCAGCTCCAGATACTGAAGCTGCAAATCCCGGCTTCCCTGCACATCGCCGGCAAACCATTTGGCGCAAATATCGTGAGTCGGGCGGGGGAGAATATTGGACAGCACCGAAATCACACCCTTACCGCCCAAGGACAGCAGGGGAACGATTTGATCATCGTTGCCCGAGTACATATCGATATCGCACAGGGCGGCAACCTGCGCCGCGGCGGAGATGTTGCCGTTAGCCTCCTTGACGCCGACGATACGGGGGTGCTTTGCCAGCTCCGCAATGGTTTTCGGTTTCATTTCCACCCCGGTGCGGGATGGAACATTGTAAAGAATAATCGGCAGGTTGACGGCGTCGGCAATGGCGGTGTAGTGCAGAATCAGCCCTTTTTGGGACGCCTTGTTGTAATACGGCGTGACCAGGAGAAGCCCGTCGGCTCCCAAGGCCTCCGCCTCTTTGGACAACTCGATGCAGTAGGCGGTGTCGTTGGAGCCCGTCCCGGATATAACAGGCACCCGGCCAGCCGCCTGCTCCACTGCCGTGCGCATGACGGCGATATGCTCCTCGTGTCCAAGGGTAGAGGATTCGCCGGTGGTGCCGCAGGTGATGATGGCGTCGGTGCCATTTTCAATCTGCCAGTCGATAAGCTCCCGGTATTTTTCGTAATTGACGCTGCCGTCTGGATTCATGGGAGTGACGATCGCCACTCCGGCCCCGGTAAAAATGGTCGTTTTGCTCACAGTCAAACGCCTCCTTATCAAAATCAGGCCATATACCCTTCTGCACACAGCAGTTCGGCAAGCAGAACGGCGCCGCCCGCTGCACCGCGCAGCGTGTTATGGGACAAGCCGACAAATTTGTAGTCATACTGCGTATCCTCGCGCAGACGCCCCAGTGAGATGGCCATACCGCCTTCCAAATCCCGGTGCAGGCGGGTTTGAGGCATGTTGTCCTCCTCAAAATAGTGGAGGAACTGCTTGGGAGCGCTGGGAAGCTCCAGCTCCTGCGGCCGGCCGCGGAAGGATTTCCAGGCCGTGAGAATCTCTTCCTTGGAGGGCTTACGGTCAAAGCTGCAATACACAGCGGCAAAATGTCCGTTGGAAACCGGCACACGCAGGCACTGCGCCGTGAAAGCCGGAGACGTGGCGGGGACAATCGCACCATTTTGTATCTTGCCCCAAATTTTCAAGGGCTCTTGTTCCGACTTCTCCTCTTCGCCACCGATATACGGAATCATATTGTCCACCATTTCCGGCCAGCTGGCAAAGGTCTTTCCGGCGCCGGAAATGGCCTGATAGGTACAAACCAGCGCCTTGCTGACTCCCCAGCTGGAAAGCGGGAAGAGGGCTGGAACATAGCTTTGCAGTGAACAGTTGGATTTGACGGAAATAAACCCGCGGGAGGTGCCCAGGCGTTTACGCTGAAACGGGATGATTTCCGCATGCTCAGGATTCAATTCCGGAATGATCATGGGGACATCCGGTGTGCCGCGATGGGCGCTGTTGTTGGATACCACCGGGCATTCCGCCTTGGCATAAGCCTCTTCCAGCGCCTTGATTTCTGCTTTGGGCATGTCGACGGCGCAAAAAACAAAATCCACGTCTTTCGCCACGTCCTCCACCTTGGAAGCGTCCCGGATAACCATATCCTTCATGGCAGCAGGCATGGGAACATCCATGGCCCAACGGCTGCCCACCGCTTCCTCATAAGTTTTCCCTGCGGAACGAGGACTGGCGGCCAGCACCTTCACACGAAACCAAGGATGGTTTTCGAGCAGGGTGGCAAATCGCTGCCCTACCATGCCTGTGGCGCCCACAATGCCGACGTTGTACGTTTTCATTCGCTTGCATCCTTTCCGAATAAGGGAACGCCGCCGAGAGGCTGCGCGCACCCATATTTCCTAAAAAGAGTAATAAAAAAACCGGTTGAAAACCGGCTGTCATCGACGTATAATAGAAAGCGTTGACCTGAGGGGCAATTCCTCAAGCGAATAGCACTCCACCATAGTGTATGATGACAGCCGCACAGTTATTCACCCTGCAGCCAGGCGGTCGTCCTGCCGTGGGACTTCCTCCTTCGGCGTTGATTCCTTTCTGCTGTGATCGTTGGCGCGGCGCCTCACACAGCCTACTGATAATCGAACGCTCCTCTATTCCGGTATATTCAACATAGGTATTTTTTATCATTGTAGCATTCGTACTCGGGAATGTCAATTGGAATCTGTCCTCCGACAGGAAATTCAGCAACTCATAAAATTTGCAGCAGAAAGACGTGGAATGGATTATGCAACGCCATGAATTTTATTACGACCTGCCTCAGGAGCTTATCGCACAGGAACCGGCGGAGCCCCGGGATCATTCTCGGATGCTGGTGATGGATAAGGACACAGGCGAATTGGTAGACACCCAGTTTTATCATGTCCTCGAGTATTTGCGGCCGGGCGACTGTTTAATACTCAATGACAGCCGGGTTTTGCCGGCTAGGCTCTACGGACAGCGGAAGGAAACCGGCGCCGCGGTGGAGCTGCTGCTGCTCAGCCCGAAGGGAAACGACGTTTGGGAGGTGCTGGCCGGTCCGGGGCGTAAGGCGAAGCCGGGCAATGTGCTGACCTTTGGCGGCGGTCTATTGGAGGCAGAGGTTCTGGAAGTGGTAGAGGACGGAAACCGCCTGGTCAAGTTCCACTACGACGGGAATTTCTACAATCTATTGGAGAATATCGGACAAATGCCCCTGCCGCATTACATTACCAAACGGTTGGAGGACAAGGAGCGTTATCAAACGGTATATTCCCGGGAATTGGGGTCCGCTGCCGCGCCCACGGCAGGGCTGCATTTTACGCCGGAGCTGCTGCAGGCTATCCGGAATAAAGGCGTCGAGGTGGCTTTTGTAACTCTGCACGTGGGGCTCGGAACCTTTCGTCCTGTAAAAGAGGAAAATATCACGGACCACAAAATGCATGCGGAGCATTATGAACTCTCCGCCGCCACGGCCGATGTCATCAACCGGACGCGCGAAAGCGGGGGGCGGGTCATCGCCGTAGGCACCACCAGCTGCCGGACATTGGAGAGCGTGGGTTTAACGGACGGGAAAATACGGCCGGCGGAAGGGTGGACGGATATTTTCATCTATCCAGGGTATTCCTTTCAAGTGCTAGATGGACTGTTGACTAATTTTCATCTGCCAGAAAGTACGCTGATCATGCTGGTCAGCGCCTTTGCGGGCTACGAGAACACCATGGCTGCTTATCGGCATGCTGTCCAGGAACGTTATCGGTTTTTCAGCTTCGGAGATGCCATGCTGATCCTATAATCTGCAACAAAAGCTAGAAGGCCCCGGAAGTAAAAACTTCCGGGGCCTTCTTATAAAACTCATTAAAATCAGCTACTTATTCACTTGTCTTCGTGACGTTCCTGTTAAAACGATCAAGCAGCAGAGCGGCGATAATGCCAACCGCCAGACAGAGCACATTGACGACACATTGCCCAACGGAGATGGCAAAGCTTTGAAATGGAATGATCATGGCTGTTGCCGCAATTACAATGCCGATAATGGCATGAAAAGCCAAGGAGTAATACCGTTCAAACAGAGCGTTGACGGCTTTCGCCAAAAGAATGACTGTAATCAGTGCCCCTAAGCCGCCGGGGAGCAAAACCCCCATGTTTAAATGGCCGATACCATCCACAAAGGGCGTATAAAGTCCCAGCGGCATCAACAGGGTGGAAAAGCTCATACCCGGAGCAATGACGCTCAAAGCCAGGCAGAAACCACAGAAAAGATACCAGGCGAAGTTGGGGGTAATTTGCACAGAAGAAAACTGCAGGCCAAGCAGTAGGGCGAACACAGCAACCATGGCAATGCCCATGGAGATGAAAGAGCCCTGGCTTCTTCCCTTTTCACCGGCTTCACGAAACAGGGAGGGCATCATGCCGACAATGAGCCCCACGAACAAACAGACTGAAGGCGCCGGATATTTCTCCAGGAAAAACGACAGCAAATTGGCTATCCCCATAAACCCCACGCCCAAGCCAACGATGACCGGAAGCAGCTTCGGCACATGGGTTTTAAAATTTTTAAGCGGATGAGAAAGGAGCTCCATAATTGGCTTGTAAATACCGAATACAACGCAGAGTACACCGCCTGAGATACCAGGAAGAACCGCCCCCAGACCGATAACGGCTCCCTGAATGACACGGAACAAAACGCGCAAGATGGACGACACGCTTTTGACGGAATCCTTTTCCATAATGAATCCTCTCTTTACATGAGTTACAAAAACACATGTCTATTATATCGTGCTTTTGGCGTCGGTCAACCCCAAATGGTTTTTCTTAAGAACTGGAGTCGGAGGTTACAGCTTTTTTCAACCCATTTTCTTGGATTTTCCTTGCCAATTTTTATTCATTGTATCAGTGATTCTACCTTTGTTATGATAGTGGCGGACATCGAGTATTTGCAAAGGGTGATGGTATATGAATAGATGGAGATATGTTGCCTTTTGGGCAATCATAGGAATGTTTATTCCCACATTTATGATGGGCTGCGGCGCGGAACTGGCCGCGACGACTCCCTCTCCGGAAAACACGACCACGATTACAGAAAATTCGCCCACAACAGCGGAAAGCGAATCGAGCGCCAGCTCCACGCAACCGAGTCAAAGTATCTCCCAGCAGACTTCGCAACAAATTGGTCAGGAGTCAACGTCCTTCAGCAAGCAGTCCTCTACCACCGCGGCGACTTCAAAGAGCACCGTCTCAACCAACCGAAAACCTACCGCTACTTCTAAGCCGCCGGCAGCTGTAGCGCCCTCCAAGAGCTTAATGGTAGGCTACTACACCGGCTGGTCCGCGGGAACCGGTTATACGCCGGATAAAATACCGGCAAATAAGCTGACACATATTCCGTATGCTTTTGCTAAGATCGATCCGAAGACGCTGACGATTACTTTGGCCGATCCGGTTACAGACCGGCGCAACTTTGAAAAGTTGCGTCAGCTAAAAACAAAACATCCCCATTTGAAAACGCTTATTTCCGTTGGCGGATGGGATTATTCCAGATACTTTTCCGATGCCGCTGCCACCGCGAACAGCCGAAAAGCCTTTGCGCAAAGCTGCGTGGCTTTTATTCGGGAACATGGATTTGACGGCGTGGATTTGGATTGGGAATATCCCGTGTCCGGCGGAATGGCAGGAAATCATAATCGACCGCAGGACAAACAGAATTTTACTCTTTTACTTCAGACCTTGCGGGAACAACTGGACGCGCAGGGAAGAAAAGATGGGAAATCCTATCTGCTTACTATTGCGGGGGCGGTTTCCTCCAGCTATTTAGATCGCATCGAGCTGACCCGTATTCTTCCGCTGGTCGATTATATTTTTCTTATGAGCTACGATATGCACGGCCCTTGGGACACATTCGCTGACTTTAACGCTCCGCTATACACGCCCTCCGGCAGCACGCCGCACTATCAAAACAGCGTAAACGATGCGATCCATCTATATCTGCGCCGGGGAGCTAGCGCGTCCAAGCTGGTGCTGGGCATGCCGTTTTATGGGTACAAATACCAGGGGGTTTCAAAGGAAGGTAATGGCCTTTACAGCCGCTTTTCGTCCGCCTCGTCTCTGGGGTATGCGCAATTGGTCAAGGGATATATTGATAAAGCGGGATATTCCCGGTTTGAACACAAGGAAACAGGCGTCCCTTATCTATATGGCAACAACACCTTTATCTCATATGACGATCCGGCTTCCATTGCTGCCAAGGTTCGCTTGGCCCGCCAGAAGGGGCTGGCGGGGGTAGGCGCTTGGTCCCTGCCTCATGACAGCGGCGGTGATCTGCTGGACAGCGCGTATCGCGCTCTGCAAAACTAGCGACTGTAAAACACTTGACAGGAATATAACAAAACTCTACAATAGAAAGGAAACGATTGGCAAAGGCGGGGAGTGGGGGAGATGGCAAATCCGGTTGTGGGGCGTTTCGCGCCGACACCAAGCGGTCGTATGCATCTCGGCAACCTGCTTTGCGCCATGCTGGCTTGGCTGTCCGCCCGTTCACAAGGCGGACAGTTTCTTTTGCGGGTGGAGGATTTAGATAAGGCGCGCTCTCCGCAGAAGTATGCCAATCAGCTGGAGGCTGATCTTCGCTTTCTGGGCTTTGACTGGGACGCGGGAGGAAGCTGGGGCGGGCCGCATGCCCCCTATTATCAAAGCGAACGAACCACTTTTTATCAAGAGCTTTTGGACAAGCTGCAAAGCCGCGGACTGATATACCCCTGCTTTTGCACCCGTGCTCAGCTGCACGCCGCCACAGCCCCGCACGCGTCGGACGGCGAGCCGGTATACGATGGACGCTGCCGGCACCTTTCGGCAGAAACGGTTGCAGAACAGATGAAATCACGAACGCCCGCTCTGCGGCTGCGGGTGCCCGACGAGACGGTTTCTTTTTCAGACGGCCATTACGGCCTGTGCCGGCAGCATCTGGCCGCTGAGTGCGGCGATATCATTGTTAGACGAGCCGACGGCGTATTCGCCTACCAGCTGGCTGTGGTGGCGGACGACGCCGCTATGGGAGTTACCCAGGTAGTACGGGGGCGGGACTTACTGCTTTCCACACCGCGGCAGCTGTATCTGTTTCGATTGCTGGGCGCGCCGCCGCCCTCGTATTTCCACCTTCCGCTTTTGTTGACTTCCGACGGCAGGCGGCTATCCAAAAGAGATCGGGATTTGGATTTGGACGCGCTGCGGACAAGGGGCTATGGCGCGGAGGATATCGTGTGCCGTCT
>ERZ772876.956-NODE-956-length-33055-cov-8.579091_pt1 | contig 33055 bp, 25 predicted proteins | sample MGYA00580584_ERZ772876 | MGnify/ENA primary metagenome ERZ772876 (study PRJEB29015, sample SAMEA2737728) | human gut metagenome | biome: human gut; feature: human-associated habitat; material: faeces | place: China | collected 2012 ... | reverse complement strand
CAGGGAGATTCTCCCTGCGGCCGGTTCTTGCTAAAAAAGTTTATTTTCCGGAGGACTTAGCTTTTCATATTCAGCTGCCAATCCTGAAAATCGGCAAAGGGGTCGGAGACGGTGGGGTGGATGTCGTTTTTCACCGCCCCGTCCGGCAGCAGCACGGAGTTGGACTTGAAGCAAACCGCCACCAAGGGCGCCTGTTCCTTCAGATAGCTGCACAGCTCCCGAGCCGCCGTCTGGCGTCCCTCGCCCTCCGATGCCGTTCGGAAGGCCGTCAGCAGGGTCTCCAGCTGTGTGTCCCGCACGCCGCCGTAGTTCAGGGCCCCGCCCGGAGACAGCAGCGGCGATAGATCCCAATCCGCCGTCAGCTTGCACTCCCCGTAGTAGAGGTCGAAATCCCCGCTCTTCAGCGCCGCCAGATAGTCCTCATAGGGCAGGGTCTTTACGTCGATCTTCACGTCGTATTGGGAGAGGTCCGAGGCCAGCTTCCGGGCCATGGACACCTTGAAGCTATTCTCCTCGTTCACCAGCATGGTGACGGAGACGGACTTTTCGCCGGAGGTATAGCCCGCCGTCTCCATAGCGGAGCGGTAGCTGTCCGGGGAATAGGTCTCCTCCAGATCCTTGGGGTAGACCACCGCCGAGGGGGACAGGGGGAACTGGGCCGTCTGCCCATGCCCCAGCAGGAAGGCACTGACGCCGCCGGCCCGGTCCATGCCAAGACTCAGGGCCGCCCGCAGTTTAGGGTCGTTGAAGGGCGCACGGGTGACATTGAAGCCGATATACTGCATCGTCGAGGTGGGGATGTCCGTATAGCTGCCGCTGCCGTAGACGTTGGAGGTGTTGGTGCCGGTCAGGTCGCATACCAGCATCTGGATGTCGTGGGTATAGAAGGCGTAGGCCATGGAGTCGGTGTTCTTGCAGGCGGTCAGCTCGATGCGCTCCAGCGGCATGGTCTTATCCTGCCACCAGTCCGTTCGCCGGGCCAGATACACGCCGCTCTCGTCCTTGGCATAGCGGTAGGGGCCGCTGCCCACCGGTACCGTGTCCTCCTGGGTGCCGCCCTTGATGATGGGGATGTCCAGTCGGGCGGCGAATTGCGGGTCGTTGCGGGTGAGATAGATGCGGAGGGTGCTCTCCCCCAGATAGGACACGGAGTCCATCTCCGCCAGCCGCTGGCCGTACCGCACGGACTCCTTGGCCCGCCGCAGGGCAGCCACCACGTCCCACGCCGTCAGGGCCGAGCCGTCGGAGAAGGTGACGCCGGAGCGCACGGTGACGGTCAGAGCGTAGCTTTCGGCGTCGTAGGAGGCGCTCTCCGCCAGACAAGGCCGGGGCAAAAAGTCGGTACCCAGCGTGTACAGACTCTCATACAGCAGCGCACCCAGTGTCTGCTGGGCGCCGTCGGCGCAGGTGATGGGGTCCCATGTCTCCCCCTGCAGATAGGGCAGACCGAAGGAGGTGAGACGGGTATCCTGCTTGGTGCTGTCGCTCTGCTGATAGTATTGGGAGAGGGTGTCGTAGGTCTCCTCCGGCTCCTCGCCCCAGTCGCAGCCAGACAGCGGCACAAGACACGCCGCCGCCAGCAAAAGGGATAGTAAACGCTTTTTCATGGCAGTCTCCTGTTCAGATCAGGGCGATGAGTGCCGCCTGCGCTCCCCGGCGGTCCCCCATCTTCCGATGGGACCACCAGCGCTCCGGGTGGCAGCCGGTGCAGTCGGGGCATACGTCGATGCGCTGTACCCCGGCCTGCCGCAGCCACAGGGCATTGATGCCCTTCAGGTCTATGTGCCACTTTTCGCCCCAGCGCACCATGTACGGCTCCGCTGCCGCACCCAGCGCCCGGCGCATGGCCTCCGGCACGTCATCGTCCGTCTCGAAGCAGCAGGCACCGATGGACGGCCCCGTGGCGGCCAGCAGATCCCCCGGCTCCGTGCCGAAGGCCTCCTGCATCCGCCGCACCGTCTTGGCAGCCAGACCGCTGGCCACCCCACGCCACCCGGCATGGACGGCTCCGATGGCCTCCTGCACCGGGTCGTACAGCAGAATAGTGCCGCAGTCGGCGGAGAACACCACCAGCGGGATGTGCTTCTCCCGGCAGATCATGGCGTCTACGCTGGCGTAGTCCCGCTGCCGGAACAGTCCCTTGCCGCAGTCCGACTCCGTCACCAGACGGATGTTGTCCTCGTGGACCTGCTTACTGAGCACCGCCCGCTGATGGGACAGACCCAGCACGCCGCACAGCCGGCGGAAGTTCTCCTGCACATTGGCCAGATCGTCGCCCCGGCCCACGCCCAGATTCAGGCTGTTCCACGGGGCGGGGCTGACGCCGCCGGTGCGGGTGGAAAAGCCGTGGCGGATGCTGCCGCACAGCAGATCGCTCTGCAGCACGGTGATGCCGTTTTCCGTATGGTCATGAAATGCCATGGCAGTCCTCCTGTCCGGGGATTTTTACGCATCCCGGCCGCAGCAGTTCTTGTACTTCTTACCGCTGCCGCAGGGGCAGGGTTCGTTGCGGCCAATCTTCTTCACCTTGCGGGGCTGCTTCTTCACGGTGCCGTCGCCGCCCACGCTCTCCGACGTGGTCTTGGCTACACGCTCCCGCTTGACCTCCTCGTTCTTCCGCAGCCGTACGGAGTACAGCCGCCGGACGGTTTCCTCCTGAATGGCGGAGATCATCTCCTCAAACATCTCCAGAGATTCCTTCTTATAGGCGATGATGGGATCCGTCTGAGCATAGGCCCGCAGACCGATGCCCTGCCGCAGATCGGTCATGGCATCGATGTGGTCCATCCAGTACTCGTCTACCACCCGCAGCAGCACCACACGCTCCACCTCACGCATGACAGGGGAGGTGAACTCCTGCTCCTTCTTTTCGTAGAAGTCGGCAGCGGCGGCGGTAAAGGCATCGATGACCTCCTCGGCCGTCAACTGGGGGATGCGCTCCGGCTCGAAGCGCACGGTGTACCTGGGGAAGTACAGGCCCTCCACCTGACGCAGCAGCTCCCGCATCCCGGCCTCGTCCATGTGGCTCTCGCCGCCGAAGGCGCTGCTGACCTGATGGCCGATGGCGGTGGACATCATGTTCATGATGATGCCCTTGACGTCCATACCCTCCAGCACCTGCTTGCGCTGATCGTAGATGATCTCACGCTGCTTGTTCATCACGTCGTCGTACTCCAGCACCGACTTACGGGACTGGAAGTTCCGGGACTCCACCGTGGTCTGGGCCTGCTCAATGGCACGGGTCAGCATCTTGTTCTCGATGGGGGTGTCCTCGTCGAGGTTCATCCGCTCCATGATGGCGTTGATGCGCTCACCACCGAACAGACGCATGAGGTCATCCTCCAGCGAGATATAGAACCGGGTCTCGCCGGGGTCGCCCTGACGGCCGGCACGGCCACGCAGCTGGTTGTCGATCCGGCGGGAGTCGTGGCGCTCGGTACCCACGATGAACAGGCCGCCGGCCTGACGCACCTGCTCCGCCTCTCCGGCGATCTCCTCCTTGTGCTGCTGCAGCTTCTGGGCAAACAGGCGGCGGGCATCCAGAATCTCCTGGTTGTCCGTCTCGGCGTAGCCGGTGGCCTCAGCAATGAGCTCGTCCGACAGCCCCGCCTTCCGCAGGTCGCTGGTGGCCATGTACTCGGCATTGCCGCCCAGCATGATATCCGTACCACGGCCGGCCATGTTGGTGGCCACGGTGACGGCGCCCAGCTTACCGGCCTGCGCCACGATCTCCGCCTCACGCTCGTGGTTCTTGGCGTTCAATACGTTGTGCTTGATGCCTGCCTTGGTGAGCATCCGGCTTAAAAGCTCGTTCTTCTCGATGGATACCGTACCCACCAGCACCGGCTGGCCCTTGGCGTGGCACTCCTCCACCTGACGGATGACCGCCCGGAACTTGCCCTGCTCCGTTTTATACACGGAGTCCTGATCGTCGATACGGGCGATGGGACGGTTGGTGGGGATCTCCACAATGTCCAGCTTGTAGATGGTGGCAAATTCCTCCTCCTCCGTCAGGGCCGTACCGGTCATACCGGACAGCTTCTGATACAGGCGGAAGTAGTTCTGGAAGGTGATGGTGGCCAGCGTCTTGCTCTCCCGCTGCACGGAGACGTGCTCCTTGGCCTCAATGGCCTGATGCAGGCCCTCGGAGTACCGACGGCCGAACATCAGACGGCCGGTGAACTCGTCCACAATGATGATCTCGCCGTCCTTGATGACGTAGTCCACGTCCCGCTTCATGACGCCGTGGGCCTTGATGGCCTGATTGATATGGTGGGCAATGGTACTGTTCTCCGGGTCGGAGAGGTTCTCCAGATTGAAAAACTCCTCGGCCTTGGCGATACCACGGGCGGTGAGGGTGGCCGTCTTGGCCTTCTCGTCCACCACATAGTCGGCGTCGATATCCTCGGCTTCCTCCTCTTTGGAGTCTACCTCCGCCACCACGTATTTCTTCATCCGGGCCACCAGCGACTCCGCCATGTCATACAGCTGCGTGGACTTGTCGCCCATGCCGGAGATGATGAGGGGCGTCCGGGCCTCATCGATGAGGATGGAGTCCACCTCGTCCACGATGGCGAAGTTATGGCCCCGCTGCACCTGCTCGTTCTTATAGATGGCCATGTTGTCCCGCAGGTAGTCAAAGCCCATCTCGTTGTTGGTGCCGTAGGTGATGTCGGCGTTGTAGGCGGCCTGCCGCTCCTCCTTGCTGAGGTCGTGGACGATCAGGCCCACCGACAGGCCCAGAAAGCGGTGGACCTTGCCCATCCATTCGCTGTCTCGCTTGGCCAGATAGTCGTTGACGGTGACGATGTGAACGCCACGGCCCGTCAGTGCATTGAGGTAGGAGGGCAGCGTGGCCACCAGCGTCTTACCTTCACCGGTCTTCATCTCAGCGATACGGCCCTGATGCAGCACGATGCCGCCGATGAGCTGCACCCGATAGGGACGCAGACCCAGCACACGGTCCGCTGCCTCCCGCACGGTGGCAAAGGCCTCCGGCAGCAGGTCATCCAGCGTCTCACCGTTGGCCAGACGCTCCTTGAACTCCGGGGTCTTGGCCTGAAGCTGGGCATCGGTGAGGGCCTTGTACTCGTCGGCCAGCGCCTCGATCTTGTCAGCGATGGGGTAGATGCTTTTCAGCTCCCGCTGACTGTACGTTCCGAAAATTTTCGTAATGAGTCCCATATGTATCGTGTCCTTTCTGTTTCCAAAAGGAAAGTATGCGTATTGCTCCCGTTTCCCTGCCGCCGGGCGGGAGAGCCTTCCGGCATCGCTGCGGCGAATAGAAACAAGAATACATCCTGTATCATACCACAAATTCCTGTCAGATGCAAAGGAAAAACGGCAACAAGAGCAATTTCACTAAAATAAAATGGCGACAATCGGCACTCTTTACGAAAAAGCACACTGGGCGGCGAATTTGCTTGCAAAAAGCGGAAATTGTGATACGATGAAGCTGAAAGGGGAGGAGTCCGATGCACAGGTAGAAATATAAATGAAGGCACAGAAAAATACAAAATGGGTTCTTGCAATTTAGATAATAAACAGGACATTTTATGAAAAGACTGTGATCCTTTATATTTCTTTTGGCGATGTTGTTCACCATGACTACCGTGGCCGGAGCCACCGAAGAGAGTATTTATACTCTGGCAAGACGTACTATCACGGTCAAGGAGACGATTCAAGATAATGGTGTAGTGGTATCTACCTATGAACATATGGATGCCTTCACACAGGCGGCAAGACGACAGTATCCGAATCTCTCTGACTATGAGCCCGCACAGTTTCTCATGGATTACATGGGCATGGATAGTGAAGGGATTTCGGAAGAGGAGGCATTGAAGCTTCTGACCTATGACAATTTGTCTCTTACATCCACATATCTGAAAGTCAATGATGAAGGTATCGTAGAAATGACAGCGGAAGAAATGGAGCGGCAAATACAGATAGCTCCTATTTGCTACCTATCTATGCTATGGCGTTGTAACATCAACGGATGCAGTTATACAACCAAGCTATGCCCATAAGACCCTTGGAGCCAGTAATATTTCTGTGTCGATAGATTCCAAGGGAGGTGTAAGTTTCTCTGTTGGCTTGGGTAGTAAGATTACCACATATTTGGCACGCCCAGTAACACTTGAGTAACAGGAGTATCAATGTTGGAGGAAAATTTATGAAGCCAGAGTGTCCCATAGACTGGAAAACAGCATTTACCGCCGCATTGCTCGGCTTTTTAGGAGCGTATCTGATCGGCGGCTACCTGAATATGCCGGACGCCGGGGCCATTGTGGCCATCGCCTATGTGGGCGGGCGCATCCTCTGGTATCTGAAACGGCTGGAGGCCCGTCAGGAGCCGAAGGACACCGTTGCGGATGCTCCCGCCGATACCGCAGCTGCCGATACGACGCCGGAGGGCAGTGGCACCGAAGGATAACGGATATCCCCGGACGGCGGCGGGGCGAGGGAGCGTATCCCGGCGGACATAGGCAGCGGCCCATGCCCGCTATTGCACATCGCAAAAAAATCATCGCCTGAATGTCCGATTCAGGCGATTATTTTGTCATTTTTTGGAAACTGCGGAAAAAAGCCTTGCAACACGGAAACAAGTGATATAATATATTATCAGATATAGTGTATATAATATGTGTGATCTATGCAAATAATAGGGATGACAAGAGGAGAAGTACCGTGAGAACCAGAGATCAAGAGGAATTTCAGCGCAAAAAAATCATGCTGATGGAGAAGTGCTACGACTGCTACGCCGAAAACGGTCTGGCCTCCGTGGGCATCCGGAAGCTGGCGGAGTCCTGTGGGTGCAGCTCCGCCGTGCTGTATATCTATTTTAGAGATTTGGACGATCTCATTGTCCAGTCCACCGCCTACTGCATGAAGAAGGTGGAGGACGACTTCATGGCCAAGGTCCCCACCGATCCGCAGGATCTGATGCGCTTCATCGACGAGATCCCCTACTGGACGGCCCGGCAGCACGGCAAGAAGTACCGCCTGATGTATCAGGTCTACACCCACCCCAAGTATATCCGCTACGGCAAGCAGTTCTTCGAGGGGGTCAACCGCCGCTACACCGAATACGCCAAATCGCTGGAGCCCAAGCTGGGCATCCCCTATACCACCATCACCCCGCTGATCTTCATCCTGATCCAGACCTGCGTCCACTACGCCATGTTCGAGGATGAATGCTATCTGCAGTCCCAGCTGGAGGCGCTGAAGCAGGCCATTCGGCTGTTTATGACTCAGTACCGCACGGAGGACGCAAGGCCCGACGTCAAGGCGGAAAGCTGACGGTTCCGCCGCAGCGGCCGCAGAAAAAACCAAATAAGACAGAAACGAACCCCCTCGGCCATGGCCGAGGGGGTTCGTTTGTTATCTCTGCATTTGGCCGCTTACCGCTTGCGGGCCGTGGGCGCATCAGGTCACGGTGCGATTGATGCGCTTGACCTCGAAGGAGGTCTGGGACAGGGTTTGCCGGGAGCGGTCCCCGATCTCCAGGGTGACGGAGAAAATGTCGGTGGAGGCATCGTAGCGCAGGGTAAAGGACTTCACCTTCAGCCCCTTGGGGTAGGAGGCCGAGCCCAGCAGGTGACGATCGCCCAGCGCCAGCTGGCCGTCTTCACCGATCTGAAAGGCATCGCCCTTACCCTCTACGCTGCCCACGTTTTGGATGAAGATCTGCGTCAGGCCGCCGTTTTCATCCTGCGTCACGGTGCCGCAGAAGCGCAGCTTGTCGCTGATGACGCTGGTGAGGGTGGAGCAAAGCTCCTGCGCCTCCGACAGCCGCATGGACTCCGTATAGGTCTTGCCGGCAAAGCGGATGCCCACCACCAGCAGCGCCGTCAGCAGCAGCACGATCAGCACCGTACACAGCATCTCGGTCAGGGTGATGCCCCGCCGGTCACGGAGTTTTCTCATGGCGTATCCTCCGCCACATAGTAGCGGTAGCCGTTCTCCTGATAGACCTCCACCGAGGTGTTGCCGGTCTGGCCGCTGCGGCCGGAGAGGCGCAGCTGGGCGTTGCCCTCGGACTGGGCATCGCTGTACCGGAAGGAGACGTCGGTGTCCCGGATCTTGGCGTTGATCTTGGCGGCTGCCACGGCGGAGCCCGTCAGAAAGACGAACACCAGCACGATGATCAGCAGGGACACCAGAGTCTCCACCAGAGTTTCGCCCTTCTGGTTCTTCAGCTTTTTCATCCGGTGACCCCCTTTTCAATGAGCGGTGTGTCCCAAGAGATGGTGGTGGTGGTAACGGTGGTCTGTCCCGTCTCGGTGTTGCCGCCGGTGACGGTGGTGACCTGCTGCTTCCGCTGGCCGCTGAGGGTGAGGGTCATAAGGCAGTTGCCCTGACTGTTATCCGCCAGAGAAAGGGTCACGGTGATGTCGTAGGCGGGGGTCATGGTGAACTCCGCCTGTACGGCATCCAGACCGCTGGCAGCATCCGGGGTGAGGGTGATGACGTCGGTATAGGCGATGCCACGGCCCACGGCCTCAATGCCCCGCTCCAGCCAGGCCTTCATGGCCCCCTGCGGGGTCTGAGTTACCTCCGTCCGCTCGATATAGCTGCCGGTGGCAGTGGGGCGGCGGGTGACCTTCTGCTCATAGCCGGAGGAGAGGATATCGTCCCGCAACAGCTCCGCAGCGGAGCTGACGGTGAGATAGGTCTGCTGGCTCTGGCGGTCGTTGGAGATGTGCCGGGCGGCGGTAGTGGCCGCCGTAAGGATCACTACGCTGACCATGCTGGCTACCAGCAGCAGGAGGAGGGCCATCAGAATGGTGACGCCCTTCCGGTCTGTACACTTTTTCATTCCAATGGCCTCCTTTCTGCAAAACGGTTATCGGCTCCAGCGCCAGCGGAGCAGACCGGGCTCCTCCGTATCCTGATAGATGGGTTCAAAGGTGGTATCCTGGAACAGGGGCAGGTCGGGACTGGGGGTCCAGCCCACAACGGGCCGGAGCGCCGAGGCAAGCTCCTCCTCCGTGGGGAGGAAGCCGGCGGCGGGCTGGCCGAAGGGAACGGCCTTCTCCAGCCGCAGGCGGCCCACCACGAAGGTGGCGGTGATCTGCGTATCCTCCGCCGTCAGGGTATAGGGGATATCCAGCGGATAGGGCCGGCCGGTGCGGGTGTCGGTGAGAGTCACCTGCAGGGTGACTGTCTCCTGCTGCCGTCCGTGGATGGTGATGGGGCGATAGCTGAAGTCGCCGTCCTGCTGGGCGGCCACCACGTCGCCTACGGTGACCCGGTAGTCCTCATCGGCGTTGGAGAGCATATCGTGGGAAGTGCCGGTGCTATCCAGAACGGTAAGGGCCGTTACGGTGAAGTACCGGAAGTCCGCCGCCTTGCCACGGCTGTACAGGTACAGACCCTCGTAATCGGGGACATCGCCCTCGGCGGGGCCGAGAGGGGTATCCCAGTCGCTGGCGTCCCGATTCAGGATGCCCTGACGATACACGGCGTCTCCATCGCCCACATGGGCGATGCCCAGCACGCCCTGCATATGGATGGTGGCGGTGAGGCGCAGCTCACTGGTGAAGGTGCGCTGGCCCACGGTGACACCGGCCTGCACCAGCAGAGTCTCCTCGCCCTCGCCCTTACCGGTGACGGTGACCTGCTGATCCCGACTCACCGGGGACAGCGTGACCACCCGGTCAGAGCCGCTGACCACGTCCCATTTGACGCCGGTGAGCACTTGGCCGGTGCCGTCCCGTGCGGTGAGGGTGAGGGTAGCGCTCTCGCCTACATACTGCTCTACGGAGAGTTGATCCACGGAGATGGAGAGCTTGGCGGTGACGTCCACTGCCAGACGGGCGGTGTAATCCCCCAGTGTGGCGATGATCTCGGTGGAGCCGATGGCCTGTCCCACGATGCGGACCTTGTAGTGGCCCGTGCCGTCCGGCTGAAGCTCGGCAGTGACGATGCCGTCCTTGGTATAGGACAGGGTGGGGAGCTCCGTGCCGGGATCCGTGCCCTCGAACCGCAGATCCAGCGTCACGGCGGATTCACCGCCGGCGGCATCGTAGTCGGTGATCATGTCCAGCGTCAGCAAGCCCTTGCTCCAGTAGAGGCCAGATGACGGCCACCAGCCGTAGTGCAGACGGGCCCGGCCAAAGACGTTATCCTGCACCAGTACGGTGGGGAAGGGGAAGTCCTGACCCTGCAGGGCCTCGTCGCTGCCGGGGAAGCTGTATTTGCCGTGGACCTCGGCGCCGTTTTCCTCGGTAGTGACCCACGCAAAGCTGCTGCCCAGAGCGGCGGCGAAGCTATCGTAGCGCTGTGCAGTGCCGGTGCCGTTGTTCTGGGTGACGATGCTGGCACCGGTGCGCTGGGACATCTGCTCATAGGTCAGGCCCGTCAGGCCCTTGATGCTATACGTGTTGGAACCACCGTTCCAGCCGTAATTACGGAGGTAGCTGAGATCGCCGTTGAGCATTTTTTCCCGTGCCGCTTCTGTACGCAGCAGCCCGCTAAGGGAGTTGTTTCTGGAATTACCCTTGCCGTAGTATTTGGGCAGATTGTCGAAAGAAATGCTGTTCTTGCTGCTGTTGAGGTAGTAGCAGTTATTGATATAGAGCTTTGCATTGGTGCTGGCACCGGCTCGGTCGGCAATACTGCCCATAAGGGAGATGCCGGTGATGGTACCCGCCATGTCCGGGAACTCCATGTAGGTGTAGCAGTTATTGAAAGTGGGCTGACCATCCGAACTGTCGGAGCGATTGACAAAGTTGGTGAAGCTGGCGGAGAAGCCGCTGCCGCCCATACCGCCGATATAGACATAGGTATCGGGGCCGGAGACACCGCCGAAATTCATCTTGACCTGGACGGCAGAGCTGCCGTCGGCAAAGACATTGTTGCTGCTGCCCACGGGGACACGCTCCTTCAGGGTCTCCTCCCCAACGGTGATGGTACCGCCGGTGTAGCAGTCCGTTACCGCAAAGCGCACACCGCCGGCCAGACCGCCTACACGCACATAGTTGCCGTAGCGGGCGGCGTTCATGTAGCCGTTGGTATCGACGTGGGTGCAGTTGATCTGCAGATCCACCACGGCGGAACACTTGTTGAGGTTGACGCTGGAGACACCCACCAGCCCGCCGATGGCGGCCTCACCCAGATGCTGCTTGTTACGGCTGTTGTCGGCCACAGTGTAGCCGGCGATGGCGCAGTTGGTGATGCTGCCGTTGCCCATGCTGCTGTTGTAGTCATAGGCGATGCCCACCAGACCTCCCAAGGCGTAGGAGGTGGAATACTGGCGCACCGTCCGGGTGCCGCTGGAGGGCGTGGGATCGGTATTGCGCTGGATGACGGCGCCGTTGTCACTATAAAGGACGATGTTCGCGATCTCTGCGCCGGCGGTGGTGCCGAAGAGGCCCACGTTGTAGCAGTAGGAGTCGATGTTCACGTTCTTGATGTAGTAGCTCTGGCCGTCGTACTTGCTGCCGAACCAGTTGTACAGCACCATACGGTAGTCGGTGCTGCTGCCGCTGTCGTAGACAGAGCCGGCGATGGGATGGAAGCTGTAATTCAGGGAGGCATCCGTGGGATCCGCCAGGCTCTGGCCGTTGAGGTCATGGCTCTGTTTCCACGTGCGGATGGGCCGGGTGCCGCCGGTGGAGTCGCCGGCGATGGCGTCCTCCTTGCTCTGGTAGCCCCAGGTGACACGGCTATATTGCAGATAGGGGTAGTACTTGTACATACTCCCGCTGTCCGTCACGTCACGGGTGGAGCTGCCCTGATTGCCGTAGTAGCTCCAGTTGATGTATTGCAGCTGCTCCACAGACCGCACCTGATAGGGCAGGGCATCCGTACCGGGCTCCACGCCGGTGGTGCCGCCGGTAGTACCGGTGCTGACGGCGGTGACGGCATAGGACTCTGCGAAGAAGGGACTGACGGTGTAGGTGAACCACACATCCCCCTGAGACAGGAACCAGTGGCCGTTGCCGGTGGTGCCGCTGAGGAGCCGCAGGCCGGTGTCGGAGGTCTGATAGGTGACGAAGCTGAACGGAGGCATCTGATTCTCCAGCTCCGCCGCCGCCTCGGTGTTGCGGCCGTCCAGAGCGATGTGCTGGGTCTCCAGCAGGGGCTCCGTCTCGCCCTTGGACCAGTAGTAGCCGTAGCCGTAGGCGGTGATCTTGCCGCCGTCGTCGTGGGCGGTGCAGAGGCTGCTGCCGTCCTTGCGGACGCCGTTTTCAAAGCCGATGTATGAGAAGTGATAGCCGGGGTTACTGCCGCCCTCCTCGTGCTCCCAGTACACCATGCCCAGCGTACCCAGATCGGCGGGGGTCACCCAGTCGCCGTAGTGGACGGGGCTGCCGTGGCCGGTGAGACTGGTGGGATAGGGATAGGCCTGGCCGTCGGTGTTCAGGGTTTTGCTGTGGTGATAGGTGTGGCTGGCATCGGCGGAAGAGAAGCCGGTGAGGGTCAGGGCCTTCAGTCCCTGCTCATTGACAGCCCGTGCGCCGGACTGGTCGCTGTAATCATACAGGTGGACCTGCCCCACGAAGCGATAGGTACCGCCGCTGAGATAGTAGCAGCCGGAGGTGCTGCCGGTGGCCGGGGCGAAGCCGTAGGTATCGGCACCGGGGGAGGTAAGGGCCGTGGCGCAGTAGCTGCTGCGGATCGAGCCGATGTTCTCCCCGGCGAAGCCGCTGAGGGCCACGCCGCCGCCACGGATCTGGAGTACCTCCACGTTGGCCATGGCGTAGCTCTGGCTCACCAGACCGCTGTTGCCGCCGGTGAAGCCGCCCATCAGCAGACGGGCATAGTTGCTGCTGGCGGTGAGGGAGGGAGTACTGACGCTGCCGGAGCGGATGGTCCCGGCGTTATAGCCCACGAAGCCGCCCATATACAGGACGCTGCCCTGATAGGCGTGGGCTGTGACGGAGTAGCCCGCCGCAGCGCAGTTGTAGACGGTGCCGTCATTGCGGCCTGCCAGAGCGCCGACATAGGCGGTACGCAGGCGCAGGATGCCCCGAAGCGTCACGGAGTAGTCCTGCTCTCCGGTGGTGAGCACCACATTCCGCAGACTCCCCTGATTCAGGCCGAAGAGTCCGGCGTAGTCGCCGCCGTTGGGACTCTGGAGCGGCACAGCGGCGATGGGATAGGTGCCGCCGTCATAGATGTGGGTAAAGGGGACGACGGCACTGCTGCCGATGGGCTGCTGGCTGGTGACGACGGTATCGTTGCGGCCATAGGCTGCCCAGTCATAGCCGGAATAATCGATGCTGCGCTCCTGCTGGAGGGTGGTGTCCTTGGCCAGCAGGGGGCTGTACTGCTCATAGTACAGACTCAGGTTATTCAGCTGCCGGGCCGTGCGGATGCCGATCTCGCTGGGGGCCTCCGGGGCCTCGGAGCCCTCCGATACCCAGCAGGTGAAATGGGGATTGAAGTAGTAGGTGGTGTCCTCCACCTGCACCCGGCGGTAGAAGTCCGTGGCTACCTCGGTGGTGTTCACCAGTGTCCGGGGCAGGGGCAGCAGGTAGTAGCCCCCGCCCATGTCGATGGCGTTGGCACGGTACAAGGTAGAGGTGACCTCCCGCCCCCCCAGCGAATAGCGCGCCGTCAGATCCTGCTCCGGCAGCGTGCTGTACACCATGCCGTATCCGTCGCCCACCACCGTGCCGGTGGTTTTGACGGTGGATTTGTTGGCACCACGGAAGCCGTAGCTGCCGTCGGAATAGACCTCGTAGTACACCAGTGTACCGGCCTCGAACTGAGCCTGCCAGTCGCCGTAGTGGGTCAGCCCCGTCAGGCGGGGATAGGAGTAAGCGCCCAGACCCATGCCGTCCACCAGGTTATAGGCCACGGTGTCGCTGCCACCGGTCTCAGCGGTGAAGGCGTCGTTGAGGTACTTCTCGATGGCGTCGGCCCGGCTGCGGCCGCTCCACTGCTCATAGTCGGCAAAGACCGTGCCGTCCATGTCGTGGTCGCCGTGGGACATATAGTAGGTGCTGGTGATATCGGGCTTGCCGGTGGTGACATCCGCAGGCTTGGCGGTGGAGTAGGTGAGCTTTTCACTGCCGTTCAGCCGGGCGCTGGCGCTGTAACAGGTGTCGACGACGTCGCCGTAGGACAACTCACCGCCCACCAGACCCGCCATGACGTCCGCTTCCTGAAAACCGGCGGTGTAGCAGTCCCGCAGGGTGATATCCGCCGTGCCGGTACAGCTGCCGATGAGGCCGCCGGTGGTGCCGGAGGCGTAGAGGTAGCAGTCGGCGTAGGAGTGCTCCACATAGACGGTGCGAGTGCCGCTGATATAGCCCACCAGACCGCCGGCGTAGCGTCCGCCCTCCAGCACGGAGGAGGCGAAGCTGTTGCGGACGGTGAGGTCATAACCACAGCGGCCCACCAGACCACCGGCGGTGGCGCCGCTGATCCAGATATCCTGCTCACTTTTGCTGCTGAGCTTGTCACGGGTGGGGCTCAGGTAGACCTGACAGCCCTCAATGGTGGTGCCGCCCCGGAGGGAGCCAGCCAGACCGCCGGCATTGCCGCCGGCGCTGATCTGGGCGCCGCACAGACGGATGTTTCGCAAGGTACCCCGGAAGCTCTCAAACAGGCCGCCGTCGCCGTCGGTATCCACCGGCAGCTCATAGATCACAGGGTGATAGGACTGGGTGCCTACGGCGACGGTGCTGTCGTAATAGGCGAGGTTCTCGTTATAGATGGGGGTGAAGCTCCGACCCGGATAGCAGCTGTCCCAGCCGTCGTCCATGCCGGTGTTGACGAACTGGATATCCTGCTCCTGCAGCGCCCGTGTGATGGCGGTGGGCAAACCGGAGCCCTCGTCCAGATTTTGCAGATGCCGGGCATAGGTGACCACGGCGGTGGTGCCGCCGTCCCGCACCTCGGCAAAGAGACTGTTGGTGGTGAGCTTGCCGGTGACGGAGTCCACCAGACGGCTGTCGCTCTCCACCTCCACCTTCAATGTCAGGTCGGAGCCGGGGGTCAGCTGCCGGAAGCGGCGCTGCTGGGAGAAGCGTTTGCCCTCCGTCAGGTCGTCCAGCACCATGGTGACGGTATAGGTGCGGTAAGAGACGTTGACTTCGGAGCCGGTGAGCTCCATCCGCCCGGTGGAGTGGCCCTGTGCGTCCGTCACCGTCACATAGAAGTGCAGGGGGTCACGGGGCGTGTCACAGGTGACCTTCAGCAGCAGACGCTCCTTGTTGATGATCTCCATCTTGGGGGTCAGCTTGCCGGTGTCCTCGCTCTGGACGCTGTCGCCGCCGTAGTAGCCCACGGTAGCCCCCTCCTGCACCCGGCGATCCCGTGAGCGCAGGGGGTTGAAGGCGTCGAAGCTGTACTGCATGGGCTTTTCGCTGTAAAACACGGCGTAAACGCTGCCGCTGCCGGGGTCATACTCGATGACCCAGTTGGCGTCCCACAGCTCCGCCTCCACCTGCTCACGGGGCAGGATGCTCCCGGCGGCAGAGGTGTCGGTGCTTTTGGCGGCGGAGGTGACGTAGTACAGAGTACTGGTGGTGTACTTATCCTGCTCGGCGTCCCAGGGGATGTTGTTCAGGGCCGTGGCCCGGTCCTTGCCGTACTCGTCGCTGCGGCCGCTGGCCTGCAGCTGGGAGAGCCGGTTCTGGGCCGCCAGATAGATGGTCTCCGCCTTGGAATCCAGCTCCGTCTGGCGGATATTGCGCTGGTGGCGGCTGATGGGGATCATGGCCAGCGCCAGCAGGATGATGAGGATGGCCAGCGCCAGCAGCACCTCCGTCAGCGTGAAGCCCCGTCTATTCCGTTGTAGTTTTCTCTCAGTCATAGAAAAAGCTCCCCGCCCCACGGCATCCTCAGGGCATGATCTCGAAGTAGGTGATGACCAGCGTGGTCTCCACAGTGCCGCTGTTGCGGCCCTCGGTATAGGTGTTCATATTCATGTCGGAGATCTGGCTGATGTTCTCGCTGGAGCACAGCCGATCCACGATCTGCCGGGCCTGTGCATAGGTGGAGGTCCGGAAGGTCATGACGATGGGCCGCAGCATGATATAGTCCTGCTGCACGGTGCCCGCAGAGCAGTCCAGCGAATAGTCCAGCGTGTCGCTCATGATCTCGTGGAGCTCGATCATCAGCTTGCCGCTGTTGTCGTACTGGGGGATGGTGCGCTTCTCGCCCGCCGCCTTGATCTCTTCGATGGCCTTCTGCATCTTCTGCATCTGGGCCATTTTCCCCTGATTGGCGTCCAGCTCCGTCTGCTCGGCCTCCATGTTCAGCCGATAGCTGGAGATCTGATCGTTGATGGGGATGAGGATCAGCTTACAGTAGCCCGCCACCAGCACCACCACGATCAGCACCAGCAGCAGGATCTTTTCCCGTCTTGTCAATTCCCGGTTCATTTGTCTGCCTCCTCTGCGCTGCGTAGGGTGATGCGGACGGTGAAGTCCAGAATGGTGGAGACGTTGCCGTCCTCCGTGGAGGCCAGATTCAGCTCCACATTGCTGACGATGGGGGACTGCTGGATCACGTCAAACATCCGGGAGATCTGATCCAGACTCATGCCGGACATGGCCACCACCATCTTGTTGCCGGACACTTGTAGGGAGACCAGCCGTCCGCGGGACAGCATCTCCTGCTCCAGCAGATCCAGCGCCTTCTGGCGGTCCACCAGAGTGCCGTTGTCCTCGCTGCCGTCGGTGGCCCACTCCATGGAGTAGGTGCGGTATTCCATCAGCAGACGGTCGTAGCCCTTCAGCAGCTCCTGCATCTGGGTATACTCCGTGTGAACGGAGGCGTAGGCGGCCTGCGCCGCATCCAGCCGGCGGTACTGGTCGATGACGCCGAACTTGGCCACGCAGCCCGCCAGAATGACGATGGCCAGACAGCCCACCAGCAGGGTCAGACGGGGATTGCCCTTCTGTTCCCGCATATTCAGATTGATGCCCTGCTTATGGGGGCATTTGAGGGTCTTGCGACCGGCCTCCGAAGGCCCCTTTTTCATCTTTTCTGCCATTATCGCAGGCCCCCCTTGATGCCAAGATCTACGCCGCCGATGGCCCGCAGGTACATCCACGGCTCCTCGGTAGTCATCCGCTGGCCCAGCAGCTCGGCGGAGGTGTGCAGCGTCATGCCGGTGGTATCGGCGATGGTGTCGTACAGCGGCTGAATGGCGCTGCCGCCGCCGCACAGGCACAGCTGCGTCAGCTCCCGCTCCCGGTTGTTGTAGTTGAAGAAGTTCACGGCCTTCACCACCTCCACGGCGATGCGGCCATACAGCTCACGGGCCTGCTCCGACTCCAGCACATGGTTGTAGTTCTGGCGCACGTACTCGTGGGCCACGTGGATGTCCACGCTGCACTGATCGGCCACCAGATGCTCCAGATCGGACATCCCCACCTCGATCTCCCGGCGGCTGGCGAAGTGGCCGCCCCGGTAGATATACAGGAAGGTGGCGCTGTGGCCCAGATTTACCACGCACAGGTCACGGCCCTCCTGCCGGGTGCGGCGGTAGTAGGCCTGCAGCACGGCGCTGTACGCACACTCGCTGGGGGTCAGCACCCGCAGGCGGAAGCCCGCCCGGCGCAGCATGGCCCGATAGCTCTCCACGGTGCTTTTCAGGGTGGCGCAGGCCAGCAGATTCATCTCCGTGGGCTGGCCGGACTCGTCCCGCAGCACCTCCCGCATGGAATAGTCGAAGAAGTACTTGTTCTTCTCCTCCGTCAGATAGTCCCGGAACTCATAGGGCAGGTTATACAGCAGCTGCTGCTCCGTCATGGCGGGCATCACCAGCTCACGGGTGAACACCTCCGTGGAGGGCAGCACCAGCGCCGCATGGGTCAGGGGGATGCCGTTACTTTTGGCCGTCTGGCGCAGGAAATCCGCCATGGCGTCCATGGACAAAATCCTCGAACCGGAGACCATGTTGTCCGGCAGCTCCGCCGTGACGGCCTTTTTCAGGTCCGCACCGGCGAAATATACCAGCTTGACGCTGCTCTCACCGATGTCAAAGCCAACGATCTTTTCCAAAATGCTCGTCCTCACTTTCAAGAATTACAGCAGCCCCAGATACCAGTCGATGATCTGTTGGCCGCACAGCGCCGTCAGCCAAGCGCCAAGGGCGATGCTGGGGCCCCACGGGATGGCCTCGCCGCCGTCCCGTTTTTTTTGCAGGAGTCCCCACACGATGCCGATGACGCAGGCCGCCACCAGACACAGAAGGTTCCGCTTCCAGCCCAGAAACAGCCCCGTCAGGAACAGGAGCTTGATGTCGCCGCCGCCCATGGCCTCACGGCCCAGCAGCTTCTCCATCCCCAGCACCAGAAGCAGTACGCCCCCTGCCACCGCCAGACCGCCGATGGCGCCGTCCAGCGCCCGCCGGAGCGGCTGGGGGTCGAAGAAAAGAGTGGTGATAAATAGCACAACGCCGACCGCTATGAAACGGTCGGGGATGATGTACCCCTCCAAATCCGCAAAGGAGCAGGCCAGCAGGATACCGGCCACACACCAGCCTTCAAGAGCTTGGAGCGAAATATCATAATGCAGCAGCAGCGTCACGAACACCAGCGCCGAGACGGCCTCGGCCAGAACGTGACGCCGGGAGAGCTTGGCCCCGCAGTAGCGGCAGCGCCCGTGGGCAGCCAGATAGCTGACCACCGGGATCAGATCCCGCACCGCCAGCACATGACCGCAGGCGTCGCAGTGGGACCGGCCACGCAGCACGCTCTCCCCATGGACGATGCGCCAGGCTGCACAGTTCAGAAAGCTGCCCATGCACGCACCCAGCAGGGCGGCCAGCAGGCAGCAGTAAACAGTTAGGAAGGGATCGGCATACAGCATGGGAAGGCTCTCCTTTAGATGGGACTGTCCTCACGGAGCGGGGAGGGACGCCAACCCACGGCCATCCCCGCCCGATGAGAGACGGGTCGCCCCGCACCGGCGGTCGGGCCGGTGCGGGAGGTGTTGCGTGTGAATGTGACAAGCGGAAATTAGTGAATATCGGGCGTACCCAGCGTCCAGGTGAAGGTCTTGCTGTCGGCATTGGCGGCATCGGTCAGCTTAGAAGCGGTGTAGGTGATGGTGCCGTCGTTGCTGACGGTCAGCTTCTTAGGATAGTTCAGGACGATAGCAGTGCCATTATCGGGACCCGCCAGGAAGGCGTCATTGCTGGCGGGAGCCTTGGTGTTCTCAGTGAGCATAGCGGTCTGCCACTCGGCATAGGTAGCACGGACATTGGCCACGTCAGCGGCCTCCTTGGACTTGGTCAGGGCGCCGTTGAACACGGGGATGGCGATGGCCACCAGCACAGCGATGATGGCGACGACGATCAGCATCTCCATCAGAGTGAAGCCCTTCTTGCTCTGCAGTTTCTTCAACATAGTTCTACATCTCCTATTATTTTTTCGCGGTTTTTATCTTGATCCGTACAGGGTTGTTATACGGATAGGATATGAATTTGGGTGCGGCGGCCTTACATTCCGCCGTAGAGGGTGAACAGCGGCAGATACACCGCCAGCAGCAGCACCACCACGATCACCGCCAGAGCGATGGTGATGATGGGCTCCAGCACCGACAGCAGGCGGGCGGTGGTGACCTCCACCTCGTTGTCAAAGTATTCACCGATGACGTCCAGCGTCTCCTCCAGCGAGCCGGACTGCTCGCCTACGCCCACCATCTCCGTCAGCATTTTGGGGAAATACTCGATCTGCCCCATGCTCTCGGAAATGGCGCGGCCACGCTCCACCTTCTGCTTCACCTCCTGCACGGCCAGTGCGAAGGTGTAGTTGCTGATCACGTTACCGGTCACATCCAAGGCCTTGGGGACCGGCAGGCCGGCCGTCAGCATGGTGGCCATGCTGTGGGCGAACTGTGCGGCGGCGCTGAGGCTGTGGAGCCGGTGGAGGGGGGCCTTGGTGAGGCTCCATGCGGCGATAGCCCTCCGGCCCCGGATGGAGCGGCGGGCCACCATATAGGCGATGCCCAGCCCGGCGGCGATCAGCAGAAGCAGCCACCACCAGCCCACGAAGAAGTCACTGATGGCCAGCAGCACACGGGTGATGCCCGGCAGCTGGGTGTCCATCTCGGCAAAGACATCGTTGAAGGCCGGGACGGCCACGGCGATGATGATAATAAACACGACGATGGCCACCACAATGACCATGGCGGGGTAGGTCAGGGTGCTGACCACCTTGGCCTTGGTCTTGGCGGATTTATCATAGTACCGGTGCAGCCGCTGGAAGCACTCCTCCAGCGTGCCGGACTGTTCTCCGGCCCGGACCGTCTCGACGAAGGTCTTGGGGAGGTACGGGGCGTTGTTTTCAAAGCTCTGGGCCATGGAGTAGCCTGCGCCCACCTCCTCGGCCACCTTCTCCAGCATCTGGCGAATGTGGCGGTTCCTGGTCTGGGCCGCCACCATCTCCACACAGTGCTGAATGGACATCCCTGCGGAGAGGATGATGGCGAACTGGGAGCAGATCAGGGCCAGCTCCTTTTCCTTGATCTTCAGGCCGATGGGGCGGTTGAAGATGTTTTCCTTCTTCTCCCGCACCTCCTCCAGCCGGGTGATAACGGCTACGGTCTCCCGCAGGCGGCTGGCGGCCTCGAACTCGTCATAGGCCCGGATGACGCCGGATACAGCCGTTCCGTCCTTGGTCTGGCCCCTGTAACGGTATGTGGTCATGGCGTGTCTCCGCTCCTTCCGTGCCGGGTTTTACGCAATTACTCGTCTACTGTGGTGTTGATGATGCGGGCGGCCTCCTCGGCGGAGGTGACACCCTCCAGCACCAGCCGGCGGCAGCTCTCCCTCATGGAGCGGAAGCCGTTTTTGCGGGCCTCCTCCGTCAGCTGCTCCTCGTTGGCGCCCTCGCTGATGAGCCGCCGCAGGCGGCCGTTGAGCATCAGGATCTCGAAAGCGGCACGGCGGCCGACATAGCCGGAATGATGGCACTCCGGGCAGCCCTCGCCCTTGTAGAAGGTGACATGGCTGTCCTCCGGCATCCCCAGCAGGGCCAGCTCCTCGGCAGAGGGCTGATAGCCCTTCTTGCAGTGGGGGCAGACCTTCCGCAGCAGACGCTGGCTCACCACGCCCCGCAGGGCGCTGGCCACCAGCCACGGCTCCACGCCCACGTCCTTGAGCCGGTATACGGCGGACACGGCGTCGTTGGTGTGCAGAGTGGAGAACACCAGATGGCCGGTGATGGCGGCCCGCATGGCGATGGAGGCCGTCTCGCCGTCCCGGATCTCACCCACGGAGATGATGTCCGGGTCCTGACGCAGGATGGCTCGCAGGCCGCTGGCGAAGGTCATGCCGGTCTTTTCGTTGATCTGGCACTGGCTGACGCCGGGGATGTGGTACTCCACCGGGTCCTCCAGCGTGACGATGTTGATCTCCTCACGGGACAGATCCCGGATCATGTTGCACATGGTGGTGGACTTACCGGAGCCCGTGGGACCCACCAGAAGAATGACGCCGCTGGTGTTTCGCAGCAGAGCGTTGTAGTTGTCAAGATCCTGCCCCTCCAGGCCCAGCTGGGGTTTGCTGAGGGCCTGAGCGGACTTGTCCAGCAGACGCAGCACCATCTTCTCGCCATACACCGTGGGCATGGAGGAGATACGCAGATCCAGACTGTGGCCCCGCACCGACTGGATGGCGTGGCCGTCCTGCGGGATCTTATGCTCGGCAATATTCATACCGCCCATGATTTTCAGGCGGGAGATCACGGTATTCTGCAGGTCGGCGGGCACCGTCAGGATGCGGCGGAGCAGACCGTCGATACGCATCCGCACCACCATCTCACCCTCCTGCGGCTCCAGATGGATGTCACTGGCCCGCTCGGTATAGGCCCGCTCGATGAGGGCGTTGACGAAGCGGATGGTGGGGGCGGCCTCCTGCGGGTCCGCCGTGTCCTGCGCCATCTGGGCGGGGATGACATCGCTGCTGCTGCCGGCCTCTCGCTTCATCTCCTCGATGACCCGTGCCGTACCCTCGTTGCCGTACAGGCGGCTGATGGCCTGTTCCACGGCCTTGCGGGTGGCGATCATGGGGATGATGCGCTTACGGGAGGCGGTTTTGACCTCATCCTGAGCCACGAAGTCCAGAGGATCGCTCATGGCCAGATACAGGCTGTTGCGTACCAGCTTCACCGGCACCACACAGTATTTCTTGGCGATGTTCCGGGGGACATACTGGGCCAGCTCCACGGGGATGGAAATGGCCGTCAGGTCCACAAAGTCCACGCCCAGCTGCACACGCAGAGCGTCAATGAGCTGCGCCTCCGTGATGAAGCCGTTCTGGATCAATGCGTCGCCCAGCCGCTGCTTGGTCTCCTTCTGGAGCGCCAGAGCACGCTCCAGCTGCTGCCCTGTGATGGTCCCGGACGCCACCAGCAGATCGCCCAAGCGCATATAGGCCATTTCACTCACCTCCCGGTCGAAAGCCCGTCATGTACGGACAGGAATAAAACGCACAGCCCGCGTCGACGCATTCGACAATGTCGAATCCTGTACGTTTGAGGGCTATAATATACCCCAATTCCACGGCAAAGTCAAGCGATTTTTCGTAATTTATTCAAAAAATTCTCACAAATTCTCTATGAAACGACGTATTAGTCCGATATGAGAAAAGTATGAGAAAAATGTTGAAAACTGGTATTTTTTGACTGACCGAATGACAGAAATGACAAAATGGAGCCAGTACTTTTCTAAAAAGAAAAGAGGACAGCTGCAGGCTGCCCTCTTGCGGGTGAACTGTATTTCAATTAGCGAGATTTTAACGGGCCGACAGCTGCGGCTCCAGCCAGTGCCAGATGTCCTCATAGACCGTCTGGCGCATGGGGCCTTCGTTGAGGATCTCGTGTCTCAGACCGGGATACAGCTTCACAGTCACATCCGACAGGCCCGCCTTGCGGAAGGCGTCGGCGGTGCGGCGGACGCCCTTGCCCATATCGCCCACCGGATCCCGGTCGCCGGAGATCAGCAGCACCGGCAGGCTGCTGTCCATGCGGGCCAGATTCTTGGGGTTCTGGTTGAAGGCGATGCCGTGGAGCATCTGGCGGAACAGCCCCACCGTGGCATCGGCGCCGCAGAGGGGGTCGGCAATGTAGCGGTCCACGTTCTCGGAGTCCGCCGACAGCCAGTCATAGCCGGTGCGGTTGGGAGCAAAGGCCTTGTTGTAGCCGCCGAAGGCCAGATCATTCACCAGCTTGCTGGCGGCGGAGGGTCCCTGTGCGGCGCAGATCACCTCCGCCACGGCACGGCCTCCGGCCAGCTTGGCCTGTGGCTGCCAGCCGGTACCCATGATAATGGCGGCCCGCAGGGTGCCGGGATAGCGGATCAGGTAGCTGCGGGCCAGAAAGGAGCCCATGCTGTGGCCCATGAGGCACAGCGGCACACCGGGAAACTCCCGCCGCAGCTGCTCGTGCAGCAGCTGGATATCCGCCACCACCGTCTCCCACGGGGTGCCGTCGCCAAAGTAGACGGGGGTTCCGCCCTCCGGCAGAGAGCCGCCGTGGCCCAGATGGTCGTGGCCCACCACGGCGATCCCCTGCTCATTGAGGTAGCGGGCAAAGCCGTCGTAGCGGCCGATATGCTCGGCTACACCGTGGGAAATTTGCAGCACGGCACGAGGCGTTTCCACCGGCAGCCACTGCATGGCGTGGAGCTGAGTCTTGCCGTCGCTGGAGAGAAAGGTGAACTCGGTGAGATTTGTCATGGAAATTTCATCCTTCCTATGGTAAAATAAGAATCATTCTATGGGCAGTATACCACAAACTCACCAAAAAGAAAAGAGGAGACGGCTATGGCATCGTATATTCTGGCACTGGATCAGGGGACGACCAGCTCCCGTGCCATCGTATTTGACCGGGCGGGACAGATCGCCGCCAAGGCCCAGTATCCCTTTCCCCAGATCTATCCGCAGGCAGGCTGGGTGGAGCACGACCCCATGACCATCTGGGACACGGAGCGTCTGGCGGCGGCGGAGGCCATCCGGGGGCTGCCGGAGGGCAGCATCGCCGGCATCGGCGTCACCAACCAGCGGGAGACCACCATCGTTTGGGACAAGGCCACCGGCCAGCCGGTGTATAACGCCATCGTCTGGCAGTGCCGCCGGACGGCGGAGCTGTGCGAGGAACTGAAACGGCAGGGACTGGAGGAGCGCATCGTCTCCACCACGGGACTGCTCATCGACGCCTATTTCTCCGGTACCAAGATCCGCTGGATCCTGGATAATGTTCCCGGCGCCCGGCAGCGGGCGGAACGGGGGGAGCTGCTGTTCGGCACGGTGGAGACGTGGCTCATCTGGAAGCTGACGGGGCAGCACGTCACCGACTATTCCAACGCCTCCCGCACCATGCTCTTTGATATCCACCGGCTGTGCTGGGATGAGGAGCTGTGCCGTCTGCTGCGGATCCCCGCCTGTATGCTGCCCCGGCCGGTGGAGAACAGCGCTGTTTACGGCACGGTGCAGCCGGGGATCCCCGGCTTGGAGACGCTGGCAGGTGTGCCGGTGTGCGCTGCCGCCGGCGATCAGCAGGCGGCCCTCTTCGGGCAGGCCTGCTTCCATCCCGGCGAGGCCAAGAATACCTACGGCACCGGCTGCTTTACCCTGATGAACGTGGGGGCGGAGCCGGTCCGCAGCCGGGCGGGGCTGGTGAGCTCCGTGGCGTGGAGCGTAGGGGGCAGGACCACCTATGCCTTGGAGGGCAGCGTCTTTAACGGCGGCAGCACCATCCAGTGGCTGCGGGACGAGCTGCGGCTGGTGGACTCCGCCCCGGAGTGCGACCGACTGGCAGAATCCGTGGAAAGCTCCGGCGGCGTGGTGGTGGTTCCGGCCTTCACCGGGATGGGGGCGCCCTATTGGGATATGTACGCCCGTGGGGCCATTCTGGGCATCACCCGTGGCACGGGCCGGGCCCATATCGCCCGTGCGGTGCTGGAGTGCATCGCCTATCAGGTGACGGATCTGATGCTGGCCATGCGGCAGGATGCCGGGTGCGACATCACGGCCCTGCGGGCCGACGGCGGCGCCAGCGTGTCGGACATCCTTATGCAGATGCAGGCGGATCTGCTGCGGATCCCGGTGGATCGCCCCGCCATGGTGGAGACCACCGCCTTCGGCGCAGCTTCGCTGGCGGGCTTGGCCTGCGGCCTGTGGCGGGATACGGAGGAGCTGGCGGCCCTGCGGCGCAGCCAGCGGGTGTTCCTGCCCCAGCGGCCCCAGGCAGACTGCGACGATGAGTACCGTCTGTGGAAAAAGGCCGTCAGCCGGGCCTGTCATTGGGCGGAGTGACAGAGGAGGATACACAATTATAAAAATGTAAGTGCGTAACAAAGGAGGCCGGACTCTGTCCGGCCTCCTTTGTTATGAGAGACTGAAGACTCACTGCGCCGTCAGCTGAGCTCGGACTGGCCGGTATACAGCTGATAGTACTTCCCCTTCTGGGCCAGCAGTGTCTCGTGGTTGCCCCGCTCGATGATCTGCCCCTGCTCCAGCACCAGAATGGCCTGTGCGTTGCGAACAGTGGACAGCCGGTGGGCAATGACGAACACCGTGCGGCCCTCCATCAGGGAATCCATGCCCTGCTCAATGAGCTTCTCCGTGCGGGTATCGATGGAGGAGGTGGCCTCGTCCAGAATCAGCACCGGAGGATCGGACACGGCGGCCCGTGCAATGGCCAGCAGCTGGCGCTCCCCCTGACTGAGGCTGCCGCCGTCGCCGGTGATGACGGTGTCGTAACCCTGAGGCAGGTGGCGGATGAAGGTGTCGGCGTTAGCCAGCTTGGCGGCGGCCCGGACCTGCTCATCCGTGGCGTCCAGCTTGCCGTAGCGGATGTTGTCGGCAATGGTGCCGGTGAAGAGGTGGGTGTCCTGCAGGACGATGCCCAGCGACTTCCGCAGAGAGTTCTTGCGGATCTCCCGGACGTCGATGCCGTCGTAGGTGATGGTTCCCTGCTGGATGTCGTAGAAGCGGTTGATGAGGTTGGTGATGGTGGTCTTTCCGGCGCCGGTGGAGCCCACGAAGGCGATCTTTTGACCGGGCTCGGCAAAGAGGGAGATATCGTGGAGCACCACCTTATCCGGATCGTAGCCGAAGGTGACGTGGTCGAAGCGCACGTCGCCCCGCAGCTCCGTCAGGGAGCCGTCGGGCTTTTTCCATGCCCAGTGTCCGGTGCGCTGGGGTACCTCGGTGAGGGTGTCGCCGTTCTTCTCCACCCGGACGATGGTGGTCTGGCCCTCGTCCTCCTCCGGCTGGGCCTCCATGACGGCGAAGATACGCTCGGCACCGGCCATGGCGGCCAGAATGGTGTTCACCTGCTGGCTGATCTGGCTCACCGGCTGGGACACCTGCTTGACGTACAGCAGATAGGCACCCAGAGAGCCGATGTCGAACACACCGCCCATGGCCAGCAGTCCGCCTATGCAGCAGGTGACGGCGTAGTTGATGCGGGAGAGGTTGGCGGTGGCGGGCATCATGGACCCGGCGTAGGTCTGGGCCGTGGTGGCCGCTGTCTGATAGGCATCGTTGCGGGCGGAGAACTGGTCGATGGCCTGCTGCTCGTGGTGGAACACCTTGATGACCTTCTGGCCCTCGATCATCTCCTCAATGTAGCCGTTGAGGTCGCCCAGAGCGGCCTGCTGCCGCTGGAAGCTGACCCGGCTGCGTCCACCGATGACCTTCACCACCAGCAGCATCAGCCCCAGAAAGGCGAAGGTGATAAGGGTCAGCGCCCAGTTCAGGTACAGCAGCATCCCGATGGTGCATAGGAACGTCAGGGAGTTGGACAGCACATTGGCGAAGCTGTTGTTGATCATCTCGGACACCGTGTCGATGTCGTTGGTGAAGCGGCTCATGAGGTCGCCGGACTGGTGGGTGTCGAAGTAGCGCAGGGGGAGCCCCTGCAGCTTATCGAACAGATCCTGACGCAGGGCGGCCACCGTGCGCTGGGACACCCGCACCATGATGCGGGAGTACACATAGGAGCACAGAGCCGACAGTACGAACACCAGCCCCATCAGCACCAGCAGCTTCAGCAGACCGGCGAAGTCGCCGGGGAGGATGTAGTTGTTGATGGCGGGCTTGAGGAAGTAGCTGCTGGCCACGGAACCCACGGAGCTGAGCAGCAGGCAGATGGCCACCAGTACCAGCAGGCCCTTATAGCGGCCCACATAGTGCAGCAGCTTCTTCACCGTACCCCGCAGGTTCTGGGGCCGCTGATAGCCGTGGCTGCGGGGGCCGTGGCCGGGTCCGCCGGGACGGCGGGGCGGCATGGAATTTTTCTGTTCAGCCATCGATGCTCACTCCTTCCTGCTGAGACTGATAGACCTCTCGATAGATCTGGTTGGATGCCATCAGTTGGTCATGGGTACCTATGCCGGAGATCTTGCCGTCGTCCAGCACAAGGATCATATCGGCGTCCATAACGGAGGAGATGCGCTGGGCGATGATGAGCTTGGTGGAGCCGGGCAGCGCCTCCTTCAGGGCCGCACGGATCTTGGCATCGGTGGCGGTGTCCACAGCGGAGGTGGAGTCGTCCAGGATCAGCACCTTGGGCTTGCGGAGAATGGCCCGTGCGATGCACAGACGCTGCTTCTGACCGCCGGAGACATTGGTGCCGCCCTGCTCGATGCGGGTGTCGTAGCCGTCGGGCATCCGGGAGATGAACTCGTCGGCGCAGGCCATGCGGCAGGCGGTCTCCATTTCCTGGTCGGTGGCGTTCTCGTCGCCCCAGCGGAGGTTATCCCGGATGGTGCCGGAGAACAGAGTGTTCTTCTGCAGCACCATGGCGCAGCCCTCCCGCAGCGTCTCCATGGTGTAGTCCTTGACGTTGTGACCGCCCACATAGACGGCCCCCTCCGTGGCCTCATACAGCCGGGGGATCAGGCTCACCAGTGTGCTCTTGGCGCTGCCGGTGCCGCCCAGAATACCCACGGTCATACCGCTGGCAATGGAGAAGTCGATATCCGTCAGGTTCCACTCGGCGCTGTCGGGATGGTATTTGAAGTAAACGTGGTCAAAGCGGATGGAACCGTCGGAGAGGGCAAGCTCCCTCTTGGTGCCGTCGCCGGTGATCTCCTTCACGGCATCGTCGTCGGTGATCTCCGGCTGCTCCTCCAGCACCTCCACAATGCGCTTGCCGCAGGCGATGGAGCGGGTCAGCACCATCATCACCATGGCCACCATCATCAGGGCCATGAGAATTTCGGAGGCGTAGGTGAAGAAGGCCAGCAGGTCGCCGGAGAGCATCTGGCCGCCGGCCACATAGTGACCGCCCAGCCACATGATGGATACGATGGTGCCGCCCATAATGAGGTTCACCATGGGGATGAAGGTCACCACGAAGCCGAAGGCCCGCTCCGCCGTCTGGCGGAGCGTCTCGCTGCGCTGGAAGAATTTCTCCTTCTCCCGGTCCTCCCGGACGAAAGACTTCACCACACGGATAGCGTTCAGATCCTCCTGCACCACCAGATTCAGTCCGTCGGTGGCCTTTTGCAGGGAGGTGAAGAAGGGCCCCACATACCGCAGTATGATGAACACCATCAGCGCCAGCAGCGGCAGGATCACCAGAAAGATCTGACTCAGCTGCAGACTGATGCGAAGGGCCATCACCAGAGCGGTGATGAGCATCACCGGAGCCCTTACCAGCATCCGCATCCCCATCATCAGGGTCATCTGCACCGACGAGACGTCGTTGGTGAGCCGGGTGATGAGGGAGGCAGTGGAAAAGTGCTCGATGTTGGAAAAGGAGAAGCGCTGTACCTGCCGGTACTCTGCGTCACGGACGTTGGCGCCGAAGCCCATGCCGGCCTTGGCGGCCAGCGCTGCTGCGCCCACACCCAGCGCCAGACAGATCAGGGCCATCAGCACCATCTTCAGGCCCATGGTAAGGATGTAGCTGCGGTCTCCGGCGCCGCCGTTGCCGCCGATGCCGTAGTCCACGATGTTGCTCATGGCCTTGGGCAGCATCAGCTCCAGCACCGCTTCGCCTGCCGAGCAGAGGATGCCCAGCAGGATGTAGACCCGATACCCCTTGGTATACGGGGCAAGCTTGCGTATCATAGTTCGGTTTCCTCCATTTGCGTTGCGAGATTTTGCGCCACCCGTTCCAGATAGCGGTGCAGGGTGGCCAGCTCCTCCGGGGAGAAGCCCTGTTCCATCTGCCGGTTGGTCTTCTGTGCGATGCGGATAAAGTCGCTGCGGAAGCGGCGGCCCTCCTCCGTCAGCCGGAGAACACGGCACCGGGCGTCCTGCTGGCAGGCATCTCTGGTGAGAAGGCCCTTCTCCTCCAGACGGCCCACGATGCCGTTGATGGTGGAGGGCTTCACGGCCATATACTGCTCCAGCTGCCGCTGGGTGACCGGCTCCGGCTGGCGGTGCAGGTACATCAGCGCCCGGCACTGGACCGGAGTGACGCCGTACTGCCGCAGCGAGCGGTCCATGACCATCCGCATCCGGTGCTCGCACTGGCCCAGCAGCCGTCCCAGATGATCGCTCTGACAGGTACTACTCAAGGTAAATCGCTCCTCTCTGAATCGTTAGCTGGCTAAATGTTAGCGTGCTAAATATTACCACGGAATGGAAGCATCGTCAAGAACAAATGGAGCGGCACCGTGTAAACGATTTGTGAACGGAGAGGTCAGGCGGCGGAGCGGCGACGTAGAAGTTTTTTCCAGCTCAGCAGGTCGATGTCGTGATATTGAAGCAGCAGACGGACGGTGAAAAAGCTGTCGACGGTCAGCAGCAGCCACGCTGCCAGCGTCAGCCAAGGCGGTGCGGCGTTGAGCCATGGCCGCAGCAGGGGGTGGATATAGCGGACGGTCACGGCTGCCAGCGGCCCCCAGATCAGGGCAAAGGGCAGGCATACCCGGCGGTTCAGGTCCATTTTGGTGGAGGAGTAGTCCCAGAACATGACCCCCAGCAGTCTATCGCAGCAGAAATGGACAGCGTACTCCACGGCAGTGGCGGTAAGCCCGCCATAGAGGGCCAAGTGCCAGAAGGTGTCCGTCATATCCGGCGGCAGAGCCAGCACTGCCAGCATGGCAAGGCCGTACACCGGACACACCGGCAGCAGCAGATACCCCTTGCGGACGGTGTGGCGGGAACGGGTGACAAGGGCATAGACTTTCTCCAGCAGATAGCCCAGAAAGCCGTAGGCCAGAAAGCTCCAGAGGTACATGGGCAGCGTCTCCTTTCTGGAGACAGTGTGTCCCGGAGGAGAATGGGTATCCCCACTTGCCAAAGCCATTTTTTTCTGCTATGCTGATACCGTCGATAAGCAAGGGTCAATGCGCCTGATATCGATGGTACTATCGAATGTGAGAGAGGAGGAGCGGCCATGGATCAGCAGTGGGAGCAGCTGCGGCAGCGGTGTCTGGCCTGCCGGGCGTGCAGTCTGGCGCAGGAGCGGACCCAGGTGGTGTTCGGCGTAGGCGATCCGGCGGCGGAGGTGCTGCTGGTGGGGGAGGCCCCCGGCGCCAACGAGGACAAGCAGGGGGAGCCCTTTGTGGGCCGGGCCGGGAAGCTGCTGGACGATATGCTGCAAATGATCGGCCTGTCCCGTGAGCGCATCTATATCACCAACAGTGTCAAGTGCCGCCCGCCCCAAAACCGGGACCCGCTGAACACCGAGAAGGAGGCGTGCAGCGGCTATCTGCGGCGGCAAATGGAGCTGATGCAGCCGAAAATCCTGGTGTGTCTGGGGCGCATCAGCGCCATGGAGCTTATCAAGCCTGATTTCCGCATCACGCAGGAGCACGGCCTGTTTTTCCGGCAGGACGGCATAGAAAAGATGGCCATGTACCACCCGGCGGCCCTGCTGCGGGACCCCGGCAAGAAGCCGGAGACTTTCGAGGATCTCAAGCGCTTACAGGCCAAAATTCGTGAGATCTGCGTCCGGACAAAGCTGGATTTTTAACGACGCACCGGGCCATACTACTTTCATTATTATTTTGTGGGAGGAACACCATTATGTATAAGAATATTGAAAAGCAGAAGGTTCTGCACATGGCGGAGCAGGTGGACTATCAGGACGGCCAGATCGTCAGCCGCACACTGGTGCAGAACAGCAAGCTCAGCATGACCCTCTTTGCCTTTGAAAAGGACGAGGAAATCAGCACCCATGCTGCCGGCGGCGACGCCATGGTGACGGTGTTGGAGGGTACCGGCCGCTTCACCGTGGGCGGCGAGGTCTTTCTGGTGTCTCAGGGCGAGACGCTGATCATGCCCAAGGATATCCCCCATGCGGTGTACGGGCAGGAGCGGTTCAAGATGCTGTTGACGGTGTCGTTCTAAAAATCTGGTGCAAGATCCATTGGATCTTGCACCAAAGGCCCCAGCCCGCTGCGTGCATCATTTCTGCGTCAGACCGCAGAAATTCCACACTTGCGGTCTGAGCGGTATTTTGACTGACGCACCGGTCGTCAGCCAAAATGGAGCAGAGCTTTTCGCCGCCTGCGGGCGGCGAACTCTGCGAGGCTTTTGACGGGCCCAACGGTCTGCATGGCCTTTCCGGAGCGGTCAGAAGCTTTTTGCTGACTTTCCATCCCGTGTGCTGCGGCACACGGGATGCTTTTTCGCAAAAAAGCAGGAAAAACCGCAAAATAGGGGGTTGCAACTGCCGCATCCCTGCGTTAGAATGGAGCTTACAACCATGAAGGAGGGTGCAGAATGCAGGGTGAAGGATTGAAAAAATTACAGAGCGGACAGCCCATCTCTACACGGGAGCTGCTGCTGCTGATCGCTCAGCTGAGTTGGCCGGCCATTCTGGCCCAGATCTCCTCCGTGGTGATGCAGTATATTGACACGGCCATGGTGGGCCAGCTGGGCTCCAATGCCTCCGCCGCTATCGGTGTGGTGGCGACCACCTCGTGGCTCTTCGGCGATCTGTGCATTGCGCTGACCATCGGCTTTAACGTGGCGGTGGCGCAGGCGCTGGGAGCCAGACAGTCGGAGAAAGCCCGCGGCATCATGAAGCTGGCCTTTCTGGTGTGCATGGCCTTCAGCCTTGTGATGATGGCCATAGCGCTGGGCATCACCGGGAATCTGCCTCGCTGGCTGCGGGCAGACCCCGCCATCTGGCAGGATGCCAGCGCCTACTTTCTGGTATATGTTCTGTCGCTGCCCTTCATGCAGATGAATAACCTCTGCGGCGGACTGCTGCGTTCGGCGGGCAATATGAAAACCCCCGGCATCTGCATGGTGGTGATGTGCCTGCTGGACGTGGTGTTCAACGCCTTCCTCATCTTCCCCAGCGGAACGCTGCGGGTGCTGGGGGTGACGCTGCCGGGCTTCGGTCTGGGGGTTCTGGGTGCCTCCATGGGAACGGCACTGTCGCAGGTGGTCATTGCGGTGGTGCTGGTCTATATCCTGCTGGTGCGGTCGCCGGAGCTGCACCTGCGGCGGGGCGAAAAGGCACGGTTTACGGCGGCACAGCTGAAGCGCTGCCTGTCTATCTCGGCTCCCGTCATGGGCGAGCGCACCATTCTTTCCACCGCCCGGATGGTGACTACCGCCATCGTGGCCCCGCTGGGCATCATCGCCACGGCGGCCAACTCCTTCGCCATAACGGCGGAGAGTCTCTGCTATATGTCCGCCTTTGGCGTGCAGGCGGCGGCCTCCACGCTGGTGGGCCAGAGCGTAGGCGCCGGGCGGAAGGATCTGACCTATCGGCTGGGCTGGCTGACGGTGGCGCTGGGCATGGGCCTGATGGTGATCACGGGGACGCTGCTGTATGTGCTGGCCCCGGCCATGATCGGCATGATGGCGGTGGACGAGGCCGTCATTGAGCTGGGCGTGCGGGTGCTGCGGATCGAGGCATTCGCGGAGCCGCTGTTCGGTGCCTCCATCGTGGCCAGCGGCGTGTTTCAGGGAACCGGCAGCACGTTGGTGCCTATGCTGCTGAATTTCGGCACCATGTGGGGCATCCGTGTGCCGCTATCGGCCATTCTGGCGGCCAAGTGGGGTCTTGTGGGTGTCTGGGTGGCCATGGCCCTGCAGCTGGGTGTGTGCGGCATCTGCTTCCTGATCCGTCTGGCCGGCAAGCGCTGGCTTCCCAAGGAAACGTTGCAATAAGAAAAAATACACGGCACAGGGCCGGAGCGGTATCCCGCTCCGGCCCTG
>ERZ772876.951-NODE-951-length-33157-cov-8.040964_pt1 | contig 33157 bp, 29 predicted proteins | sample MGYA00580584_ERZ772876 | MGnify/ENA primary metagenome ERZ772876 (study PRJEB29015, sample SAMEA2737728) | human gut metagenome | biome: human gut; feature: human-associated habitat; material: faeces | place: China | collected 2012 ... | reverse complement strand
CACTATGCCTTCTGAAGAGTGGAAGAACGGCGTTGGTTCTGCTCTGACCGCTTACGCAGCAGGCACCGGCGACTGGGACGGCGTTGTGACCGCCTTCGTTGATGGCTGGGCTAAGGAATACAAGCTGGCAAACGGCTAAGCTCCTGATCGGTCTATAAAAAAGAACTGAACAGGGAGGCGGGCGAAGAAGTTCGCCCCGCCTCCCCTTTTTTGTTAACCACTCCGCATATAGGAGGTACATCATGCAAAAAGCCATCAGCAAATATTGGCCGGTGTTTGTACTGCCCACCCTGATCGCGTTCATCATCGGCTTCATCTGGCCCTTCATCTGGGGCACTTACCTGTCTTTCCAGCGGTTCACCACCGTGAGCAAGACCACCTTCGTGGGCATCCAGAACTACATCTCGGTATTCCAGGATTCCACCTTCCTCCATGCCTTTGGCTTTACGGCGGTCTTTACTGTGGTGAGCACCGTGCTCATCAACGTGTGTGCCTTTGCCATTGCACTGGTGCTCACCCGGGGCATCAAGGGCACCAACCTGTTCCGTACCGTGTACTTCATGCCCAACCTGATCGGCGGCATCCTGCTGGGCTACATCTGGCAGATCCTGCTCAACGGTGTGCTGGCCAACCTGCAGAAGCCCCTGCTGGCACTGGATGCCAAGGCCGGTTTCATCGGTCTGGTCATCCTGATGTGCTGGCAGCAGATCGGTTACATGATGATCATCTATGTGGCCGGCCTGCAGAGCGTGCCCGGCGACCTGATCGAGGCCGCCAAGATCGACGGTGCCAACGACCGCGAGATCCTGTTCAAGATCAAGATCCCCATGGTCATGCCCAGTGTGACCATCTGCACCTTCCTTACCCTGACCAACAGCTTCAAGCTGTTTGACCAGAACGTGGCCCTGACCGCCGGTGAACCCGCCAACGCCAGTGAAATGCTGGCCCTGAATATCTACAACACCTTCTACGGCCGCTCCGGTGCCCAGTGGAAGGGCATTGGTCAGGCAAAGGCTGTGGTGTTCTTCCTGATCGTGGTGGTCATCTCGCTCATCCAGCTCCACTTTACCCGCTCCAAGGAGGTGCAGCAGTAATGCCTAAACAGAAAAAGATGTGGGATAACGTCCTCACCGTCATCATGAGTGTGCTGTGCCTGCTGTGGATCTACCCCATCGTGCTGATCCTGCTGAACAGCCTGAAAAAAGAGGGCACCTTTACCACCTCCACGGTGTTCCAGCTGCCCACGAAGGAGACCTTTGTGGGCCTGTCCAACTACGTTTACGGCGTGACCAAGATGGGCTTTCTGTCCAGCCTGGGCTACAGCCTTCTGATCACCATTACCAGTGTGTTCCTGATCCTGCTGTGCTGCTCCATGACCGGCTGGTACCTCACCCGCGTGAACAACAAGCTGAGCAAGTTCATGAACCTGCTGATCGTGTTCTCCATGGTCGTGCCCTTCCAGATGGTCATGTTCACCCTGTCTAAGACTGCAGACCAGCTCAAGCTGAACACCCCGTGGAACATCTGCATCATCTACCTGGGCTTTGGTGCCGGTCTGGCCGTGTTCATGTTCACCGGCTTCATGAAGAGCGTGCCCATGGAGATCGAGGAAGCCGCCATGATCGACGGCTGCAACCCCATCCAGATCTTCTTTAAGGTCGTGTTCCCCATCCTGAAGCCCACCATGATCTCCACCGCTATCCTGGAGACTATGTGGGTGTGGAACGACTACCTGCTGCCCACCCTGGTGCTGGACATCAAAAAGTACCGCACCATCCCCATGGCTATCCAGTACTTCCGCGGTGGCTACGGTCGTGTGGAGCTGGCCCCTATGATGGCCTGCATCATCATTGCCATCATCCCCATCATCATCCTGTACATGACCTGCCAGAAGTACATCATTGAGGGCGTTGTGGCAGGTGCTGTCAAGGGCTAAGGAGGTGCGCACCATGCGTGCAAGCGGCATTCTGATGCCCGTGTTCAGCCTGCCGGGGCCCTTTGGCATCGGCACGCTGGGCAAAGAGGCCTTCGCATTTGTCGATTTCCTCGCCGAGGCAAAACAGACCTACTGGCAGATTTTGCCCATCGGCCCCACCGGCTACGGTGACAGCCCTTACCAGAGCTTTTCCGCCTTTGCCGGCAACCCCTACTTCATTGACTACCGCCTGCTGGCCGACACCGGTCTGCTGACGGCCGATGAAGCGCCCGCCGCACGGCCTGTAGGCCCCATCGACTACGGCGCACTGTACAACGAGCGGCCTGTGATCCTGAAAAAGGCAGCCGACCGCCTGCTGGCAGCCCCCTCCCCCGCCTATGAAGCCTTCTGCGAGGCGCAGAGCTTCTGGCTGGAGGATTACGCCCTGTTCATGGCTGTCAAGGCCGAACAGGGGCAGGCAGGCCTTGCCGACTGGCCGGATGACCTGCGCTGCCGCAAACCGGAAGCCATTGCTGCCGCAAAACAGCGTCTCGCCGGTGCGGTGGATTACTACAAGGCGGTGCAATTCTTCTTCTACACTCAGTGGAACGCCCTGAAGGCTTACGCCAACGGCAAGGGCGTCCGCCTGGTGGGCGATATTCCCATCTATGTCAGCCCGGATTCCAGTGACCTGTGGACCCACCCGGAGCTGTTCCAGACCGACGGAGAAATGCATCTGACCCAGGTGGCCGGATGCCCGCCGGACGCCTTTGCAGCAGACGGCCAGCTGTGGGGCAACCCCCTGTATGACTGGCCCACGCACAAAGCCACCGGCTTTGCCTGGTGGAAACGCCGGATGCAGCACGCCACCTCCATTTACGATGTGGTGCGCATCGACCATTTCCGCGGTTTTGAGAGCTACTACTCCATCCCCGCCGGAAACAAGACCGCAGCGGGCGGCCACTGGGAAAAGGGCCCGGACCGTGATTTTATCCACGCCATGCACGAAGCTTTGGGCGAAGGCGGCATCATTGCCGAGGACCTGGGCTACCTGACCCCGGAGGTCAAGGCCATGCTGGCAGAGAGCGGCTACCCCGGCATGAAGATCATGCAGTTTGCCTTTGACAGCCGGGAGTCCGGCAATTACCTGCCTCATACCTACCCCCGCAACAGCGTGGTGTACACCGGCACCCATGACAACGTGACCACCGAAGGCTGGCGCACCAATGCCAGCCCGGAAGATGTGGCCTATGCCTGCCGCTACCTGCGCTGCAAGCCGGAGGATCTGACCGAGGCCATGATCTGCGCCTGCCTTGCCAGTGTGTCGGACATGGCGATCATTCCGCTGGCCGACTGGCTGCATCTGGGCAGTGAGGCCCGCATCAACACCCCCAGTACCCAGGGTGCCAACTGGCAGTGGCGGCTCGGCAGCCCTATGCCCGGCAGCCTTGCAGCACACATCGCACAGTTGACTGCACTGTACGAGCGCACCCCCTGCGGCGAATAAGTGTTTTCTCCCCTTTTGGCATCCGCAGCTTCCGGCTGCGGGTGCCTTTTTTTGCGTTTTTGCGGAACATTTTTTCAGCGGCCGAAAGCGCCGCATTCACACTGTTTCCATCGTCTGTTCGCAGTTATTCTCTCGTCCGTTCACAGTTTGTTCACAAATGTATCATCTTTTTTTTCGCCGCATCCCTTGTTATTTTTATACAGATATGCTACAATTCAGATAACATATCGTCTGCCTTTGGGCGGATTTCACGAGTGAAAGGAGCCTTTCCATTATGGATCATACATATCAGAGCACCATGCTGATGCCCGCCTCCTATGCGGTTCTCTCGGAAGAAGAAATGACCTACCTCGACGGCGGTGCCGACTACAGCTTCAACGTCGGTGACTACACCGTTACCTTACACCCGGAAGTTTTGGTCACCTATGCCATGAATGTGGTGGTGAACGGCGTTTATATGCTGAGCCAGGGTTCCTTCCAGTACTTTATCAATACCTTCAAAGAGGGTCTGTCCGACGGCCTGAGCCTGACCGGTGTGGTCAAACACAATTGGAATCGTATGAACACCTGGAGCCGCGTTGCCACCGTCGGCATGGCAGGACTGGCCGGTTACTACGCTTATGCACAGGTGCGCAGCATGTACCTGTCGCTGAAGAACCTGTTCGGCTCTATGTTTGGCACTACCACGAATACCGACACACAGGATCCTTCCGTGGCCGCAGGTCTGGCCGCCTGAGTGTTTCGGATTTCTGCCTGAAAGGAGTGTTCGTTCATGAAAAAGCTCCAACTGCCTTCGTCGTATGCTGTGCTTTCGGAGGAAGAACAGCGGACCGTTTCGGGCGGCGGCGAACTCAAGGACTCTCTGGATGAGTTTTTGGGCAGCCTTCATCTGCACGATTTTACACTGGGCGAAGGGCTCATTTCCTTCTCTGTTACCTTCGTGCCGATGCTGCTGTTCACAGCGGTCAAGAACGTGGTGCTGTTTGGCTACCGTGTCTACAACAAGCTGCTGGCATCCTCCATTTTCCGGCTGGGCACCTCGACCTCGGAAACGGTCCAGCATCTTGCAGCCCAGCAGGAGACCAATTCCTTCCCGCTGCGCTGAGTCCATTTGAATCAAAAATTGAAAAGGGTCTGCTGCAAATTTGCAGCAGACCCTTTTTTGTTGCTTCTGCAGTTACAGCACTTGTCTTGCGCCCTGTTCCCGCAGCCGGAGCACATAGCAGCTGCCCGGGCCGAACACCCGCTCCATGGCGGTATGGTAGCGCTGCAGCAACGTTTCTGGCACATAGGCCTGAATGGTGCCCGCAAAGCCGCCGCCCTGCATCCGCCATGCGCCGTTGCTGCCCTGCAGGATGCTCTGGCTCAACGCAAGCGCCACCGACAGCCCCTGATGCCGGACATCCGTGGCGCAGTAGACATTCTGGCACAGTGCAAAGGAGGCGCGCCCGCTTTCCAGCACCAGCGCGGCAAAATCGGCAAAGCGTTTTTTCAGCAAAGCCCGGCGCTGGGCCAGCGTGCGGGCATTTTCTTCGTAATAGTGGATGGCACGCAGCACCGCGCGGTCGCCGCAGGCGGTGCGCAGCCGGGGCAGTGCTGCCCAAAAATCGGTTTCCGGCACCTGACCCAACACTTTGCCGCCCAGGCAGGCCGCCACAGCCTCCATCTCCTGCCGGATGGCCGCGAACTCCCCGGTCAGCTCGCTGTGGCTGCCCCGGGTGTCGGTCACGCACAGGGTCATGCCGGGCGGCAGCAGGCCGTCTGCGTGGATCTTTTCCACCTGCGGGGCGGCCGGGTCTGCGAAGTCGGCAAAAATGACGCCGCCCACCGCGCTGGCCAGCTGGTCCAACTGACCGCTGGGTTTGCCAAAGTAAGTATTCTCCGCATACTGGCAGATGCCGGCCAGTGCCCGGGCATCCAGCCCACAGGCGTACTCCCCGTTCCAGATGCAGGCCATGCCCATCTCAAAGGCCGCAGAGCTGGAAAGGCCGCTGCCCCGCAGCACGTCGCTGGCCGTGTAAGCATCAAAGCCGCCAATAGTCTTTCCCGCCGTACGGAAGCCCTCGGCAATGCCCCGGATCAGGCTGGCCGAGTGGGTGCTCTCCCCTTCCTGCGGCTCTGCCGTGGCCAGGTCGATCACATCCAGCTTGTTGAACCCGCGGGACTTGACCCGCACATAGCCGTCCGTGTTCCGGGCCGCTACCGCCACCAGATCCAGCGTGACCGCCGCCGCCAGCCCGTAGCCGTGCTGGTGGTCGGTGTGGTTGCCGCCCAGCTCCGCACGCCCCGGGGCCGAGTACACCTGCACCTGCCGCCCCGGGCCGAAATACAGCTCGAACTGCTCCAGCGCCGCGCAGTACCGCGCCCGCTGCCGGGCCAGTTCCTGCGGGGCGGTGCCGTAAAGCGCGGCAAGGGGTCCGTCCCACCTCCCTGCCGCGATCTGTTCCCTGAGTTGTGCGCTGGTTGCCATCCGCGATCCCTCCCTGAAACATTCAAACAGTGTTTGTAGGTTTGTTAGGTCTATTGTAATGCATCCCTTCTGTTTTTTCAATTTCTATCGAAGAAAAAGCGCGAAATTTGGCGTCCGGCTCAAAGAATAAGATGTACTTTTGTTGAATTTGCAGGCGGTTCTGTGGTATACTGGTCAAAAGACGTGACAACGAGGGAGGTCAAGCCGCCATGGCAGACGTTTACAAGCAATCCTTCAAACAGAACTACACGAACAACATCGAACTTTCCATCTTCAACTGTGGCATTGAGCGCTGCGCCCCGTCCAAGACCTGGGGTCCTGGAATCCGTGACCATTACCTGATCCACCTGGTGCTCTCGGGCAAGGGCGAATTCGAGGTAGGCGGCCGAACCTGGCAAGTCAGCACCGGAGATCTGTTCTTTGCGCGCCCCAGCCAGCTCATCCGCTACACCGCCGATGAGCAGTACCCCTGGGAGTACAGTTGGGTGGGCTTCAACGGTGCCTGCGCCCACAAGCTGGCAGCCCAGCTGCCCTTTACCGACGACGCCCCCGTACACCACACCAGCGACCCGGACGGCATGCGCGCCGCCCTGGCTAACATCTACTCCTCCCGCGGGCTGCAGCCCCAGGACGAGGCCGCCATGGTGGGGTACCTTTATTTGTTCATTGCCGCTCTGATGAAGGAAACCATCGCCGGCAAGCCGCACTCCACCTCGTCCTCCAGCCAGTATGTGCTCAACGCCATCAAATACATCCAGTTCAACTACTCCCACGACATCTCCATTGACGATGTCGCCAAGAGCGTGGGCGTTTCCCGCAGCCACCTGTACCGGGTGTTCATGCTCAATGTGGGCAAAAGCCCCATCGACTACCTCACCGAATACCGCATCAACGAAGCCTGCAAGCTGCTGCGTGCCGGTCACCTTTCCATTGCAGAGGTGGCCGTGTCAGTAGGCTTCTTCGACCAGTTCTATTTTTCGCGGGTGTTCAAGCGCGCCAAGGGCGTGCCGCCCAGCAAGTATTTTGCCACCCAGGCAGATGCTGCCCCCGCCGAACCGCAGCCGTGACCCGGCGCATTTCCACTACCAAAGGAGACTATGACCCATGCCCTTACAGAAGAACCAGATCCTGACCCTGCGCATCGAGCGGCTTTCCAGCGACGGCAGCGGTGTGGCCCACAGCCCGGACGGCGAGACCGTTTTTGTGCCGGGTGCCGCCCCCGGTGACGAAGCCGATGTGCGCATCGTAAAGGACTGCAAGCGCTACGCCTTTGGCATTCTGGACCATCTGCGCACCCCCTCGCCGGACCGCATTCCGGTGGACTGTGCCGTGGCGGGACCCTGCGGCGGCTGCAGCCTGCGGCATCTGGATTACACCGCCGAGCTGCGTGCCAAGCAGGAGAATGTGACCGATGCCTTCCGCCGCATCGGTGGGCTGGACGTGCCGGTGCTGGACATCTGCCCCTCCCCGGAGGTGGACCGCTACCGCAACAAGGTCCAGTTCCCGGTAGGGCTGGACAAGAACGGTAACCCCTGCATCGGCTTCTACGCCGGGCGCACTCACCGCATCGTGCCCTGCCCGGACTGCAAATTGCAGCCCGGCGTGCTCAACGACATCGGCAATGCACTGTGCAGGTTCTTTGCCGAAAACGGCATCCAGCCTTACAACGAAGAGACCGGCCGGGGCCTGGTGCGGCACATCTTCCTGCGGCGGGGCGCGCACAGCGGACAGATCATGGTGTGTCTGGTGTGCACCCGCCCGAACCTCCCCCACACCGATGCGCTGTGCACCCGTCTGCGGGAGCAGTTTGCGGACATTGCCACCATCCTGCTCAATGTCAACAGCAAAAACACCAACGTGATCCTGGGCACCGAGACCCACACCCTGTACGGGCCGGGCTACATCGAAGATACGCTCTGCGGGGTTCCGGTGCAGCTGGGGCCGCTGTCGTTCTACCAGGTGAACACGCTGGCCGCCGAGCGGCTGTACGGCATTGCCGCACAGTACGCCCAGCTGACCCCGGATGACCTGTTGCTGGACCTCTACTGCGGCATGGGTACCATCGGCCTTTCCATGGTGGACTACTGCCGGGAGCTGGTGGGCGTGGAGATCGTGCCCGAAGCCATCGAGAGCGCCAAGGCCAACGCCGCCCGCATGGGGGATGCTGTGGCCGCAAAGAGCTGCTTTTTCTGTGCCGACGCCGGGCAGGCGGCTACCCGCCTGGCTGCCGAGGGCCTGCACCCGGACGTGGTGATGCTGGACCCGCCCCGCAAGGGCTGCGACGAGGCCACCCTTTCCGCCGTAGTACGCATGGCTCCCCGCCGGGTGGTCTACGTCAGCTGCAACCCCGCCACCGCCGCCCGCGATGCCGCCTGGCTGGAGCAGAACGGCTATCACGCCGAGAAAGTGCAGCCCGTGGATCTGTTCCCCAGGACGAAGCATTGCGAAGCGGTCATTCTTCTAACCAAGGTCCATGTCAACTGACACATCGAAGCGGAGGTAAGCATGGATGAGCTGGATGTGACTGCCGCCGAAAGCAAGGCCGCTTACAAAGAGGTTCGGGATTATGTGTGGGAACACCACCTAACAAGCAAATCCCCAGTCTGTGCCACCTGGAATCGGCACAGACTGGGGATTTTTTCAGGTTCTGTAATATCAGATGCCGGCGGCAGCGTTCTGACCGGCAAAGCGGCCGAAGGTGGCGCTGCGGCCTGCGGCGGCACCGGCCATCAGGCAGGGATAGCTGCCGGAGAAGTAGTTGCCGCTCATGTCGCCGATGACGTACAGGCCCGGGATGGCCTTGAAGTCGTGGTCCAGTGCGTGCATGTTGTCGTCGATCTGGATGCCGTCCATGGTGCAGAGGAGGTAGCCGCCGGACTGGCGCACACCGTAGAAGGGAGCTTCGCTCAGGGTGGACAGACGGTAGTCCTCCTTACCGTAATCCTCGTCCTCGCCCTTGGCAGCCAGCTCGTTGTAACGATCCACCGTTGCGGTGAAGGTGTCCTTGGGCAGGCCCAGCTTGTCGGCCAGCTCCTCCACGGTGTCGGCCTGCACGATGTAACCCTGGTCCTGCAGATCGGCGTTCATGCCCTCGATGTACTCCATGGGGAACACCGGAGCGGTGCCGTTCACATGCGGGTACAGACGGCTGCAGCCGTGGGTGGCAAAGCGCTCCACATCCTCGGGGTACTTGCTGTCCCACACAGTGCAGTAGGTGTGGTAGGGCTGGCTGGCTGCAGCGTGCAGCACCAGATCGTAAGGCGTGTACTCGTTCATGAAGCGCTCACCGTTCAGGTTCACCTTCAGGAACGGCTGGCTGCCCATCCAGAACAGGGCACCGTCGTTGGCCTTGCCGTACTCGCCCACCTGGTCGGGCTTGATGGCACCGCGGTCAAAGATCATGGAGGTGTGGGTCTGGTCCATGATGGCACCGGCCCACAGGCAGGCCTTGATGCCGTCGCCCTTGGCACCGGGCTTGGAATAGTTGATGCAGGTCTGCTCCACGCTCTGGGGCTGCAGGGCGTTCATCATGGTTTCATTGCCGCTGTAGCCGCCGCAGGCCAGAATGACGCCCTTGGATGCGTTGTAGCGCACATACTCGTCGTTGGCATTCTTGGCGATCAGGCCGGTGACGCAGTTGCCGTCCTTTTCCAGCTTGACCATGGTGATCTCGTACTGCACTTCCAGCCCGTCGGCCTCGGCGTGCTTGAGCACGGCGTCCATGGTCAGCTGATCGCTGTACTCGTCGCCGTACTGGGTGCTGTGGCCCACGTCCAGCACCTCGTAGTTGTCGTTGTCGTGCTTTTCGTCGATCTCGTGGCGGAAGTCGATGCCGCTCTCGGCCAGTACGTCGGTGAACCAGTCGATGGTCTCACCGCTGCGGTCTGCCCACACCTGTGCCAGGCTGCGGCGGGTATAGCCCTGGCTCCAATTGCACAGGTAGCGCACAGCGTCCTTCTTGTTCACGTCATCGCCGTCCTCCTGCTGCTGCTTGGAGCCGCAGGCAGCCAGCGTGTCGCGGATGCCGCTGGCCATGTCGTGGCCAAACTTCTCGATGAGGATGGTCTTGGCACCGGCCTCGGCCGCGGCGGCAGCGGCAAAGCTGCCGGAGGAACCGGCACCCACCACCAGCACCTCACACTCCACGGTCTGCTTGATGTCGCTCTCGGCCACTTCGGGCTCCTCGCCCAGCCAGTCGGCGGTGGAGGCAGTCTCCTCGGTGGTCTGCTCAGCGGGGTTGATGGCACCGCCGCTGGCCTGACGGATGCAGTCGGCCACAGCGTTCTGCACAGCCTTGCTGGTCACGGTGGCACCGGTCACACCGTCGATCTGGCTGGTCTGAGCGTTCATCACCTGCTCGATCAGCTTGTCCTTGGCGGCCTGGCCGATGCTGTCGGTCTCGCCGGACAGGTCCAGCTCCACCTTGGTGATGGTGTTGGCATCAAAGGTAACGGTAGCGGTGATCTCGCTCATGCCCTTGGCGGTGGCGGTGTAGGTGCCGGGGGTGTAGATGCCGGTTGCGCTGGAGGAGCCGCTGGCTGCATTGCAGGCAGCCAGACCGGCAGCGGTAACGCTGCTCATGGCGGCAGCGGCAGCGATTTTCAGAAAGCCTTTGCGGGAGATCTTTTCCATAATAAGGTTCCTTTCTCTTCTTTTTCTTCGTGCTTTGTTCCAGAATGGCAAAAATGCTTTGCCATTCTTGTTAAAAGTATCACATTTACAACCAAAGAAAAAGAAGTTATAATATCCCTGTAGGTATCAAGAAAAACTTGCGTTTTATTTCTGGAAAGGAACCTCCCATGACCATTCAGCAGCTGCGCTATTTTCTGGCCCTGTGTCAGGACCTGAACTATACCCGCACGGCCGGGCGGCTGTATCTGTCCCGGCAGGCTCTGCGGCTGAGCATTGCCGCACTGGAAGAAGAACTTTGCGGCCCGCTGTTCACCAATGTGCGCAATCACCTTGCCCTGACCGAAAAGGGCCAGCGCTTCCGGGCACAGGCCGCGCCGGTGGTGGAGCAATTTGACCGGATGTGCGCGCAGGCGTATCAGGATATCCGGTCCCCCGCCCTGCGGCTGGGCATCAGTGTGGCGTTGGTGCCCAGCTACCTGCCCATGCTGGGGGATGTGCTGGAGCAGTTCCGGCAGCAATACCCGGGCATCCCGCTGGAAACCGCATCGTTCTCCAACGACGCCGTATGTGCACAATTGCAGAACGGCACGCTGGACGCCGGGCTGGTGATGGACCTGGGCGGCTGTGCGGCCGGGCTTGCCCGCACCGCGCTCACCCGGCACACCGCGGCCCTGCTGGTGCCCCGCTGCAGCCCGTTCTGGGGGCGCAGCAGCATCGCCCCGGCAGAGCTGGACGGCCAGCTGCTGTTGGTGCCGGGCCTTGCGCCGGAGCCGCTGGCCCCGCTGTGGAATACCCTGCGGCAGGCCGGTGCCCGCCCGAAGGTAGAGATCGGCGAGCAATACTATCAAGTGCTTTACCGCACCCAGGAGCGCAACGGTCTGGCCCTGGACCGGTTGGAGATCACCTCCGACCACTGCATGGACAATGTTCAGGACGTGGCACTGGACGGCATGCCGCCCATCTGCGCCGCCTTTTTGCAGCCGGAGCACGCAGAGCACCCCTGTGTCCGGCTTTTGTGCAGCTTTTTGCAGGAACACCTGCGCAATCTATGAAAGAAGGGACCCCTTATGCATTTTTATGGAACCATCGGCCCGGCCTGCGCCAGTGCCGGAACTCTGCGCCGCCTTGTGGACGCCGGCATGACCGGCCTGCGCATGAACCTTTCCCACGGGGCGCTGGCCGAACACGCTGACTGGCTGGCAATGATCCACGCTGTCGGCATTCCGGACCTGCTCATCGACCTGCAGGGGCCGGAACTGCGTGTCGGGCGGCTGGCCAGCCCGGTCACCCTGCCGGAGGGCGGCACGGTACAGCTGGGTGCAGACGACATCCCCTGCCCTGTCCAGCTGGTACAGGCGGCCCGCCCCGGACAACAGCTTCTGCTGGATGACGGCAAGCTGCTGGTGGAAGTAACTGCCGCCGGGCCGGATGCACTGGTCTGCACCGTACTGCGGGGCGGCGTTCTGCAAAGCCGCAAGAGCATTGCCGCCCCGGGTCTGTCGGTGCCCATGCCCACCCTGACAAGTGAGGACCTTGCCAACCTGCGCATCGCAGCTTCCTGCGGCGTCACCGGGGTCATGCTGCCCTTCGTGCGCGGGAAACAGGATATCCTTGCCCTGCGGCAGGCGCTGGCCGAGGCCGGTGCGCCGCAGATCCGCATCTTTGCAAAGATCGAGAACCTTGCCGGGGTGCAGGCCCTGCCGGAGTTTCTGTCCCTCGTGGACGAGGTGGTCATTGCCCGCGGCGACCTGGGCAACGCCATGCCGCTGTGGGAGCTGCCCCGCTGTCAGAAACAGCTTTCCGCCGCCTGCCGGGCCGCCGGGGTGCCCTTTATGGTGGTCACCCAGATGCTGGACAGCATGTGCACCCGTGCCGTGCCCACCCGCGCCGAGGTGAGCGATATTTACAATGCTGTGTTGGATGGTGCGTCCAGCCTGATGCTCACCGGCGAGACCGCCGCCGGGCAGTACCCCGTGCAGGCCATGGAGTTCCTGGTTCGGACGGCAAATACCGCCCTGTAAGGCAGTTCGGCCTTCTGCACGCTTTTTCGGCCCGAAATGACAAAAAGGATGGATTCTGTCGTAAAGAGTTGGTATAATGAAGGCAAAATATTTTTGCAGGAAGGTTTTTCTATGGGAATCGTAGTCATCGGAGCCGTTTTTGTGGACATCAAGGGGTACCCCCTTTCCACCTACATCCCGGGCGGGCGCAACTCCGGCCGGGTCGAGCAGGTACACGGTGGTGTGAGCCGCAACATCGTGGAGGACATCGCCAATGTGGAGCTGCGCCCCACCTTTGTGGGTCTGGTGGACGATACCGGCATGGGCCAGGATGTCATCGACAAACTGCGCAACCACAAGGTGAACACCCAGTTCATCCGCCGCGTGAAGGACGGCATGGGCACCTGGCTGGCCGTGTTCAACAACGACGGTGACGTATGCGCCTCCATCTCCAAGCGCCCGGACACCACTCCCCTCACCGCTCTGCTGAAAGAGCAGGGAGACGAGATCTTCAAGGACTGCGACAGCATCGCGCTGGAGCTGGATCTGGAAAAAGAGACGGTCAAGCAGGTGCTGCGCTTTGCCAAAAAGTACAACAAGCGGGTCTACGCGGCCATCTCCAACATGAGCATCGCCATGGAGCGCCGCGACTTTTTGCAGCAGGTGGACTGCTTTGTGTGCAACCAGCAGGAAGCCGGGCTGCTCTTCTCGGACGATTACGACCACCTTTCCCCCGCTGCCATGCGGGAGGTGCTGGCCGCCAACGTGCACAGCGCCAACATCCCCTGCATGGTGGTCACCATGGGCGGGCAGGGTGCCGTGTATGCCCGCGCCAACGGCGAAAGCGGCGTTGTGCCCGCCAAGAAGGTGGATGTGATCGACACCACCGGTGCTGGTGACGCCTTCTTTGCCGGTACGGTCATCGGCCTGACCTACGGCAAGAACCTGCCCGCCTCCTGCGAGATTGGCAGCCGTCTGGCCGCCTCGGTGATCTCCATCACCGAAAACGTCTGCCCCCGGTTCCGCCCGCTGGAATTCGGGCTGGACATTCCCGTGCTGGACTGAGTCACACCCAAAAGCGCCGGAGCATTCCCGCAAAAGGGAGCGCTCCGGCGCTTTTTTTGTTTGTCAGAGTTCGTTGATGGCCGCTGTGACGGGCATTGCCTGCAATCGCTTCACCGGGCCGTACACCGCAAGCGCCGCTGCACCTGCCACGAACAGACAGAGCACTGCCAGCAGCCCGAAGGGCACCCGCCACACGACGCCGAAATAGTGGGTGATCAGCCGGGTATACAGTGCACGGTGCAGCGCAAGGCCGGCAGCAACGCCCACCAGCAGGCCGGACGCCGCATAGGTCCCGGCCTCCGCCGCGATCATCCGGCACAGTTGGACGTCCTCCATGCCCACGGCGCGCATGGCACCGTACTGCCGGGCACGGGCGGAAACGCTCATGGAGATGCTGTTGACGATGTTCAGCAGCGAGATGCCGCCGATGATGGCCAGAAAACCGTACAGCACGATGCGCACCGCGTAATAGGTGCCGCGGTCCTGCCGGTTGCTCTCCCGCAGGTCCTGCATGATGACGTCATCCGTGGCAAGGTCCGCCAGCGTGAAGAGGGTGTCCTCGTCGGCGGTGCGGTCCAACTGCACACCTACCATATTATAGTTCTGGTCGCCTGCCACCTGTCGGAACAGCGCCTCCGGTGCAATAAGGGTCACATCATCCGGGAAGGCGCCCTCCGAGAAGGCACCCACGATGGTAAGCGGCACCCCGTTCACTGTGATGACGTCCCCGATCTGCATGGGGTTGTTCTTATTGTAGATGGTCATCACTTCATTGCCTGCGCCGGGCATCCGACCCCGTACCACCACGGAACGGCTGGATTCCAGCATATAATCATCGTAGGAGCAGAAGACAACGTGGTCCACGTTGCCCTTGTCGCTGCTGGCCGGGGTATCCACCAGACCAGTGCAGCCCCACGCATGGGCGACGCCCGGCACTTTCAGCAGTGTCCGGGTCATGCTGCCGGGCAGCACCTGCGCATTGCCGTAGCCGTTGTAAAGCACATCGGGCTGCCACGGTGCCAGACTGGGCAACAGCAGAGAGGCGAACTGCAAGAGCACGGTAAAGCCCAGCGCCAGCACAATGCTCAGCGCAAAGCTGGCGGTCATCAGGGCCCAGTTCTTTTTGCTGGCGGTGGCATGGCGGACGCCCAGTGCCAGTTCCACCCGGCCCTTCCCGGCATGGGCCGCACGGCCCACCGGCACATTCTGGGTGCTGCCGGAGACCGCCGCCATCGGCGAGACCTTTGCTGCCCGCTTTGCCGGGGCCTGCGCAGCCAGCAGCACCGTCACCACACCCACCACGGCACCGGCGCACAGGCCCGCAGGGCTCAGCTGCCAGACTGGCGTTGCCGCAAACTCGCCGCCGATGCCGTACCGCAGCGCGGCGCAGATCGTCCAGCTGGCCAAAGTGCCCAGCACAAGGCCGATGGGCACCGCCGTCCTGCACCAGTTGAGGGCTTCCAGCCGGACGAACCGGATGACCTGCCGTTTGCTCATGCCGATGCAGCGCATCATGCCAAAGAACTGGGTGCGCTGGGCCAGATTGCTGTTCATGCTGCCGGAGATCATCAGCACTCCGGCCAGCAGCACCAGCACGAACAGCACCGCTGCCATCCCGTACACGGTCTGAAAAGCCGTACTGCTGCTCTGCCCTGCCGAACCCATCACCTGCAGGTTTTCCTGCACAGCCGTCTCCCCGTACCGGCTGCGCAGCTTCGGCAGGGCCTTTGCTGCTCTGGCCGCGCTGGTGTATTCCAGCTCATAATGTGTCTGGGGCAGTGCCTCGCCGTTTGCAGTCAGCAGGGCCGCAAAGGCTTCCTGCGGCAGGTAGGCATCCACGATGCTGTACTGCTCGCCGTAAAAATCCTCGTCGATGCCGCCGACGCCGGTGACCGTGAGGGGCTTTTCCGTTCCGTCCGGCAGTGTCAGCGTTACAGTGTCTCCGCTGCCCACATGCAGCGCCCGTGCAGCGGTCTTGCCCAGCAGCACTTCGTTTTCCGTCTGCGGGTAGGTGCCCGCAAAGGCTGCGGCACGGTTCAGGCTCACATAATCTGCATCGGCACCATACAGCACCACCCGCTTGCCGTTCAGGCGGTATGCGCTTTCGCCGTTCTCATTGAATACTGCTCCGGCACCCACCCGCACCACGTCCGGCTGGCCGACCAGCTGCGCAGCCTGCTCCGGCGTGATGCCGGTGACCTCCAGATGCCAGCTGCCGCTTTTTCCGGCTGCACGGCCCGTCTGGGTGCGCAGCATCATGTCCGCCACACTGAAGATGGCCGTGACCAGGAACACTGCCGTGACGATGCACAGGATGGTCAGCCGGTTCTGCCGCCTGCGCACCCTGGCAGAAATGGGGATCAGGCTCAGATAGCTTTTCATTCCGCGCACCTCCCGAAGTCGGTCAGCACGCCGTCCGACACCTGCAGCACCCGGTCTGCCGTCTGGGCGATGCTGCGGCTGTGGGTGATCATGACGATGGTCTGGGCGTATTTGCGGGAAGCCTCCTTCAACAGGGCGATCACCTCGCCGCTGTTGCGGGTGTCCAGATTGCCGGTCGGCTCATCGGCTAAAATCAGCGCCGGACGGGTGATGAGCGCCCGCCCGATGGCCACGCGCTGCTGCTGCCCGCCGGAAAGCTGGCCGGGCAGGTGACTGCGCCGCTTGCGGAGGTCCAGCACATCCAGCAATTCTTCCAGATACGCCGTGTCCGGCTTCTGGTAGTCCAGCAATACCGGGAACAGGATATTCTGCTCCACGGTCAGCTCCGGGATCAGGTTGAACGCCTGAAACACAAAGCCGATGTTCCGGCGGCGGAAGATGGTGCGCTCCCGCTCTTTCATGGCAAACAAATCCCGCCCGTCCAGCAGCACCTTGCCGGAGGTAGGGGTGTCCAGCCCGCCCAGCAGATTGAGCAGAGTGCTCTTGCCGGAACCGCTCTCGCCCACCACGGCCACAAATTCGCCCTTGGGCACCGAGAAGCTCACGTCCTTCAGCGCCTGCACGGCAGTCTCGCCGGTGCCGTAAGTCTTGCAAAGGGCCTGTGCCTGCAACAGATTCATACAAAAACCTTCTTTCATTTTGATCTGTCCACAGCATACCACCCGTTTACTACAGCCCTGTGACTGCAAGACTACAATTTTGTAGGAATCGCCGGAGCGGGCCTGTTCCGCAGCAGGATGGTGAAGGCGGTGCCCCGGCCCAGCTCACTTTCCACTTCCAGTGTGCCGCCGTGGACCTCCACAATGGATTTCGCCAGCGGCAGCCCCAGCCCGATGCCCGGCGTGTCCTGCGCAAAGCGGCTGCGGTAGAATCGCTTGAACAGATGGGGCAGGTCCTCCGGGTGGATGCCGGTGCCGGTGTCCACCACCCGGATGCGCACAAAGTCGGCAAAGCGGCTGCCCTCCACCGTCACGGTGTCCCCGGCGCGGGTGTGGTCCAGTGCATTCTTGATCAGGTTGCCCACGGCCTCGCGCATCCACACCCGGTCACAGCACAGGCACACCCCCTGCTCTGCCGCGACGGCCAGCTGCTTTTGCTCCTGCCGGGCGCGGCAGGCAAAGGGCCGGGCAGTCTGCTCCAGCAGACCTTGCAGATCTTGTTCCGTTTTTTCCAGCTGTACAGTCCCCGCATCCAGCCGGGTGAGCTTGAGCAGACTTTGCACCAGCTGTTCCATCCGGTCCAGCTCCTGTTCGGAAAGTTCGGCCAGCTCCCGCACATTTTCTGCGTCATCCGTTCCGGCCTGCAGCAGACCGTTGTAGATATTCAGAGCGGCCAGCGGCGTCTTGAGCTGGTGAGAGATATCGGCCATGGTGTTCTTCAAAAACTGCTTTTCCCGCTGTTCCCGGTCGGCATGGGCGTTGAGCACTGCCGCCATCTCATTCACTTCATGGAACAGCCGGTACAACTGCCCTTCACGGCCGCTGTCCAGCCGGGCAGTGGCGTCCCCGTCCAGCAGGGCACGCACCTGCGCAGCCGCTTCCTCCAGCCGTTTCTGCCGTCGGGCAAAATAAGCAGCGGCACTGCCCAGCACCCCGGCCGCCAGAAGGACAAACAGCCCCAGCAGCGGCAGGCACAGTGCCGGGCACAGTGCCCACGACGCGCATTCTGCCGCCAGCAGGGCCGCAGCCAGCCCGGTGCACAACCGGGCAAACAGCTGCCGGACATCGTCCTCCACCAGAAATTTCATCTCACACATCCCCGTTCCAGCGGTAGCCCATGCCCCGCACCGTGACCAGCCGCTGCGGGCTGCCGGGGTCATCCTCCACCTTGAGCCGCAGCCGCCGGATGTACACCGTGAGGGTGTTGGTATCTACATAATTGCCCTCGCAATCCCACAGGGCGTTCAGAATGGTCTCTTTGGTCAGCACCTGCCCCGGGCTGCGCAGAAACAGGCACAGCAGCTTGTACTCCGCTGCCGTGAGTTCCAGCGGAACGCCGTTCTTTTCGGCCCGGCCGGCCAGCAGATCTACCCGGATGCCGCCGGAGCACAGCTCGGTGGCCTGCTGTGCCCCGAACCCTCCGGCCCGGCGCAGCAGTGCGTGCACCCGGCTCAGCAGCACCCCCAGTTTGAAGGGCTTGGTGATGTAATCGTCACCGCCCAGGTCCAGCCCGGTGATGATGTCCATTTCCTCATCCGACGCGGTCAGAAACAGGATGGGCACCCCGGAAGTGCGGCGCACCTCCCGGCAGAAGTCGAAGCCGGTGCCGTCCGGCAGGGTCACGTCCAGCATCAGCAGGTCGTAGCGGCCCGCCTGCCACAGACGGTTGGCCTCGGCCAGGGTGCGGGCCGTGTCCAGCGCATAACCCGCCCGGCCCAGTGCAAGGGTCAGCCCGGTGACCAGACTTTTGTCATCCTCCAGCAGTAAGATCCGCTCCATGGTGCAGTTTCTCCTTTTTTACAAAAAATGCCGGGTGCTGCCGCAGGTACGGCAGCTGCCCGGCGCGCAGTCACGCATTCTGTTGTTTGTACTGTTCGCCCCACACCCGCATGGCATCCATGATGGGCTTCAGGCTCCGGCCCAGCGGGGTCAGGCTGTACTCCACCCGGGGCGGCACCTCCGGGTAGGCCTTGCGCTCCACCAGACCGTTTTCTTCCATCTCCCGCAGCTGGGAGGTGAGCACCTTCTGGCTCACGCCGGTCAGCGACTTTTTCAGCTCGCCGAAACGCTTGGTTCCGGTGAGCAGGTCCCGCAGGATCAGCACCTTCCATTTGTCACTGATCATGGTGAGGGTGGTTTCCACCGGGCAGGCCGGCAGTTCCTTTTTGGTACACATCTGTCGTTTCTCCCCTTCGGCCCCTCGCGGGCCGTTTTTTCTATTTTACGGCACAGACGCGGTACTTGTCAAGCAGGGGCCGGGCACCCCGCACATCCGGCTCAAAATTTTTTTCGCAGTCCAAATTGCGAGAAATCAGCGGTTCACCGCAAAAGTTTCCGAATCGCAACCGGTCAAAAGTCACCCGCCGGTAACCAGGTTACCGCATTGTGCGTACTTTACGCCGGGCAAAAAGGGGTGTATCATAGCCTCGTCAACCGGGGCACGTCGAGATGCCCCGCACACCCAATGCAATAATCCTGGAGGTACCAAACCATGTCTCTGAACAAAGTCGTTGAATTCCTGAATGCCAACCCTGTGCAGTATCTGGCTACCGTCGGCCGTGACGGCAAGGCCAAGTGCCGTCCCTTCATGTTCGCCGGTGAGCTGGACGGCAAGCTGTGGTTCTGCACCAACAACCAGAAGGACGTATACAAGGATCTGCAGGCCAACCCCTACACCGAGATCTCGGTGTCCAGCCCGGAATACGCCTGGATCCGCCTGCACGGCAAAGCTGTGTTTGAAAACAACATGGCTGCCAAGGAGATGAGCATCTCCAACCCCATCGTGAAGGGCCAGTACGGCGAAGCCACCAACCCCATCTTTGAGGTGTTCTACCTGGAGGACGCTCACGGCGCCATCGCCGACTTCTCCGGCAACCCTCCCTACGAGTTCTGATTCCCGTTTCGTGCAGATCGCCTTGGAAACGCTGTTTTCAGGGCGTTTTGCCGTTTGGTACCGCAAAGGAGGTCTTTCTATGACCCAGACCGAACGCCGCCGTTTTTTGCTCAGCAGCCTGCTGGCAGAAGCCCCCGAATACCGGCAGCTGGCCGTCCCGGACGATGCCGCCGGGCAGAAGCAGCTGCTGCGCGCACTGCTCAATGTGCGCCCGCCCCGGGATGCCAGCCCGGAGTTTTTGCAGGTGCAGGACGAATACCTGCGCGCCGGGCTTGCCCAGAAGGGCGTTACCGTCCTTGAAAGCCTGACCCCCGCCGCCCGCTGCGGGGAAGCTGCCCTTTACCTGTGGCAGGGCGACATTACCACGCTGCAGTGCGACGCCATCGTCAACGCCGCCAACAGCGGCATGACCGGCTGCTATGTGCCCGGCCACCGCTGCATCGACAACTGCATCCATACCTTTGCCGGGGTACAGCTGCGCAGCGCCTGTGCCCGCCTGATGGCGCAGCAGGGCCACGAGGAGCCCACCGGGCAGGCCAAACTCACCCCGGCTTTCAACCTGCCCTGCCGGTATGTTCTGCACACGGTGGGGCCCATCGTGACCGGGCGCGTCACCGCACGGGACCGCGCTCTGCTGGCCTCCTGCTACCGCGCCTGCCTGACGAAGGCCGCAGAAGCCGGGCTGGAAAGCATCGCATTCTGCTGCATCTCCACCGGCGTGTTCTGTTTCCCGAATGAGGATGCGGCAGAAATTGCCGTACAGACTGTGAAGGAGTTCCTGCAAACACCCACAACCATCAAAAAGGTGATCTTCAATGTTTTCAAAGATTTGGACAAGGAAATCTACACCCGACTGCTCACAGCCTGAGCAGCTCAAAAAGGCCCTGCACGAGGCTGATGCCGTCATCATCGGCGCAGGAGCCGGGCTGTCCACCTCCGCCGGGTTCACCTACGCCGGGGAACGATTCCGAACATATTTCTCCGATTTTGCCAGCAAATACGGCTTTACGGATATGTATTCCGGCGGGTTCTACCCCTACTCCACCATGGAGGAATACTGGGCCTACTGGAGCCGGTACATTTATATCAACCGCTATCAGAACGCCCCGAAGCCTGTATACGACACGCTGCTCCGGCTGGTGCAGGATAAGGATCACTTTGTAATCACCACCAATGTGGACCACTGCTTCCAGAAAGCAGGGTTCGATAAAAAGCGGCTGTTCTACACGCAGGGCGATTACGGCCTGTTCCAGTGCAGTGAACCATGCTGTCCGGAGACTTTCGATAATGAGGCACTCATCCGGCAGATGGTAGAAGCACAGGGGTATGTCCTCGCACCGGATGGTCAGCTGACCGTACCGGAGAATACCATCCTGAAAACTTCTGTTCCGTCCGAGCTTGTCCCCCACTGCCCGCACTGCGGCAAGCTGCTCACGATGAACCTGCGCAGTGATGACAGCTTTGTAGAGGATGCCGGCTGGCACACCGCCGCCGAGCGGTACAGCGAATTTCTGCGCCGCCACGAGGGGCAGAAGACTTTGTTCTTAGAGTTAGGCGTTGGCTATAATACGCCGGTCATTATCAAGTATCCTTTCTGGCGGATGACAGCCAGGAACCCCAATGCCACCTACGTCTGCATCAACAAGGGCGAGGCCGTCTGCCCGAATGAGATCGCCAAGCAGTCGCTGCTTTTTGACGGTGACATTGCTGCAGTGCTGGCACAGATCAAATAATTACTTTTTCTATTCCATAGCGCACTTTCCGTCCTCTCGCTGCAGTCCTGCACCCCGATAAAAAGCTGCCCGCATACCGTGTGATCTTGTCACATCCGGTATGCGGGCAGCTTGTCTTTTCTGATTTTACGCGCTTTTGGGGCTTATTTTGCCACGATCTCGTCGGCCAGAGCGTCCATCTGGGCCTCCGCAGCAGCATTGGCAGCAGAGCGGATGGTGACCACGTTCTCGCAGACCGTGATGTTCTTCATGCCTTCCAGCTCGGCGCGCATGAGTTTGGCAGCCATGGGGGCCCAGGTGCCGTTCTCCATCAGGCCGACGGTACGGTTCTGGAACGCCTTGGTCTTGAGGTGGGTCAGCAGGGACTCCATCGGCGGGAAGAGGAAGCCGTCATAGGTGGCGCAGGCCAGAACGATCTTTCCGCAGCGGAATGCCTCGGTGACGGCGTAGGACACATCGGTGCGGGTCAGGTCCATCTCCACCACCTTTGCGCCCTTGGCACGCAGCTTTTCGGCCATGGTGTGGGCCGCGGCGCGGGTATGGCCGTGGATGGAAGCACTGGCCACCAGGATCTTTTCCGGCTCCTCCGGCTTATAGCTGGACCAGGTATCATAATAGGCCAGATACTTGCCCAGGTCCCCGGTGAGCACCGGGCCGTGCAGCGGGCAGATGGTGGCAATATCCAGTGCGGCTGCCTTTTTGAGCAGTGCCTGCACCTGCGGGCCGTACTTGCCCACGATGTTCAGGTAATACCGGCGGGCTTCGCTGGCCCAGTCGGCCTTTTCGTCAAACTTTGCCACCGCCCCGAAGCGGCCGAAACCGTCGGCGGAGAACAGCACCTTTTCGCTGCTCTCATAGCTGACCATGACCTCCGGCCAGTGCACCATGGGTGCAAACACAAAGGTGAGGGTGTGGCTCCCCAGAGACAAGCTCTCGCCGTCCTTCACCACCACACGGCGCTCCTTGGCCACGGCATCCGGGCCGAAGAACTGCTCCATATACACAAAGGTCTTGGCGTTGCCCACCACCTTCATGTCCGGGTACTTAGCGGCCAGGCGGGCAATGTTGGCACCATGGTCCGGCTCCATGTGGGAGACCACCAGATATTCCGGCATGCGGTCGCCCAGCGCTTCGGTAAGGTTTGCCAGCCAGGCATCCGTGGCACGGTTGTCCACCGTGTCCAGAATGGCGACCTTTTCATCCAGAATGACATAGGAGTTGTAGCTGACGCCGGTGGGCACCGGGTACTGACTTTCAAACAGGTCGATGGTGGTATCGTCCACCCCCACGCCCAGAATGGCATTGCTGATCTTCTGTACGCTCATAAATCCCATGCTCCTTTATTTTTATGCTGTGCCGCAGAAAGCGGCCGATTTTTCTTAAGAACAATTCCTAGTATAGCACATTGTCAGAAATTTAGCAAGAGGAATCTGCGGCTTTTCCTGCCCCCTGACCACAACCGTTATTCATCGCCCCTGCTTTCCGGCAGGCGGGCAGACACGGGGCGGCCCGGCTCGGTGTCCAGCTCCAGCAGGGCCGCAGCGCTGGCGTCGTCCATCGTCTGTACGGCCCGCAATTTGCGGCTGATGGCACGGCTGCGCACGCCGATAAGGTTGTCCAGCTCTTCGTCGGTCTGGCGCAGACGCTGCTGCAGCTTGGAAAGCCCCTGCCCGAACTTGTCGAACTCAGTCTTGACGGCACCCAGCAGCTGCCACACCTCGCCCGAACGTTTCTGGATGGCAAGGGTCTTGAAGCCCATCTGCAGGCTGTTGAGCAGGGCCGCCATGGTGCTGGGACCGGCCACGTTCACCTGATAGTCCCGCTGCAGCACCTCCAGCAGGCCCGCATTCACCACCTCGGCGTACAGGCCCTCGAAGGGCAGAAACAGGATGCCGAAGGCTGTGGTATACGGCGGCTCCACATACTTTTCGCGGATATCCTTGGCCTCGCTGCGCAGCACCAGTTCCAGTGCATGGCGGGCGTTTTCCACAGCCTGCGCATCGCCGGATGCCTGCGCATCCTGCAGGTGGGCGTAGGTATCACCGGGGAACTTGGAGTCGATCGGCAGCCAGACACTGCCGCCGTCGGCACCCGGCATTTTGATAGCGTACTCCACCCGCTGGGCGCTGCCGGGGATGGTGGCCACATTGGTGTCGTACTGCTCTGGGGCCAGAATTTCTTCCAGAATGGCTCCCAGCTGGATCTCGCCCAGGATGCCGCGGGTCTTGACGCCCGACAGCACCTGTTTCAGGCCGCCCACATCGGCGGCAAGGCTCTGCATCTCACCCAGGCCCTTGTACACCTGTTCCAGCTGGGCATTGACCGCCTTGAAGCTCTCGGTCACCCGCTTCTGCAGGGCATCCTGCAGCTGTTCGTCCACCGTGCAGCGGATCTCGTCCAGCTTCTGGGCATTCTGTGCCTGCAGGGCGGCCATGCTTTCGGCCAGCGTTTTGCGCATTTCTTCCAGCTTGCGGGCGTTGGAAGCTTCCAGCCCCTGCAGGCGCTGTTCCATGGTCTGCTGCTGCGCGGCCTGCCCGGCATTCAGGGTGCTGCTCATACCCTGCACAGCGGTCTGCAGCGTCTCGCTGATGCCGCGCATGGCGTCGTAGTTCTGCCGGGCCAGCTCGGCCTGCTTCTGGGCAAAGAGCTTCGACTGGGCGTCCAGCTGCTGACGAACCCACTCCTTGAGGGCTTCGTCGTCCTGCCGGGGTGCCGGTTTTCCGGATCGGTACAGCAGCAGTGCCTGCTGCAGGCAGATGGCCACCAGCAGAACCGTATACAAAAGCGAAAGAAATTCCATGGGATGTCTCCTTATAAAATCCAAGATCCGGGCCGTGCAGATGCAAAGCCCGGACCTTTTGCTTTTTACAGTGTCTCGTAGCGGCGCAGCGTCTGGTTCCACTGCAGCTGCTCGCCGTACAGGCCCACACCGTCGGCTTCCACCTCGCCCACCTGATTGTCACAGGGGTCGGCGCGGAAGGAGCACATGGGCGGGTCAAAGGGTGCGCAGAGGGCACGGTTGGCCACCATGCGCCCGGTGTCCAGATTGCCAAAGTAGTGCAGGCGCATCTTCTCGTTCCCGGCACGGGCCATGGAGGCACCGGCCGAGCAGTCGGCGTACATCCAGCCGTGGGGCGCGATGTAGAACGCGGCCCAGTCGTGGCAGCCCACCATCTCCCGCCGCACCACAAGGCCGCTCTGCCACTGGGCCGGGATGCCGGCCAGACGGCACAGCACGATGAATGTGGAGGCCATGATGCCGCAGTCGCCCCGGCGGTTGTGAGCACAGCCGTCGGTGATGTTTTCCTGCACGAAGTAGGGCGGCTGGTAGTGGTAGTGGGTGTTGAGGGTCACATAGTCGTAGATGCGCTTTGCCTTCTGCACCGGGTCGGTGAGCCCCTGGGTGAGCTGGGCCGCCAGTGCCCGCAGATAGGGCGTGAACTCCAGATGCGGCAGCTCCTCCTGCGTGTCAAAATCCGGCTGCACGGGGTCCGCCTGCATGTGCAGCGGGTCGGCATAGCGGGCCGTGGTACGGTAACTGTACACCGCGCCAAAGGGCCGGTTCTCGGCAAGGTCGGCCTCCCAATACGCAGTGCGCTGGGCGGCATCTTCCGGGGCAATGCAGGTGGGCGGCTCGGTGAAGGAATCCAGCGTGATATTGCTCTGTGCCGGGCAGGCCGCCGGGAGCGGCAGCCACGCCCGGATGTGCACGGTGCTGCGGCCCTGCTGCTTTGCAGCCGCAAGGGCAGCGGCAAAGGCTTCGTCGCTCATGCCGATGCTGGTTTCCAGCGTGATGTCCGCGCTGACTGCGCCGGTGCGCACCATCTGCTCGTGCTCCGGCTCATACCGCTCCCAGCTGGGGTGCTGCTGGGGCGGGTCGATCTGCCGTGCTGCCAGCTCCGGATGGGTGGCCAGCAGGGTCTCGGCAAAGGAGCGGATGTACCGCTTCTCCCCTTCCACGAACCGCCAGTCCATGGCCCCGGCGCGGTCCAGTGCCCGGAATTCCTCCGGGGTAAAGTCCCGCACAAGGTCCTGCAGCAGTTCCAGCGCCTGTGCTTCGGGCACCGTGTAATCCAGCGGCAGACGGCGCAGGATCTCCCGCTGGGCCAGCAGAGCATCCCGCATGGCGTCCACCCCGTGGGGCGTGGGGTTTTCCGGCAGAGGACCGCCGGGCCGCACCGGCTGGTTCTGCGTTTTTGTCCAGTCCTCCGCAAGATATGCGTCGATACGGGCAATGGCCTCGGTGTAATAGCCCGCCTCCTTCAGACGGCGCACATCATCCGGCAGGCCGAGGTTCAGGCTTGCCAGACAGGCATTCAGGTTCTTCATTGCATTCCGCTCCTCTTTTGTTCAGATTCAGCCGTTGATCTGGGTCTCCCAGAAGTTCGCAGCGTCCAGCATCCAGCCATCGGCATCGGTGCCTGCGCCGGTACCCACGCCGTGGGTCGCATTGGGGAACAGCACCTCTTTGCAGGGCACATGGTGCTTTTCCAGTGCGCGGCTCAGCGCCGGGCGCTGAGCCGGGTAGCACAGCAGCGGGAACACATAATCGTTCTCGCCGTACCAGTGATACACCGGCGGGTAATCGTCGGTGACACAGTCAGAGATGTTCAGTTCATAGTACCGGCCCTCCAGTACAAAGGGGTCGATAGCAGCATGATAGACCGGCTTATACTCAAAGAAATTGTTGATGGGATAGCCCAGCAGCAAAGCACCGGGCTTGGGTACCCCATAGTGCTTGTAGCCCAGTTCGTCGCCGGAGAACACACCGGCCAGATGGCCGCCGGAGGAATAGCCCAGCAGGGCGTAGTTTTCCGGCTGCACATTGAACTGGCCTGCATGAGTGGTGATGAACCGGACAGCATTGCCAAGGTCAGCCACCGGGGCGTTGTCCTTTGCCTTGAGGAACACGCGGTAGCGCAGCACGAAGGCTGCATAGCCCATCTGGTGCAGCCGCCATGCCGTGGCATAGCCCTCGGACATATTGGCAGTATTGTTGAGCACATTGCCGGACATGACCACCACAAACTTGCTGCCGGGCACTTCCGACGGCCAGTAATACAGTTCCACGCCATCACGGGTGGCGTCTGCGGCGATCTCCTCCGGGGTGTATACTTTATAAGTCACCTGCGTACCGGCTTCGTAGGTATCGGCCAGATAGTTCAGGGCGTCGGCGCTGTCCTGTGCCATGTTGGCGCCCACATAGTCCGACAGCGTGGTGCCTGCTTCCGGGGTGTCCGGGCTGTCCACGGCACTCTGCCAGGTCCACACGCCGCTGGCGGCGAATGTCGGGTCGGCGCGCAGGTCAGAGACGAGGGTATCCGGCGTAACGGTCAGATGGCCCGATGCGGCAGAGGCCTCCACCGGCAGGCCGGCCAGCAGCAGCGCGGCGGCCGAGGCACCGGTCACCTGCAGAAACTGGCGGCGAGAGATCTTGTTTTGCATAAAAGCATCCCCTTTTTTATAAATTCAAATTCTGATATTTCAGGAAGTGTGCTGCTCCCAGAAAGCCACCGCATCCGTCATCCAGCCCTCTGCATCCGTACCGTTGCCGGTGCCGATGGCATGGGGTGCATTTTCATAGACGTGCACCTCACAGGGCACACCGTTTGCCTCCAACGCCTTCCGGACGGCCGGACCCTGGAACGGATATCCCAGAGTCTTCAGGGTAACATCATTCTTGCCGTACCAGAAATAGGTGGGCGGGAAATCCGGTGTGATGCCGCCTGAGATATCTGACCAGTAATACCTCCAATCATACGATGCCAGATCCGCAAGCACATGATAGACCGGCTTGAGCTCTGCAAAATCGTTGACGGGGTAGCCCATCAGCAGTGCACCGGGCTTTGGCACATCATAGGCCTTGTAGCCATAGCGCTTATCCGAACTGAACAGCCCGCACAGCTGCCCGCCGGAGGAAAAGCCCACGAGGGCATAGTTTTCCGGCTGCACGCCGAACTGCCCCGCATGGTTTGTAATGAACTGCACGGCCCGGCCAAGGTCCTGCAGCGGCCCGTTGTCCCCCAGGTCCCACCAGATGCGATACCGCAGCACAAAGACGCTATAGCCCATCTCGTTCAGCTTCGCTGCCACAGCAATGCCCTCGTTCAGGTCGCCGCTTTTCATGGCCGCATTGCCGCCCACTACCAGCGCATATTTGCCATCGGCATTCGTGCCGGGGAACCAGAACAGCTGCACACAGCCCAGCGAGGAGTCGGCTGCGACCTCTTCCGGGCTGTACACCTGCCAGGTCACCTGCTTACCGGCTTCGTAGTTCTCAATGACGATGTTCAGGCCGTCGGCGCTGTCCTGTGCCGTGGTCTCACCCACATAGTCCAGAAGGGTCTTGTTTTCATACAGGCGGCGCAGTGCAAGGCTGTCCGCATCCCCTTTGCAATAGGTGGAGACCCCGCTGCCCGCAATGGCCGGGTCGGAGCGGATCTCCTTCATGGTCATATCGGTGGTGATGCGCCCTTCCGCACACACCGGCAGGGCAAGAACGGCCGCAAGGCATAAAATAGCTGCCCCGCGTTTCAGCAGATGTCCGAACATTTCACCCTTTCCTTTCCGTTTTGAATCAGCCGGTGGTATGTGCTTCCCAGAAAGCCACCGCATCCGTCATCCAGCCCTCTGCATCGGTGCCGTTGCCGGTGCCGATGCTGTGCGGGGCATTCTGATAAACGACCATCTGATGGGGAATGTTGTTTCGCTCCAAGGTCCGGTCAAAATCCCTGTGCTGGCCAGGCATCTCGGCAGAGCTCAGCACAACATCGTTTTTCCCCCACCAGAAGTACACAGGCGGATAGTCTGCGTCTACCATATTACACAGGTTTGCCCAGTAGTAACGCCAGCCGCAGGTGCCAATGTCATACAGAATGTGGTAAAGCGGCTTCATCACTGTCAGGTCCACCACCGGGTAACCCAACAGCAGTGCACCGGGTCTTTCCACCTGATAGGAGCCATAGCCCCGTTCCTTGTTTGCAAAGATTCCTGCGATCTGTCCGCCAGAGGAATAGCCCACCAGCGCATAATTTTCCGGCTGTACGCCGAACTGCCCGGCATGGGCCGTGATAAACTTTACCGCATTGGCAAGATCCTGAATGGGCGCATTGTCGCCCATGTCGATCCAGGTGCGGTACCGCAGCACGAACACGGTGTAGCCCTGTTCATGCAGCTGGTAGGCCGCAGAGCCACCCTCTTCCATCTCGGAGGTCATGGTGCTGCCGTTGCCGGGCACCACCAGCGCGTACTTGCCGCCCGGCTCCTTGCCCGGGAAATAATACAGCTGCACACACCCCAGTGAAGAGTTTGCCGCGATCTCTTCCGGGCTGTACACCTGCCAGGTCACCTGTACCCCATTGCGGGTATTTTCCGCCACCAGATTCATGGCCGCCACGCTGTCATCCACCAGCTCCGGGCGCATGTACTGTTCCAGCGTTTTGTTCTTCCAGTATTCGTTGCCAAGGCCGCTCAGCTCACGGCAGTAAGTATAGTAGCCAGACGACTTGATGGCCGGGTCATCCCGCAGCTGCTGCAGGGTGGTCTGCCGGGTGAACGCCGCCGAATTTTGTGCTGCCCATACGGGCAGGCTCAGGCAGGCCAGCTGTGCCAGGCACACTGCCCCGCACAGCAGCTTGTAGTTCCATGATCTCATTTTTTGTTCCTCCTTTGGTCCGGTCCCAACCGGACGATATAGGTTTATTGTATCACATCCCAGGCTATTGTCAAAACAATTCTGCGGCCCCGCCTGCTGCAAATCCAAGACCAGATCAAACAAAGCAGGTGCCGCACTCCGCTCAGACAATCGTGTCTGACAGAACTGTGCTGCCCCTGCTTTGATCTCGTGCGCAGACCCTCCTGTACCAACAAAAAAGGCTTCCTCCTAGAGGGAGCTGTCGCCGCAGGCGACTGAGGGAGCTGCACGCAAAAATGGGCCCGGAGACTTTCGTCTCCGGGCCCATTCAGAACCTGTTCTTTGGTCTGCCCTCAGGCAAACCAGCTAGTCAGTCACAAGGGCTGATTAGAACTCGACCTTCCAAGCCTTCTCACTGACATCGTTCTTCACGGTGCCGGTAGCCAGGTTGTAGATGGCAGCAGCAGAACCGACCATACGCAGGCCAGCGTTCAGAACGCCGTTAGCACCGTTCAGGAACTTGTCGCCAGCGGTCAGCTCACCCTCATGCTTGCCGAAGCCAGCATCGAAGCCGGTGCCGTAAGCACCCTTGACGCCGGTGAACCATGCATTGCCCAGGTTGCCGGGCTTGTAAGCGCCGCCGAACAGAACGCCGACAGTGTTCTCGACGTACTTGCCCAGGAAGCTGTTACCGATGATGGTAACCATGTTGGTGTTGAACTTCTGCCAGTTCTTGACTTCCAGAGACGGAGCCAGGATGTCAGCCAGAGAAGCGCCACCGTTGACGTAGGTCATCTCGTTCTCAGAGATTGCGGAAAAGTTTGCAGGCATCATCATAATGAATTACTCCCTTCAAAATGTAGAAAGATATTTTGCAAGCTCACTTTCGTGTGCTCACCAATCCTTACTAGGATGGCAATAATATACCACACTTTCCAGAAATGTTCAAGTACCTTTTTGCAAAAAGTGTAAAAAATGTGAAACAAGGTCTATAAAAGTATTGCTTTTGTACAGTCCACAGGCGGTTTTCCGGTTCCGACAAGCTTTGCCGCCGCCGGGCGGTACACTGGCTGCAAGGGGGCTGCGGCATTGAAAAGCGTGATCTACCTCGACGAGCTTCTGCTGACCAATTTTGTCCTTGCTGTGCTGTTTCTCACCGCAGCCGGTCTGCTGTGTGCCACCGTGTGCACCGGGGTGCGGCTGTGCACCGGGGCGGCGCTGGCGGCAGTGTCGGCACTGGTACTGCTGGCCCCGGAGCTGCCGGGAGCCGTGGCAGTTGGTTATAAAATTTTCACAGGTTGCGCGGTGGTGGCCGCCGCCTACGGCCTGCCCGGGCGGGGGCGTTTTGCCCGGTTGTGTGCGTGGTATGCACTGCTCAACCTGCTTTTGTGCGGAGCGGTGGTGCTGCCCGGCGTGCAGAGCCGCAACCTGAGCGTCAGCCTGCCCCTGTCACCGGGGCGGCTGCTGGCCAGCTGTGCCGGGGTGTATGCCGTACTGCGGGCCCTGCTGTACTGCTTTGGCCGCAGCGGCGCGCCCAGCGTGCCCGCCACGCTGGAGGTAGCCGGGGTGCAGCTGCCGGTACAGGCCTTCCACGACACCGGCTTTGCCCTGCAGGAGCCGCTGAGCGGCAAGGCCGTGGTGCTGGTGCAGTACCCGGCGGTACGGCACCGCCTGCCGCAGGCAGCCCGGCAGTATCTCGATGGCTGGTTTGCCCACAGCACAGCCCCGCCCCCGCCGGAGCTGGGGGTGCATCTGGTGCCCTGCCGCAGCATCCACGGCCAGAGCATGCTGCCTGCCCTGCCCGCTGCCCTGCAGTTGGGCAAAGACCGCGCAGGCGGGCTGCTGGCGGCGTTCTGCTGCCCCACGCCGCCGGACCCTGCATGGGAGCTGCTGTACGGCGAGGATGCGGCACAGCTGCTCTTATAATACTTATTATAGGGAGGACTGCTCATGTTCCAGTTTTTGCGGCAGCTCTGGCACCGCCTGTGTGCGCGGCTGCGGTTTTGCGGCGGCGTGCAGTATCTGGCCGGCACCGCCAGCCTGCCCTCTCCCCTCTCCCCCGCCGAGGAAAAAGCCCTGCTGGCCCGCATGGCCGCCGGAGAGGCAGACGCCCGCGATGCGCTCATCCTGCACAATCTGCGGCTGGTGGTGTACCTTGCCAAAAAGTACGAGAACAGCGGTGTGCCCGCCGAGGACTTGGTAAGCATTGGCACCATCGGGCTGATCAAGGCGGTAAACACCTTCACCCCTGCCCGCAGCATCAAGCTGGCCACCTACGCCAGCCGCTGCATCGGCAACGAGATCCTGATGTACCTGCGCAAGACCTCCAACCGCCGCCAGGAGGCCAGCCTTGACGAGCCGCTGAATGTGGACGGCGACGGCAACGAGCTGCTGCTGTCGGACATCCTTGGCAGCGACGAGAACATGGTGGGCCAGCAGCTGGAGCAGGACGCCGAGCGCGCCGGTCTGCGCCGCGCCGTGAACAGCCTTTCGGCCCGGGAGCGCCGGATCATGGAGCTGCGCTTCGGCCTGACCGACGGCGTGGAACGCACCCAGAAGGAAGCCGCCGACGCCCTGGGCATCAGCCAGAGTTACATCTCCCGCCTTGAAAAGCGCATCATCCAGACCCTGAAGCTCCAACTGGAAGGGCAATAAAAAAGCGCGGCCTTGTCCTTGACAAACCGCGTGGAATCGTCTATACTGAAAATACAAAAGGCGCTGGCCCATACAAACGACTAGCTCCTTACCAGATTGATCAGAAGAAATGACCGTTCAGGCTTGGGAACTTGAAGGCGGTCATTTTTTCTTTTTATCATCCCTGTGCGAGACAGTCCATGTGATCTGAAATGTAACGTAGATTGCTCCGCCAAGCAGCGAAAGCAGCATTACGACCTGTTCAAACGTCATGGTGCATCCCCCCTTTCCGCCCTTGGGCGTCCGGGGGAGGCCGAGATTTCAAGAAAAATTCGCTCCACCGGGCACTCAGGTGCCGGCAAGGAGCTCAGCCGCCTGCATTTGTGGGACGCAGCGCCTCGTGGCAGCCTTGCGGCTGCATTTAAAGCATACCATAATTATGGGCCAATTGCAATTGCGGTTTTTTTGCACGCTCATCCGGCTGCCGGGTGGGCGTGTAATTTTTTCCACGCATAGTGGTTTGCCCCTGCGGCCATACTCCCGGTGAACTTCAAAACAGACCGGGGGCGTTTGGATGTACAATAAGGTGGAACTGTGCGGCGTGAACACGGCGCAGCTTCCTGTTTTGTCCGAAAGCGAAAAGCGGCAGCTGCTCCTGCAGGCCCACGCCGGGGATGCAGGAGCACGGGAACGCATGGTGGAGGGCAACCTGCGGCTGGTGCTGAGCGTGGTGCAGCGCTTTGCCCAGCGGGGCGAAAACCTCGACGACCTGTTTCAGGTGGGGTGCATCGGGCTCATCAAAGCCATCGACAACTTTGACCCTGCCCAGCCGGTGCGGTTTTCCACCTACGGCGTGCCCATGATCATCGGCGAGATCCGGCGCTTTTTGCGGGATAACAATGCCCTGCGGGTAAGCCGCAGCCTGCGCGATACCGCCTACCGGGCCATGCAGGCCCGCGAAACGCTGGAGAAGCAGCTGGGCCGGGAACCCACCATGGACGAGATCGCCGGGGAGGCAGGCCTGTCCCGCCGGGAGGTGACTGCGGCACTGGAATCGGTGGTAGAGCCGGTGAGCCTGGAAGAGCCGGTGTATACCGACGGCGGCGATGCCATGTACCTCATCGACCAGGTGCGCGACCCGGATGGCGAGGACAGCTGGATCAGCGGGCTGCAGTTCCGGCAGACCGTGGCCGGGCTGACCCCGCGCGAAAAGCGGATCATGGAGCTGCGCTATCTCCGGGGCAAGACCCAGATGGAGGTGGCGCAGGAGATCGGCATCAGTCAGGCGCAGGTGTCCCGGCTGGAAAAAGGTGCCTTGAATCAGTTCCGGGCCGGGCACTGAACACAGCAGCGCCCCTGCTCCGTCCATCCGGCGGCGTGCAGGGGCGCTGCGCTTCTATTTACGGTATTTTCGGCGGGTGGCAGCCCCGCCGCGCAGATGCCGTTCGGCTTTGTTGCGTGCCAACACCGCCCGCACCTGTGCCGACAGCCCCGGGCTGACCCGGACCAGCCGCACCGAAACGTCCTTGTGCACGGTGGACTTGCTGCACCCGAACGCAGCCGCCGCTGCCCGC
>ERZ772876.950-NODE-950-length-33186-cov-12.082642_pt1 | contig 33186 bp, 47 predicted proteins | sample MGYA00580584_ERZ772876 | MGnify/ENA primary metagenome ERZ772876 (study PRJEB29015, sample SAMEA2737728) | human gut metagenome | biome: human gut; feature: human-associated habitat; material: faeces | place: China | collected 2012 ... | reverse complement strand
CATCGATGATACCGCCAACAGCGTCTTTGACTGCTGAGATGGCACCGCCGATGGCGTTCTTGATGCCGTTAATCAAGCCTTGAATAATATTCTGTCCGGCGCTCAGCAACCATGATCCGGCTCCGCTGAACACGCCCATGATACGGCTTGGGATACTGGTGATGAAATTCATCATCGAACTTACACCACTGCTGACAGCACTGGTGATACCACTCCATGCGCTGCTTACGGCTCCCTTGATGCCGTTCCACACACTGCTGAAAATACCGCTAATACCGTTCAGCACGCTTGAGATGATGCCTGAAACTGCATTGATGGCACCGGAAACGATACTTTGGATACCGTTCCAAACACTGGAAACGATATTCTGGATACCTTCCCATACTCCAGACCAATCACCGTTAATCGCTGCCAATACGGTGCTGATTATCGCGTTAATAACGTTCATAACCGAAGTAACAACCGTCTGGATGAATGGGAACACCGCGTTAATGACGCCTTGAATGTAAGTGCCCCAGATTTGGAACGCTGATTGGATGGCGGGTAGCACGGCCTGAATCAACGAAGCGATGTTATTAATCACCGGCGTTACCGCAGTCGCGATGACGCTCATAGTTTGCCCGATGTTGCTCACCAAGGTAGACAACACTGGTGCAATGGTCTGGATTGCGGCCGTGATAATAGGCATGATGGCATTGCCGATATTCTGTAAGGCACCCATAAGCGGATTAAGTGCCGGAAGCAACTGAGATTGCACCATTCCCACAACTGGTTGAAACGCTGTCTGGAACGTTGTGCCGATTTGTGAGAGAATCGGGCCGATAGTCTGCACCAGTCCCGTAAACACGCCGCTAAGTCCGCTGATTCTCTGCGCCAACATGCTGATACCGGATGTCAACGGGCCTTTGAACTGGTCAAGAATCGTCGTGCCCACGCCGACCACGGACGCTTCCAAATTACCCATCGCACCTTCGATAGTGCTGGTGCTGGTAGCGGCTTCCTTCGCGACGTCCGTCATACCCAAGTCCATTATGGCTTGGTTGAATTCATCGGCGCTGATCTCGCCTTTCTCCATCGCGTCGCGGAAATTCCCAGTGTAAGCGCCGTTCTTCAGCATCGCCTCTTGAAGTTTGCCGGATGCACCGGGGATGGCGTCGGCCAACTGGTTCCAGTTCTCAGTGGTGAGCTTGCCAGCGCCAGCGGTCTGCGTAAGCACCATGCCCACCGAGCTGAACGTTTGCGCGTTACCGCCCGCGACAGCGTTCAAGTTACCAGCCGCCTCGGCTAGTTTGTCGAAGCCCTGTACGCCGTTCGCGGCAAGCTGAGCGGTCACGTTACGGATATCGCTGATACTATAAACGGTCTGGTCGGCGTAAGTCTGAGTGCTGGCAGTGAGCGCGTCAATCGTACCCGTATCCAGTCCGGCGAAGTTCAGCGTGCTTTTGAACTTGTCCGCAGAGTCGGAGGCTTCGATAATGTCTCCGGTAAGATCACCGATGGCGTCCACAGCCATTCCGATACCCGAGGAAACAAGACCGCCAACGGCACCGGCGGCGGCACCGAACTTCCCTAACCCGCTGGAAGACTTGCTTGAAGATTTATCAACGTTCCCAAACGCTTCATCAGCATGTCGCGCCGACTCTTCGATCTGACGGCTACCCGATTGAATATCCTTTACGCCAGCGTTCCAATCGCCGGTGTTGATCTCGGCGTCTAGGGTCAGTGTCGCGTCGGCCATCACACGTCCTTCCCGAGTTTTTTGATAATCGCGTTAATCCTGCGGTCTCCATGCTTGCTGAACGCGGCTGCAATGCAATCGAACGTCATGAGATATTGTTCCGCCAGTCGCCGCCGTCGGATACGGCGTCCTTCACTGAGCAGGTTCATCATCAGGGAAGGAGACACGTTGTTTTCCAGCACGTCGCGGATAGCCTGCCACCCATACAAGTCACCAAGCTCGGCGAGGATATGAACGCTCGGAAGCGGCTTGCGAGCCGCCTCCTTCTGTTTGTAACTCTTCATCGCCTCCCGTTCGGCGGGAGTAAGCAGGCTATCCCACGACTTCATTATTCGCCTTTGATGTCAACCGTGATGTTCTTCGCCATAAGCCCGCATAACGCGGTCATGGCACGCTGATAGGCAAGGTCGCTACGCTTACGGGTCTGTTCAGCCCACACGGAGAATTTATCAGCTGGACTCATAAGCGATTCGACCAACGGGAAGATAATCTTTTCGGCGGTTTCCAAAGTCTCACGGTTCGCCACGCCAGCGCTCAGCTTGTCGATTGTCTCCGCATTATCCAAGATCGTGAGCATATCCTTAGAGCCGAGCGGTCGCATGGTGTACACGGTGCCGTCGATTTTCACGGTGAGGGTGCGGAACGCTTCTCGGGTGTCGATGCTCAAAACAGGGGTAGTCATTGTTGCTCCATTCGTGTGATATTATGAATCATGTTGCTTTTCTCGGGACCTTTTCTCTCCTGCGCCCGCTACCACTAAAATTCTGGTGGCGGGCGTTACTTATGCTCACGCACCGGCGACATTAAAGTTAACCACGGTCTGAACAGTGCCAGCCTTGAACGTGACGGTACCCGTACCAGTCTGCTTCAACTGAATATCCCAAGTACCGTCCCCGTTGTCCGTAGCGACAGCCTTAGCAGTTTCAGCTACGGTGGCGGTGATGGTACCAGTCGCACCATTCGGAGACGCCATCACATTCACAGTCACATGATCGCCGACCTTGCCCGAGATGTTCGCCGGGGACGCGGTAAGCGCGGTGACCTGAACGTTCTCCTTCTTGATGGTACCGGAATCCTCGTCGTAGTACGACGGGGTATCCAGATCAAGTTCGCCCATGACGACGGCACCGTTCGCGCCGGAGGCCATCGAACCGGACAGCTTAACCACGAACGGGTCGGACAGGCTCACAGTGAACTCGCCGCCCGCGCTGATTAGCGCCTGCGGGATACGGAAGTCCTGCGCCGATGAATGGCCATCGCACACGTTATGGATGATGATGTCACGCGGAGTGTTGGAAACGCATTCGTTGCCGCCGAAACGCACCTGACCCGTCTCGGACATCAAACCAGAGATGACACGCTTGAACTTCGCGTTGTGATACAGCTCGGGGAACAGCATGCCGAGGTAGCGGACGCTCGGACAGATAATGTTCAGCTCGAAATTCATTTCCTCATATGAGCCATTCGGTACGTTGATGGTGCCGGACTGCGAAGCAACCTCGGTAGTGCCGGGAGTCAGAGTGATGCTGCCAGCTTCGTCCTGCACGTAGTCGGGGCTGATTACGAGGTCGTCGATGTAGACGGTCTTTTTGCCGATGAGGGGGTAGGAGGCCATTGTAATGTCCTTTCGTCGGGCGGGACTGCACACGCGCGACTATTGGACGGTTCCTATTCTACCGTTTCGGGGGAGAGTTTGTAATCCACATTGAACCGGATGCTTTTCACCCAGCGACCTTCACCGTCGATGGCGTCCATGTCGATTGCGGTCGCCGGATGCACGCGAATTGATACAAAGTCAATATCAGCTATGGGGTTGCATGTCAGTCGGCAATACTCATGCAGACGATTGTTGACGAAGTGCAGGAGTCGGAGCATCAGATGGCCTTGTTCGATCACGTCGAAGTAGCGGCTACTGATAGTGAGCTGATCGGTGTACAGATCGCCGTTGATGTCAACCGTGTTCGCGTTGACCCAGATGCCCTCGGCGTTCGTGACGCTACCCGTGTCCAATACTGGGCTAGTGCCGAAGAACAATGTCTTTCCGTAAGTGCCGAAACCCTCGTTCTGGAGGGTCATGCACATGGCCAGATCAATCATGATGGCGCTCCTATCCTAGGTTGAAATATGATTTAGCACGGCTAGCGGCAGTGTTCCTAGCCCGCTGTAGGTAACGTACCGTGTTCGGGTGCAACCGGTTTATGTATTCGCGGATACGAGCGTAAGGCACGCGACTGTTGCCGAACGTGATACGCCACTTCATTGTGGAAAGTTGCTGGAAACGTCCGCTGTTACGCAAAGCCCCGGTGAGTACTGGAGCGTTCTGACGTGCCATCTTGAGGATGTCTGTCATCATCTTCACTCCGCCCTTGTTCAACTGTTGGGTGGAGAGCTTACGCGCCCAATCAGCGGACAACTGTAACCGGTAACTCATATGCTGTCCCTTCCATACGGGTTCCCGTACACGGTGATGAACCGAGTCTTCCCCATGTCCATATCATCGCCGCGACTGGCTTGCGTGACTTGGTACACTCTGCCATCGGACAATTCAACCATGAGATCGGGCCATAATTCCATGTTTTCCCGCAAGTTCTCGGGAACCGTGTCCGTTTGAATATGGAAGCGTCGACTGCTGATACGCGAACCGTATTCGGTCGGCTGGTCAGACTGTGTTGAATGCTTCACAATCACCTGCAAGTCGGCCAGTTTTTCGTTAGGCAGACCGGGAGCCGTGTACCGCCAAAGCGTAGCCGTCTGGACTTGGTTCGGGAACAGTCGGAACGGGTCACAGAGCGTTGCCATAAGCGTAGTCACCCCCCATGTAATCCTGAGCGTTGAGCCACCACGGTAATTGATGATGCTTGCGAGGCATGGAGAGAATGCCACCAGTCTGGACTCCGTTCCGGCATAGGCTCCACTGGTTGATAAGCGACTGGTACTGGGTCAACGCGCGTTCCATAGCCGTTTCGCTGATCGTTGCGTAGCTCACGCTCACATCCTCGATGCTCTTGGACGTGATGCGGTCGGTCTGTTCAAGAACGCTCTGGTCTGCCTCGATAACAGCCGCCAAGACCGAAGATAATGGGGCGGGAAGCTTGGCGAACCCGTGCGTTCCGGTCACGGTTATTGCCGTGCCGACATTAAGACATTGCGCGATAGTCAGACAGTTGGCGTATTTGGTTTCGGGCGTCCACCCGTCGCCCATATCGTAGTTCACGCGAAAATCGAGCTTCACACCGTCGGTGGTCTGCACGTTGGTTACTTCCGAATACCATGCCGGTAACGCTATGTGGCGGCCATCTCCTACGACAATCCCCACGTAATCATCCGTAATCGGGAATAGGTCTTTTTGGCATATGATGTTGGCGAGGTCTGCGAGCGCGGCGTCCTTCCATCGCGCGTAGATCGTCTCTCCCACTTGATCGATTACGCTTGCGTCGATGTCCATGATCGCTCCTTCCGAAAATGAGTTAGGCCCTACCTCCCATTGTAGGAGATAGGGCCTTTGCGGTGCAGTCCCGCTACTCTTTAGGGTAGCGTGTCAGGCGGACGCCATCATGCCTGCGGTGACCAGAGCGTCACGGAGCGCGATGTACTCGGCTTTGGTCGGGGTATCGCCAGCCGGGTCGGCAACGTGCGTGGCCTGCTTGACCAGACCAGCCTTTGCAATGGTCGCATTGGTCGGCAGAACGTTGTCAGCGATCTTGGCCGCAGTCACGGCCTTGTCGGCCAGCTTCGCGGTAGTCACGCTGCTATTGGCAATGTCACCGCCACCGGAGGTCGGAGGGTCAACGGGTGTACCCTCAGCGTCGAACACAGCCAGCTCGGCGATTTCCTGAACCGGGTTGCGAGAGTCCGCCTTAACGAATCGAACCTGTTTCATCGTCATGGTAGATCACCTCACTCACCCTTCGGCTTGATGACCACGGCGGACTTCTCCGCGTCCAGACCACCACCAGCGTAGATTTCCTGAAGATACTCGTTGGTGTTAGTGGACAACGCAAAGTTGGTGAACGCCTCGATGGAGGTATCGCCAACCACCGCGTAGTGAGACGCGGCCATAATGACGCCCATAGTGGTGGTGTCGTCCGTGTCCGTCCACCATTCAGGGGTAATGATCTGGTTAACGCCGAGGGCGCGGGCCAGAGTATCGTCACCGCCGAGAGCAATGTACGCATTCCCGTTAGCGTTTGCGGACATCAGCAGGTCGGCCACGGTGTCAGCGTTGCACAGCAGCACCTTGTTGCCCTGAGCGCGAACCATGTGGGAGGCACGCACGAAGTCCATCAGCGGAGTGTTATCCGTCATGGTGTAGGAGAGCGCGAAACGGTTGCCCTTCCACTCGGACGACTTGTCTGCCGCGTCGGTCACAACGGAACGGAAATGCGCCATGTCCGTGTAGCCGCCGAGCGTGATCTGACGTTCGATGGTCTGGACGATGTAGTTCGGGAGTTCCTGCAACACGTAGCGGAGCAGAGCGCCCGGACGCTGGGTGCGGCGAATATCGCCCTTGTTCAGCGTGATGTACTTGTAGGTGTAGTCGGCCTGAAGCTCACGCTTCACGAACGAAAGCACCTGTTCTTTCTTCTTCGTGCCGTAGGAGGCCACAGGGTAGCCGTGAGCACGGGTCTGGTCAGTCAGACCGGCGATGTTGCCACCGATGGTGAGACGATCCATGCCGGTCTTACGCAGCAGATTCCACAGGCCGGAGCCGCGCGTGTTTAGCGCGTCCGCGATTGTGGTGATTGCCACGGTCGGGATGAACTTGTCCACGTTGGTGGTGTCAACGCCGAACGATGCGGTGTCCGACATGTTACGGTTCACGGTGTCAGCCCACTCACGGTGGAACGCTTCGACCCCCTTGTTATCGGTGTTGATCAGGGCACGTTCGAACGCGATCATGGCGTCGTCGGAGTCAATCCACGTCTTACGGTCGTGGGAGAACTTCACGGTACCCGACTGGTGGGCGGCGTGGTTGGCTTTGTTGATGATGATGGTCTGGCGACCGTTGGAAGTCTGCACGGGTTCCTCCGGTTCCGGGGTGCCCTCGCCCTCACCTTCGCCTTCCGTCTTGCCGGTGACAGCGGCGGTGATCTCGTCAAGCGCGGATTGCATGATGTCGCCGATGGAATCGGTGAGCTGTTCCGCCTCGTCCGGCGTGAGTTTGAACTGGGCGATGGTACGCGCCAGCTTCTTCAGGAGTTCCGGGTTCATGGTGTCTCCATTCGTGTTGTTGCGGCTGTTGATTGCGGTGAAAGCGGCCCTTGGGTCGGCCCCACGATAGACGACGCTGATTTCCAGTAGTTCGCCATCGTGGATAATACCGTCCTTGCCGGGACGCTGGTTGAATTCAACGGTGATACTGAAACTATTGGTCAGGCATCCGTCTGCTGCAAGCTGGCGGATACGTTCGCCTTGATCTACCTCGCTGAGTTTCGCTTCGGCCATTAGTCCGGCGTCGGTCATCCAAAGTCGGGTAATTGCACCCGCTTGGCATTCGATGCTGGGCATGTGGTCAATCAGGAGCGGAAGAGATAGTTTGTCGGACTCGGTTAAGTCAGACACCAGTTTCAGAGTGCCGTCGATTAACGGCGCTTTCAGTGTCTTCAAATCTACAGTGAGTCCGTCACACATCACTTTGCCGCTGTTGGCGAGGAAGGTGAGGGTACGACCATTGGTTTCTGGGGCACCGCTGTTGGCGAAGCTCTTACGAGTCTTCATCTTGGCCCTTTCAAATAGTAGGGTAGTGGTGCGGTCGAACGTCCTTAATGGGCTTAATGTTCTGACCCCATAGTAGCACGATGCGATACACGTCCAAACCTTTGCAGTTCGGGCACTTCAACGTAACCATCGTGTCACGGGCGCAGGAGCCGAGATACCGACCGCAACGTTTGCAATGGATGTCGTAAGTCATGATTCCACCACCTCGTAATCCTCGTAGCACCGGCAGTTCGGGTGCCCGTTCGGCGTCTGCATACTCTCGAAATTGTTCACATAGGTGCGGTCGCCGATCTCGACGCTGGCGTTCTCCGCCAGATACGTGTCATCGAGTGCGATTCGGTCGCCTTCCATATGACGGCAGAACTCGCACACTTTGCCGTCTCCGCTTGTTCGCCATACCTTGTCCAGTCGGATGCCAAGAGTCTCGCTGAGATTGCGGGCGCTGTACAAGCTGCCGAGCCGCTGGGACTGCACGGTTTCGCACCGGGCAATCAGTTCGGCGTGATCGTTGCCTAATTGTTCGAGATGGTCGCGCAACTGTTTTGCGTCCCACTGTTCCACGTCGGCCCTATTCAACAGTTCGAGGACGTTGTTTGTGATGGTCTTGCTAGTGGACTTGGCGATGCTACGCAAGTGTTCCACGTAGGCTTCATGCACGGTATCGGGGAGTTCAGCCCAGAAGTAGAGTTGTCGCCAGTCGTCCGCCGTATAGTTCTCGACTTTCACGGCAATGGCGCTTTCGGGGTGGACTTCAGCCCACGCGGTAATCACCTGTTCCAGTTCGTAGCCTGTGCGGCGCGCGTAGGCTGCGAGGTTGGTCATCAGGTCGTCTTCCACGTCGTTTATCCACTGGTCGCCGATGGTTTCCAGATCGTCGCGTAATCCGTTCTGGGAATGGCGGGCGAGTTTGATAACCCTGTCCACATAGGTTCGGGTGGCGGGAAGGATGCGTTTCTCTGTTGCTGTCTCCTGCGGTTTGATATTACGGCTATACCGTTTTGCGGCTATTGGGATAGTCAGCGTCGGAGCCTGCTGATGCAAGTCAAGGCGCTTGTACGAGTCGGGTAAGCCGAGCGCGTCCACGGCAGATTCCAGACTGGCACCCATGTTCAGGAGCTGGGTGAGCGAGTCAATACGTACCTTCTGGGTGTCGGCCTGTACCTTTTCCACGTCGGTCTGGGACGGCAGATTGAGGTCGAACGTGATACCGTAGCCGAGTCCCCCGGTGATGCGGTCTAGTTCGAACTGCCATTTATCCCACACCGTCATACACAACGGCTTCAACGTATTCTCGATGAACGCGCGTTCCGCTTGTTCGGCGTTGGCGTAGGTCTGCCCGTTATCGATGCCGCGAATAATGTCCGGGACTGCCAGAGCGTTCGACAACCTGTTGTTTACCACGTCGTTGACGGTCTGCAAGTCCAGCGTATCGTTGGCGTTCTGGAATGGCACCCACACCAGTTTGCTGGTGGTGCTGGGCTTATGGGTCATAGGGTCAACCGGGATCATGTTGTACACGATTCCGTTGTTGTTGCCTGCGCCTCGGAATGTGCTTTCGAGGCGGTCGCGGTTGCGTTGGAAGTCTTCAGTGTTTTCCGATACGATGCCGAGCATTCCAGCGGGTACCGCGTTGTTGCCGAAGAAGCCACGCTCATAGTCGGCGATCATATCGTCTACGTTGGCCCACTTCTTCACGGTCATGGCGGGGGCGATGCCGCGCGTCGGATCGTTCGGATGCTGGCTGTAGCTGAGAGCGATGGTTTCGTCCCGGGAAAATTCGTAGACTCGTTCGCCGTCGCCCAAGTCCATCGTGACGCGGTGATACCAGTCCGAGCGAGAAGAATTGTACTGGCGGCTGTTCGACGGTAGCAGCGTATATCCGATGATGTTGCCGGCTGTAATGTCTCCGCCCGGCCCGTTAGTTGTCCAGATAAGTACGTCCAAGTGAGATTGGGTGAGGATAGTGGCGCAAACGATCTTGAGGAATTCCAAGCATGAATACGTGTCGTTGGGCGCGTAGAGCGCGGTCAACGGTGCGGGGGCCGGGTCGATGCGCCTGTTGTCCGCGTCCACGGCGTAGGGGATTACCGTGCTGAACCTTTGGGCGATTGCGTTCACATACGGGAACACGTTGTCGTAGGTGTCGTGCATGGGGATGGTGTTGCCGCCCATCGGCTGCCAAATGTTCCCGCCCATCGGTGTGGGGGACATACTGGGCGCATGATTACGGTCGAACGCGCTCATAAAACCTTCACGGAGATTGTTCAGCAGGCTCACAGTTTCCTCGATTCGTCATAAGACCCTGCGTCTAGTCTACCGGGTGCAACGCATAAACCTAGCAAACAGCAACGTCCCACGATGGAAGTTGCAGCGGCTTGTAGTAGGCGAGAAGGACGCTATCCGCTAGATCGGGGCTACCAGTCTGATTCTCTGTTTTGTAGTCTTTCTTCCGCTGCACTTCGCGTAGGTTTCTGTTGTTGATTGCCCATTCACGGGTGCTGAGTTCCTGAAACAGTTCGGCTCGGTGTTCCAGATTCGGGTTGATGGTGATTTCCGAAAGCTGTTCGGCAAACTCGAACCATAATTCCGAACTGACTGCCGGATAGCGGTCGGGATGCTTGGGCTTGGCTCCGAAGTTGACGCCGTTCACTGGTTGGTTTCGGCTGCGGAGAATATCCGTCACGCCTCCGCCCACGCCGGTATCGTCCACGTTGATGATGCTTGGATGATGTGTTCCGGCAAGGGTGATTATGCGTTCCGCTGTTTCGACGAGACTGGTCTTGCTCCAGCTTACGAGGTCTACTAGGTGACGCCCCTTTACGATGGCTACGGCGGTTCGGTCGGCTCCGTATCGGGCCACGTCAACGCCGAAGCTTACGCCGCCGTCTGTTTGCGGTTGGCGTTCGGTCGCGTCTGTGAGTTGCTGCCAGCTTATGATCTGGTTGATTGTTTTCTCGTAGGGCATTCCTTCCCAGATGTGGGCGAAGTCTGGGTTGTTTCGTGATTCTTCGACCTGCTGTTTGATTTCCTCGGGAAGGATTCCGGCTTGTTCCGCGTCCCGCCATGTGGTGTGATGGTGGGTGGTGCGTTGTTGGGTGAGCTGGCTGGGGTGGGTGACGAAACGTGTGGTTATCGCATCCTCCGGGGTTAGGGGGTTGCGTGTGAAGATAATGGTGCTGCCGTTCTTTCGGATGGTCGGCAGCAACACGTCTAGGCTATGGTCGGTGATGAACTGGGCTTCCTCGATCCAGCACCGGTCTACACCTTCGATGCCTTTCAACGTGCTTTCGGGGTCTTCGTGCAAGCCCTTGAACCAGAACACACTGCCGTTGACGTGGGTTATCTGTTCGCGGGTGATGGTGAAACCGGGAAGCTCATAGTTGCTGATGATATCCGCTAGGAGCTGTTTGACGCTTTCCTGAATGCTGTTCTGGAATTCACGGGTGCATAGGATGCGGGTGGGGTACATGCTGGCTTCGAGCGCTAGGGCTAGGGCTACGCTGGTGCTTTTCGCGCTTGAACGGCCTCCGCTGTAGTCGTAGTAGCGGTATGGCGGATTGTCACGGTCATGGAGGAAGAACAATAAATCTTCGTATGCTTTGGGGATTACGAGGTTGAATGTTCCGTTTTGTTCCATAATGTGCGCGCGATTCTCAATAGTATGGTCTTCACCCGAGGAAACCCGAGCCTTATTAAGAATAATAGGCTCGGGTTTGTTCACTTCACCGTGACATTGATCGTAGGCGGCTCGTACATCTGAACCGTCTGGTCAACCTGTTGGCGGGGCATGCCCTCGGTACGGTTGGAGATGTCCTGATAGGCTCGGAATGCTTTCTCACCGCCCCTCTTCGATTCAAGGACACGACGAAGGGCGATCTGTTCGGCTTGGGTCAGTTCGTCCATACGCTGCACCCATTCATCGATTTCCTCGTTCGTGAGTTCAAGGAATTGCTGGAGGTTGTATTTCACGCTGCCGCGTTTTGTCCATTTACGACTGCGGTCTTGCGGACGTTCTTGGAAGCCGCCTTTACCGGTTGGGTTGTTCACGCCTCCGGTTATCCGTCCGTGGGCGTCTCTGGTTACGTTGCTCATAAGGGGTATTTTATGCTTTCTTGGGTTTAGTTTGTTGTTGGTGTTGGTTGATGATGGTTTGTATTTCTTCTGGGGTGGTGTTGAGTAGGTTGGCGATGTATTCGGTGTTGTAGTGTTTGCGGTGCCATTGGAGGGCTAGTTCGGTTTTGTGTTGGCTGAGGGGCATGATGGTTCCTTACGCGAGGATGTAGGTTATGAGTAGTTTGAGTAGGGCTATGGTGCCGGTGGTGGTGAGTAGGACGGTTAGGGTAAGTAGCAGGATGCCGAGGATGCGGCCTACTTTGTAGCTGGTTGTGTTTTTCTCCGGCTTGTCGGTGTTGCGGAAGTAGTCGAATTCGCTTGGTTTTTTCATTGGTTCGGCTCCCATGTGATTGTGAGGGATACGCCGGTGGTGGTGTTGTCGGCGTAGCGTTTGTGGCTGGTTGCATCGGTTATCTGGCAGTCGTCATGCCAGATGTGTGTTTCTGTGATGGCGTCGTATAGGGCGCGTTGGAGTTTGTCTATGTCTGGTTTGACTGTGGGGTGTTTGCGTTTGGTGGGTGGGATGGTTTTGGGGCGGGGGAGATAGAACGTGGTTTCTATTTTCACGTATGAGTTGGGGGGGATGGTTGGGTGTTTGTGGCTGAGGATGGTGTCTCGGACGTGGTCGCGCCACGGGCGTTCCTTCTTGTCCATTGGTATGAGGCGGGTTACGGGTTTGCCTGTGGTGCGGCTCCTGCCGGTGATTGGCCGGTAGGAGCCTTTACTGGCGGGGATGCCGGGAATGAACAGGCTGAACGATAATGGTTCGCCGATCATTGGTTGAACTCCGCCAGATCGAACGTCGGTTGCGTTTCCGCCTTGAGTTTGAGCGTGCGTAGAATGTCGGCACGGTTGCTTTGATGCTTGTAGGCTAGTTGGTCTTGGCCGACGTATTTGAAGCGTTGACCGCAATTGTGGCAGAACAGCGGGTCAGGGTTGTTCTTGTAGATTTCGAGAATTCGCTGATAATATTCGGCGTCGTTTTCGGGTTGTCCGTTGACGCAGCGCAATGTGGTGTCCGGCCAGATCAACGCTCCGCAACGTGGGCAATAGGAGACGGGTGGGATACCGTCCACGGGTTTCGGGCTTGCGGTGATGAACTTCATGGGCGTCCAGAAGTCGCCGGTTTTGCTGAGCATGTCCCGGTAGGTTTTGACGAAGCCTATGAGGTCGAACGATTCGGCTGTAAGGCAGTGTTCGAGGATATCGAATTCGTCCATACTGTCAACGAACGCATGGCACTCCAGCAGGTATAGGAGGGCGACCGGGATACTGTTGAGTTCGTTCGCGTCCTCGTAGTCATAGAGGGTTATGGTGGTGTCTTCGCGGTCGTCTATGGGGCAGTCCTGCCAAACTTTGACGTATGCGCGTTTCGTGAATTTCATGATTGCTCCTTTCCTGAAAATACGCCGGTTTGGTAGGCGTCACAGATCATCCGGACGAGTTCGTCTGCCTCTAGTTGGATAAATGGGTACGCGCTCGTATCGATTTCACGGCCAGCATCCTGTTTGGGATTCTCGGTTTGTTCCGATTCGGTGGTCTTCGATGAGGCCAATAATTCTAGTACTTTATAGGAGACTTCGGCAGTTGATTCGATGGTGTAATGCTCATCTTGCTTGCTAAGGTCCAGAGCTCTTATGGCCGAGTGTATTGCGCGACGCAGTTGTTGGTCCGTTACGAGATAGCGGGTCATGGTAATTCCTTTCAATCGGTGGTGACTTGGGTCAGTCCGTACATTTCTCCGGCATCGTTGAATTTGACGCGGAAAAAGTGCAGACCGTCCGGGTCGGTGGTATCAGTCCTGCTCATTTCGTGTCCTTCCAATGTTTTTCACGCCAGTCGGCTACAGCCTTGCGGTCTTCGTCTGTTAATCCCCCATGGCACTTGAACATGACAAGGCTGAGCACGAACTCGTAGCCTTCGCTCCACTTGTCAGGCACGCCATGCACATGGTTCTCGTCGAAGAGGTAACGGCAGTAGTCATGCAGTTCGTCAATCGTCATTTCGTGTCCTCGTTTTGATTCGGCACCTCGGACGGCATGGAGCCGGAATAGCCGAGCATGGAACGGCAGTGGTCGGCTGTATTTTCGTATGCGTTGACTTGTCCCCTCACGACACCGTATGCGTCCATGTCATGCTGCATTAAAAGAGCGCTCGCCAGTCTCAGGCCTTCCGCTGCTAACTGTTCGCACCAGTCGATGATCTCGTTGAGCGTCTTGTCTTTCTCGGTGACGTTCACTGCCATTTAGAACACGTCCCATTCGTTGTCGGTCTGGTTGAGCGAGTTGGTCGGGCCGAACGTGTTGGTTCCCGGCCACTGGTTGCCGGTCTGCTGGTCTTGCTGAGGCTGCTGGTTCTTGGCTTTGAGCATGGCGAGACTAATGGTCGCGTGTTCGATGATGAAATCGGTGCGCGGCTGCCCTTGGTTGTCGGTGCCGGTCTTCCATTTCAGGACGCCTTCGACGCGGACAGGGGTGCCCTTGCGTAGCATGCGTTCGTAGGTTTCCGCAAGTCTCAGGTCATACTCGAATATGGTCGCCCACATGGTGTCGTGGTCAACCCACTGCTTTGTGTCTTTGTCCATGTGTCCGCCTGTGGCGGCGACTCGAATAAGCATGTAGGGGGTGCCGTTGCGGGTCTGTTTGCGTTCGGGGTCTGCCGCCAAGCGTGCGAGCGGCAGTGTGATTCTTGGGTCATTCATCGTTGATCGTTGCTCCTACGGGTAGTGGTGTGATGTCGGGGTTGAAGTAGTAGCGGTTGCCTACCTTGATGTATGGCAGTCGTTTTTCGCGGCAGTATCTGCGGACTGTCTGGATGTTGAGGTGCCAGCGTTCCGCGTACTGCTCCGTCGTTGCGGTGTAGTCTTTAGCGTACATGATTCAAATATACATCAGATTATTCTTGATTGCAAGTAGCATATGCTAGCTATATAATATATATATATGCGCACTGGAACCGGGCGCACCAACATCAAATAAGATAGAAACAGGAATAAAGTAAGCGCCTCCCCCGAGAGAACGGAAGAGAGGCGCTAACAGAAAGGTGGAAACGTGTCCGATACGAGTATAGCACAGAACTCGGGTTTTTCGATGTTGCCGAATTGGGCGGTGGATGATGACCGGTTGGGCGGCTACGATCTGCTGGTGTATATGGCGCTGATACGTCACGCCGACAACACCGGCGTCTGCTGGCCCAGCTTGGAGCGGCTGGCGAAGATCGCGCGTTGCTCACAGCCCACGGTATCCAAGAGCCTCAACGTGCTGGAACAATTGGGGTACATTCGACGGGTCAAGTCCGATGGCAGGGCCAACCGGTATCACGTCTCGCTGTGGAAGCCGACCCCAAAACAGGGTTATGACCCTGAACCGACCCCAAAACCTGCTTTTGACCCCCCAAAACCTGCTTTTGCCCCACCCCAAAACGAGGTTTTGACGAACAATACCCAAGAGAACAAAACCCAAGAACAATACTCGCGCGGCGAAGAAAAAATCACAGTCACCTGCCATTCGGTGGATACCCTCAAGTCGCTTATGGATTTGTGGCCGAAGAAGTGCAGGGTGTCTAACGAATTCCTCAGATACTTCAATCAGGCGTTTGATGAGGTTGGTGCCGACGCGCTTATGAGGGCGGCGAAGCGTTTCGTGGAATCGTGCGAGGGTACACCGTTGCAGTATGTGCGGAGTCTCCCCGTGTGGCTGGCCAACCCGATTAATTGGAGGGTTCAAAAGCGTGATCAGCGCAGCGAAGCGCAGTTATCTAATTGGATGGCCCATAGGCTTCCTGATTTCATGTTCGCCGACGGGGCGACCTTTCTGCGTGCGAGGCGTGCGTATTGGGGTGCCACCGGTGGTGTGGAGGCTTTGGAAATGGAATTCTCCCCAGACGAAGTTAAGAATGTGGGCAATTTGCAACAAGAACCAACAGTGTGATATAATATCTATATCGCACACATTGCATAGAAAGGATGCATATGAAGATCTACACAAACCGATACCGCGACTTCACCCCGTCACAAGGCATACCGGTACGCATAACGTACGGTTCGCCACGATGGCGACTTCCGTACACAATCGCAGCATCGGCGAAAACAGTGACGCCGGGCCGATGGTTCATGGAAGGAACCGACGAAGAATTCACCGAACGGTATCGTGCCATGCTGGACTCACACGGGGTCGCCCGCATCAGAACGGAACTTGAAACGATATCGCAACTCAACGGAGGTAAAGACATCGTGCTTCTATGCTTCGATGATGTAAGAAAAGGCTTGTGCCACCGAACGATTTTCGCCCAATGGTGGCAGGAAAAGACCGGTGAAGAAGTCAAGGAATTACAAAAAGGTTTGGAGGCCGACCAAAATGTGCTATTCTAATGACCGTTGCTATTCCGCCCCTAGCTCACCGGATAGAGCGCCCAATCTCGAATTGGGAGGCACCAAGTTCGACTCTTGGGGGGCGGTCTGATGGCAGGTTTCAACTCACCGTCCATATTGTTCCTCAACACTTGGGATAAGCCCGAACGTGATTGGAACGGGAATCTGTTTAGGCAGGCACCCGCGTCAGGATATACGCGATACGTCGAACTGTACGCCGGAGCCTTCGCAAACTGCATGGTCGCCGTGGAGAACGGCTGGAAACCGGAGCAAATCGAGGCGTGCGACGTGTGGGCGTACACCGCAGCGCTCGGATATGCGTACAGCGGTAAGCCTCTCACCGAAATGCGGGCAACGATTGACGGTTCTCCAGTGCCACTCTCCGGGAACGCAGCGGATGACGCGGCTACCGTAATCATGGCGCAATACCGTATGCGTCTCAGCAAGCACGACGATATCGATTACTACCGTGAACTTCTGGCTGATCTTGACATCAACGATTCGGAACACATCGGCCAGCTACGGGAGCGAATCGCAGCGAATATGGTCAGACTTGGTGGGCTGAGATACGAGGCCACCGACCCGATGAAGTACGCGGAACGCATCATGGACGATCCGCATACCATCGTGTTCGCCAATCCTCCTACGTATCCGGGCGCTTATGAAAAGTTCTTCGATACCGGTGGTAGATTCCAATGGGCGGAACCTGAATACAACGTGTTCAATGCTCCCGTTGATATTCCCAAGCTCTGTAAGCTGTTCGATGGGCGTAAGGCGTTGCTGATCTGCCAGCAGCAGCAAACGCCCGGAAACGCCGCAACTGATAGCCCGGTCTACGCTAGGCGTCTGGGATTAGACAGTGTGATTTACATGAATTCCAACCGTCCGAACGAGGTCAAACGTCTTGTCGGCGGGAACATGGTGACTGTGGCGTCGTCGAAATCGGCGGAGATACCGATACCGATATTGCCCAGAGATCATCAGATTACCGAACGTTCCGAAATCAAGGTCGTACCGTTACGCGATAGCGCGGCCCAAGACTCGTATCTGCAAGTGATGCGGCATAGGATATCGGGAAACGTGAGCCCGATGTGTGTTCTCGTACTAATCGACGGTTACGTTGCCGGGATCATCGGATATGGTTTGCCGAATCCCATGTACACGATTCGCTACGCGGTATTGCGTCAAGCATTCGGGGTATCCCACGAACGGTATCGGCTTACGAAGCTGGTCACGATGATAGCGTTACGTCGTTCCACGTTCCAGCTCTGCGCGACGCCCAAGACACAGATACTCGTCGATGCGTGCGATGGGCTGGCAACCGTTGAGTACACGCGATACCCCGAAGCCAAGGGACTTCGCGGACTGATGAAACTGGACAGACGCGACCGTAAAAACGGACAGTACCAATTGCAGTATAAGAGCGATTGGCACGAAGAGATCGGCTTAAGGAACATTCTCGGACAGTTCCTAGCCAAAGAGAACAGGAGGAAATAATGGCCGATGTCGACACGTCGCAAGAAATGACCATAGCCGACGGTTTGGTAATCAAGTGGGTTGACGTGGTCAATCTCAAGGAACAAGACCTGAACGCGCAGGTCATGGAACCACGTAAGTTCGACGCGCTGACCCAGAACATCAAGCTACGTGGGATGTTGGAGTCATTGCCGTACTGTTCGCAACCGAACGGAGAAGGGCCGATAAGTATTGTTTCCGGCCATCATCGTACAAGAGCTGCCGCCCGCGCCGGTATCCAACGTATCCCGGTTATCGTGGACACGAAGCCTATGACACGTTCCACCATAACGGCGAAGCAGATAGCCGCCAACGAACTCACCGGCCACGCCGACGAGAAACTACTGGCGCAGCTGGTCACTCAAATGGACAACGTAGACGACTTGTTGCTCAGCGGACTCGATCAGGACAGCCTACCGCACGTTGAACCGCAGCAAGTCAATCTGAACGGTTTGAATGTGAAGTACGAGTATAAGGACGTGGAGTTTTTGTTTCTGACTCGCGAATACGAAGAACTTGAACAGTTCGTGGATGATTGCAACTCGGACATGCTCGGGTTGGTGCCTATGGAATTATACGACGAGTTCGTGCATCAGGTGACATCGTTCGCTTCACGTAACGGAATCAAGAATATGGCTGCTGCGGTATCCAAGATCATCGAGATAGCGAGGAAAGACGCCGAGGAAGAGTGATTACAGGCCGGGCGAGTCCCGGCCTTTTTTTGTTTGCATCACAAGACACAATGTGATATAATGAATATATCAAGCGATAAGGCTTGAGATATACCCAAGGAGACAACAATGGAAACAGTTAGAAATATCACCGTCGAACAGGCCCGCGACATGATTAACAACATCGACACCAGTCTGATCCCCGAATGCCGCGACTTCGACACATACACCGAGACGGACGATATTTGGCGTATCGGAGATTACGGGTACGTTGACGCCGACGTGTACGAGCAAGCATTCCGGGATTATGAGGAACGTAACGGGAAGACCGAGTGGGCGAGCACCATGTACGTGCTTGAAGGCAATCAGCCGAACCGCCTCGAATTCTTCGTTGAGGCGTACAATCTCGGCGGGATGCCAATGCTGGACGGGCTTTTGGATGCCCAGTTCGATAACGGGGCCGCGGATACGGTGTATTTGACGAACGGCGAGGCATGGCCAATCTGAGTTAATGCATGTCCTAGTGTCCTAGCGTCCTAGTTGGCGTTATCCCGCCATTCAGGGCATCCTAGTCCACAAACTCAAGTAATCACATTTGTAATATCACGCAACATGTGATATACTTTATATATCATCACACTATCAGAAAGGAACACTGAAATGGCAACCAACAATCTCAGCAACAAGTTCATGCAAGTTCTCAACGAAGTCCCCAACTTCGTCACCGACGAAACCGCACAGGCAGGCAACCGGACTTACAAGTATCTCAACCTCGCCACGATACTCAAAACCATCAAACCGGTTTTCGAGAAGTACGGTCTGGCATTCAGCCAGCGCGTCACGTTCGACAACACGGGAGAAACGCGACAGGCCATCGGAACAGTGGAAACCATCATTTTCGATGATACAGACCAGATGGTGGTCTGCTCCTATCCGTTCTTCGTGACCGGCGACCCCCAGCAGGTCGGTAGCGCGATCACCTACGCCCGCCGCTATAGTCTCTACGCAGTGTTGGGCATCTTCCCCGACAAGGACGACGACGGAGCGTATGCCAAGCAGCGTTACGAGACCGCAGACCGTGCTATCAGCGCCGAACAGTACGCCGATCTGGTCAAGGCTATGGATGCGCACAATATCACATCCGCGGAGCGCGGAGACTTCATCAACGGCACTCTGAAACGTCGGGTCAGGGGGTGGAATGGACTCACGCAAACCGACCTGAACAGTCTGATGAACGCCGTCAACCGAATGTAAGTGGCCTTTCGCGTTGGCGCACTTTTGGGGTTTTGCTTAAAACAAACCGATTTATAAGCCCTCTTGTTCTAATAAGGGAGCTGGAATGGAGTATCTGAAATGTTTGACAACGAACTTGCCTTCGACAAGCTGCTTGACTCGCTCGGCGCGGAAACGCTGCTGGATAATCTCGTTCGGGCGATGACGGCTGATGAGCAGCGTGAGAACTTCGATTATATTGCGCGTTGCTTTGACATTGACCTTTCCGACTGCGAAAGCGAGGCGTGAAAGGGGAACGTAAGTAGTCCCCCTCTTATATTCCGGGCTTTTGTGCGTGAGCCTATCAATCACGCCCATCAATCACCGTTGATTATCCACGTCCTACTAGGGTGCTGGGACCTGTCCCTGCGTGTCGCTGATTGACTAATCCCACCACATGTGATATATTATATATATCAAACAAACGGCTTGATATATAACCCAAGGAGTTACAATGAACGACTTCAACCTTTCCGCCGTCATCAACCAGTGTGAGTTTGACTTCGATAAAGTCAGCAGCATTCATTATGAATCGGAACAAAAACCGTATGATACGGCGATCATCACGTTCACCGACACCCAGCTGCGCGCCCGAGTCACCGATGACGTGGAAAACCACGTCTTTCTGTTTTCTATCTTCTGGTGGGCGGAACCCGACGATCCGATCTACACGGACGGATGTATGGAATACTCTGAAGCGATCGATTTCATCGACTGCCCCGAGTCCATCATCCAAGAGACCGCGTGGAATCTGTTCAAGGAGATTCGCACCGTCATTCACCAGTACGCTCCCCGCTTTGCATAACAAATACTTGTGTGCGGGACTCGTCACCCGCCCACACCCAACCGAAAGGACAACATCAATGAAGATCATCAATGTATCGCAAGCCCACGAAACCGAGGCATGGCTCGACGAACGAGTGGGCCGTATCACCGGCACCAAAAGCGGCGGACTTGCCTTGGAACACTACGCTCAGACCGACGTAGAGAAACTTAAAGAGTACCGAGACAAGGCGTTGGAACAAGCGAAGAAGGCGAAGACGCCAGACAAAGCCAACGAGTATTACACGAAGGCCCAGAACTACGATGAGAAGATCGTGGACGCCGAAGCCAAGAACAAGCGGCTTAAGGTCGGCGTGGACTTCTGGAAGTTCCTAGCGGAACTGTGGGCAGAACCAGCGGACGGTGAACCTCCGATGGAACGCGGCCACCGTCTCGAACCCGAGAACATCCAGATCACCCTCAAAACGCTTGGCTTCAACCCCGTCGATTGCGTCCCCGATTGCGGTATCTGGGAGAGTGACGACGACAACCGTATCGCGTGCAGTCCAGACGCCTACGAGAACACTGAGAAGCCGACGTGGGCCATCGAATGCAAGTCGCTCGGATCAGCCTACCATTTGCAGGCCGTCGTGCCGTGGATGATGCACACGGACGCCATGCGATCTCATATTGCCAACCTCAAGCCTGAACTGGTCGAAGTCATTGAACAGGTGTTGCCCGAGTACACTCTGGACTCTAAGGCGACCGGCTTCGATTTCATCCCCGACCAATACAAAGCACAGGTGCTCCAGTACTTCGTCGTGTGCGATTCGCTGGAAGTCCTGTATTTCTCGATGTTCGACCCGCGCGTGGTCGGAGCCGCACACCATCAGGTCATCCCCGTGTACCGCAAGGACATCACCGAAAAAATCGAGAACCATAAGCGTAGCCAGTTGGCCACGCTCCATATCTCCGATGTGCTGGCCGACGCTCTGGGGGTGACGTTCTGATGAAAACCGCAACAATCTTGGAAAGCCCTGACATGTTCGTCCTGTTCGACGGATGCCCCACATGCAAGCGGCAGAGCGCCGTTTATCTGATGACGTGCCGCGTGTACGCCCAACAGATGGGCCGTAGGCTCCGTATCGTGTCGTCGGGAAGCCCCACCGCCAGAGGGATACGCGCCATCGCCAAAGACCAAGGGGTAACCGTGCGATACCCGATGATCTTATTGGATGGATTGATTTACTTCGAGCCGCAAGACATCAGCCTTGACGATTATCTAGTGGACGATGACGAACCCGAAGAAGAGGAGGAGCCCAATGAAGAATAACATTTTAACCAGCGACGTGCTGGAACTGTTCGACCGTAACCATATCACCGCAAACACTCTGCGTAAGTTCGTGGTGGAGAGCGTTGCCGACTTCCTCGGAGACAACAAGCACGACAAAGTGTGCGGCAAACTGTTCGACCGTTGGTATCAACACGTTCGACGCTCCATCTGGGTCGGTGCCGCTCAATACGCCTTGCAACAGCACGGGTTCGACCACGACGAAGCCACCAACGAGGCGAAACAACTCTACGAAGAGCTGTACGCGGACTACAACAATCGGTATCACTGCTGGCGTCGCCACGAGGAAAGGAAAACCGATGAAGACTGATGGCAATTGGTGGACTGCCGTGCTTTCGGCTGGAATCACGGCGGGATACGTAACCACTGTCGTGCAGCTCTCGCCCGGCCCCGGCTATATGTTCTCCGCGCTCCGCCGCAAGCTGACCGTAAATACCGAGAACCTGTCCAACTCGCTCCCCACGTGGGCCAAGGATTACGTGGACAGTCTCGGAGAACTCGCCTATTGCGGCTGGTGTCTTAGCCCGTGGGTGTCGCTCCCGGTGTGGGCTATGTCAGCCAAGATTAACCGGGTACGGTTCGGAGTCAAGTGGGTGGCCGGGTGGATTGTGGCCGCTGGCATGGCCTCATTCCTCCGCCACTCCGCTGAAACGGCGGTGGCGTAATGTTCAGCAAACAACAGGTTCATGTGCTGTTGATTCTTTGGGTGGCTAAGCGTCCGCTTACCCATGAGGAAATCGAACGTATGGCGGTTTTAGCGAAGTATGACGATACTCCGCAGGGATTGAGGACGCGCATGATCGAGCTTGAGCGTTCCGGTCATGTGTGCCGTGTCGATCGGGATGGTGTGAACAGTCGGCACCGTCATTGCTGGCGGTTCGCGCTGACTGACGATGGGCGCGAAGCCATTAGTGAGCTGTTTGGCGAAACAGAAACAATATGATATGATCTATATATCACACATCGTATGGAGGTGAAACATGCGCAAGCAAAACAAAATCAAAACCGTAATCAACGGCCAAGAAGTCACCGTGGAACAGGACAGCCAGACCGGCCAGTTCTTCACACGACAGAACATCGGCAACATCCCAGTTGACTACGCGACTATCAGCGACAGGGTGACCATCGGTCAGTGCATCAAATACTGGCGTCTACGACACGGGTATTCGCAGGCGGAACTAGCCGAACGAATCGGCGTCGCCAGCCCAAACGTAATAGCCATGTGGGAAAACGGACGCCGCAAACCGCAAAAGCAATACCGGTTGCGGTTGGCCGAACACCTCGGCTATGACATCCTGACCAAAGACTAGACCATAGTCTAAAAACCTGCACCATTAATCCAATCATCATCACACCAAAGGAGCAACAATGGAAACCATCAACTATCTGACCTCGATCATCAGCCTCTTACAGAAAACCCCACAAGCACAAGAAATTATCGACACCCAAGGACTCGGACAGGAACTCACGTTCGGTCAAATCGGGATTAAAGACGCCAAAGCGTTCCTCAAACTCTACGACGTTCTGGGCAGTGTTGAAGGCGTTAAGATCACGGCCATTCATGAATGCAAGACAGACACCGATAGGCAATATTTCTTCAAACTCGTCTCCCCGATAATCTTGTACTTCTTCCACTGCGAAGGAGTATCCGAGTGAGCAAAACAGACCCTGATATCGAAACCCGTATGAAGGTGTTCAACCGTGATCACGGCAGATGTTTCATCTGCGGAAGAATGTTAAGCGCCTACGCTTTTAACTTGCATCACCGGCGTATGCGATCCCACGCTTGGGAAGGGTTGAACCTGCCAAGCAATCTGATTACTGTCTGCGGCTCGGGAACAATTGGGTGCCATGCACGCATCCACGCCCACCCAAAGGAATCATACGTAAAAGGATGGCTGGTCAGCGCCTACAACGATCATCCAGAAACCGTTCCAGTGTTCAGCGAATATCGAAATCGAGAATTCCTCTTGAACAACTAAAAAGAATAGCCCGGCACCAGTCGTCAAGACCAGTGCCGGGCTTATTCAATCGGTCATCACACCATCGCTCGAAAGGAGCAACCCCAGTCTATCACTTGGAGGTGCCAGTGTAGATTACGAAAAAAATCAATGCCTGTGCGCACCATGATTGAACATGATGATGAGCGCGAGCAGTAGCAGGTATGCGACGCCTGCGATGGCTAGACGTGTCACTTCCGGTCCTCCAAGTATTTTTTCGGCGGCTCGGGGGAATGGCATGGTTCCTCCGGTGTAGGCCGTAGGGTTTTCGTTGAACGTTTCGGCGGGTTCGATGCTGATGTGGCTCACGCTTCCTCACGCCACCCCTGCGGGTAAGCGTCCGGGGTCCACACGCAACCGTCGTAGATGCACGTGTAGTGCTTCCCGTTGTAGGTGATTTTGTCGCCTACGTGATAGGCGTCGTGCGCTCCGGTAGGCTGCTTGTATTCCGGCCACTTGTCGGCTGGTTTCTCTGGTTCGCCGGGTTCGGTCGGAGAATCGGCTTCCAGCTTGTTCAGACGCTCTTCGACGGTTGTCTCCCATTCCTCGATGGCCTTCACGCGGTCGGCCAATGGGGCGTAGGAATCGTCGGGCTTGGCGTTAGCCTGAGCGGATTCGAGAAGCTGTTTCATCTCCTCCTCGGTGAGTTCGCCCATCACGTACATGGTCTTGATGCGCTGGGTGAGGTCTGCGAGGTCGTAGCCTCCGGCGTTGATGATGGTTTGGAATGTTTCGAACATTGGTTATGCTCCTTAGTCGGTCAGTTGGTTTACTTTCATCGTCGCGGCCTGTACCGCTATTGCTTGTTCGAGCTTATTGATGACGATGTTGATGTTTCGCTCGTAATGCACGTCCACGGTCGGACGAGTTAATCCACCTTTCGTGTATATGGCGAATGTTGGAGCTGGAATCGCAGGAAGAGTAACCGGAGTTGACGGTGTAGGCTCGCCCGAACTATGCGTAATCTGCGTACTTCCATCGCTGTCGATTACAAGCGTGTCGCCATCCGCAAGATTCAAATCGGACGGCAAAGCGACTTCAGAAGATTCGTTCTTCGGGAAATCTGAGGGAATGTCCGTTCCACTGGCAAGTACTATTTGCACTGTGTCGTGATATTCGACTCCCTGTTGTAAATCATTACATCTAATGTAAAATTTGAAACCGCTTCCAAAGTCGGTCATCGAACCTTTTTGACCGGCAGCGGACGAAGACTGGAAAGTGGTTTGTGAGGAACCGACGGCATTGATGTATCCGTCTATTTTAGACCGTGATGCGGAATGTTTGAATCCATAATCGCCGGACGGAACGCTGGCCACTACGCTCCACAAAATCCTTCCGTCAATGGTTGAGACGCCATCCATGTGGTAGACGCCGTTGGCATCCTGCGTGAGCGTGATGCCATTCTGCGTTTTTCCGGGGATATTCGGGAAGAAATTATTGGTGTGAACAACGAGTTTCTCCGGTTTTGCGGTTTTACCGTCGTTAAACTTCCAGAAATTCTCAATAGTCTCTCCATGTACGCGAATCTGCCGAGGGGCGGAATATGAATCATCAGCGGCAGCTATCGTACCGGAAGCGGTTCCGATAAGAACGTTCTCGGTTCCGCCGACACCCTGCTCGCCCTTCTCACCACGAGGAATGGTGAAATTCGCCGTGTACTTCGCCCCGTCCTTGGTGATGTCCACCGCCGCATCGGTGCCGGGCTCCCCGGTCGTGACCGACCCCACCGTGAGACCGAAACCGTCCACCGCATTCTGAGCCGCGATGGCGGATTGTGCGGCCGCTGTGGCGCTCTGAGCGGCCTGCGTGGCATTCGACGCGGAGTTACGCTCCGACAGTCCCGCAGAGGTCGCGCTTTCCCCGGCCTTGCTCGCGCTATCCGCAGCGGCTTGAGCGCTCCCACCGGCAGCACTCGCACTGCCAGCCGCAGCCGTCGCGGATTGCGAAGCCAGCCGTGCGGCGTTTTCGGCTTGAGCGACGGAACCGGAAACGGACGCGACCACGTTGGCTGCCTGTTCGGCGCTCGATGCGGCGTTTCGTTCGCTCGATGCGGCGTTACGTGCGCTCTCTGCCGCGTTAGTCTCGCTTTGCTTCGCCGCCGTGGCGGACTGCGAGGCTTGCATGGCACTATTGGAGGCGTTCCGTTCACTGGTTTGCGCTGCGCTGGCGGAAGTAGCCGCTTGGTTGGCGCTGTTCGCGGCGACCTCGGCAGACTCACGCGCGGCAGTCACGCTCTCACTGATCGATTCCTCGGCCTTGCCGATGCTCTCAACAGCGTCACTGGCCGTTTGGTTGATGTTCTCCACCGCGTTATCAGCGGTTTCATTGATCGTTTCGATAGCCGTATCTGCGGCGGTCTGCACGGTGCCGATGATCTTGTCTAGACGTGTCTGCTGACCGTCCTCAGGGTCGAACACTCCCGTCACTGCCGGTTCAACAAGAAAAACGACATTACGGGAATACGTTTCGCCATCCCCGTCGATAAATGCGAGGTTGCACCCGACCCGTCCCACACTCAAGACCCCAACAGGAATAGTGAAGTCCCAAGCACCGTCAGATTCGACACCGGTCACGTAATCGCCATACTCGTCGCCAGATCGCGGGGGATAATACAAGCGCGCCCCGGTGAACCCAGTGACCTTCTGCCCGTGATCCAGTGGCAGGAAACGGATGATCTTGCCGTTATCGTCCGCCTGATTGACCACGATATAGGGGAGTTGCTGGCTGATGTCGTGAATCTTGACGGTGACGGTGCGGAACAAGTCGGATGTGATTGTCATTATTACCTCACTTGGAGATGCCTGCGTAGTGGACGCCGAACATCCCTGCCACGCCGGAGCCGACCAGAGCGCAAGCGCCACCCATTACAGCCATCCATGACGGCATGTCCGGTACGGCGCTCACGAAACTCAGCACCGCACCGGCGATACCAACCAGTCCGGAAACCAGATACGCCCACTTACGAGTCGCTGCGTTGAACGTCGGCACGTAATTATCATTACCGTCCGGTATCTCATTGGTGACCGCTGTCTCAGTGGTCGGATCACCAGTATTCATATTCATGACAAACCTCCTATCGAATAGTTTACTTGATGCGGATTGTCTGGCCCGCGTAGATCATATCAGGGTTGGCGATACCGTTCAACGCCACCAGATTGGAAACACTGGTACCGTACTGGGCGGCGATACCACTCAATGTGTCACCGGGCTGGATAGTGTACGTCGTAACGGACGGTGACGGTGTAACGGACGGTGACGGTGCTCCGCCCGGCAGTTTCAGCACCTGACCCGGATAAATCAGATTCGGGTCGGCAATGCCGTTAATCTGCTGGAGAGTCTGCCACGAAGCCCCGTACTTGGCGGCGATACCACTCAGCGTGTCCCCCGACTGCACCGTATACGTGCCGCTACCGGGCTGAACCGTATTGGCAGTGCCATTGATATTCAGCACCTGACCCGGATAAATCAGATTCGGGTCAGACAGATTATTAATCTGCGCCAGCACCTGCCAGCTAGTCCCATACATCGACGCGATACCACTCAGCGTGTCACCAGAGCGCACAGTGTACGTGTCAGACGCGGGAGTAGACGGAGCAGGAGCGGAAGGGGTCGGCACGTTGGTCACACTCGAATGACCCGCCTTATACGCATTCCAAGCGTTCACATCACCATAGAACTTGTCAAGGTCAAGACTGCCTGAATATCCGGGCAGACGACCATTGCCCGAATACTGGCGGATAGCGCACGCATACGCGCCCTCGTTCCATGGCGTATCCTGATACCCCGTAGCGTCCATATTCGCGTACTGAGCTACCCACAATCCACGATCACCAATATTCTGAGCATCGTTAAGCATGGACGCTCCCACGTAGACGATAGGCTGGGAGCCTGTACGCTCGTACACGCGGTCACAGAACGACCTAATCCACTGTTGTGCAGACGCGCCAGACCCGGCCAGTCCGTTACCCTGTTGCTCCCAGTCCAAGCACCATACGACCTTGCCAACCCAATTCGCGCAATTGTTCACAAAAAAGTCAGCTTCGGAGACGGCGTTACCACCGTTGGCGTAATGGTATACGCCCACGCACTTTCCCAGACTCAACGCCTGTTCCACCTGCCGAGCGCAATCCGCTGAAACGTACCAGCATCCCTCCGTCGCCTTGCTGATGACGAAATCACACGGTACGGCAGACAAGTCGATACCAGCCTGCCAATTACTAATGTCGATACCGTTCAAAGCCATCGAAATTCCTCCTATAGATTGATTGTGTAGAAGAACAGCCACGCCATGCATAAAACGGCGTAGGCCGTCATCAGGACGTGGACTATCAACGAGACGACGGCGAACATCAAGACAAGGATCAGCCACCGTTTGAAACGTCTCATAAGATCATCTTATCATCGAACGAATCGATATTATTATGGCCGATAATGCCCATTATATATGGGCTAAGGGCCAGTGGGTTGCCTCGTATTACTATCAGCATTGGACTAATTGGGATTTGTTTATCAATTATTTGGCGCGTATTGTCCGCGTCGAATGCAATGGCGCGAAAACTGGCTCAGGCTCGTGGGATATTACAAATGCTCCGTTCAAGGTTCCAGATAAATGCGTTCCAAAAAGAAAGTTAAACACTTCAGTGGTTGTCCAGAACGGAGGTTCCATTACGAAAATGTTATCTGTTGACGAAGATGGGACTGTTTCGTTGTCTAATCAGGGCGGGGCAGGTTCGGCGAATTCTTGTTTGGGTGGGATAACGTATATTTACTAGTCAATCTTTCCTGTTTTCAGTTAGATTCTACACAGTTGTATGTGAGGCATTCTGCTACCACATACAACGTCGGGGCATGGAGTACTGCCGCGTTTTCGTACACTATCAAGTGACAGTTAGTTTTCGCCTGCTAAGTCTTCAAGCGATGCAATACGGTCGCGTAGATCATCAGGCAACGACGGTTTAGGATGATTCTCCAAAAATTCAGGTTCGATAATCTCGCAGAACTTGGACAGCCAATGCCCCAACGCGCGAATATAGCCAGTCTCAAGATCGATCGTATATTGCAACACATCACGATGTTTTATTAGCGCGTTTATTTTCTGGTCTTGCGCGTCGATCTGCCGTTTCATATCCCCTTGCGCGGACACTAAAGCTTGATATGCGCTGGTCAAGTCTGATCTACGGTTGGCTAGCCATGTTATGAGTCCTCCGAGTGCTACGCCGCCTACGCCGATGATTGCCGTGAGAATTTCCATCATGATTTCATCTTAGACCGTGAAGATAATATCCATTATCATGAACAGTGAACCATGGGATGATGTCGTTTATCATGTGAAGAACGGCAATTGGGAGATGTGAATTAACTTTGGATGGTAACTACCACGGCACAATTTCAGTAGGCCCGTATATGACGTGTTCCGCCCATTGGTGAGCTTCGTCGTTCCGATTCCGGAGAATATCGAAGTGCGAGCAAAGGGCGGTATGCCACTATAACGAGATTACAGGTTCCGGTTAATCCTAGTTACGGTGAACTCCGTAAAACTGCCGACAGCCGAAACGAAATTATCCCCTATACCCAACGAGATAACAGTATTATCCGGGATATTGTAGACCACGGTCGGAATGCCGAATGACGTATATCCATTCCAGTCACCCTTTGAGAACGAAACATGAGTGTCGATGTACTTGGTCCACACGTTTCCGGAGTACCGTCGAAACCACACCGTAGGAGCGTCTGTATGATCATACTTGACGTTAAGGAATGCGCTAAGCATGTACCATCCACCGTGCAGAATATGGCAGCAGTTTATGTTTCCGAACTTCGCCAATTTCACGTTTTGAGTGCTTCCGAACGATGTGACGCGGGACGAGAACGTAAATTCATACCAGTTGTTAGAATTCGAGTATCCGACGGCTTTGAACGTGTCCGATGAGTCAAATAACTGTGAAGAAGCCCACGTTCCATTGTTTCTGACATAATGGGCATTATCGGTGATTGTCACAGCCTCCTGCCCGTCCACCGCGTCAATGGTGTTAAGCTGTTCAAGATTACGCGCCATCAGGATAGCGCTGTTACGAATCATCGGAGCCACATCAGACACGACACCGGCGTTCACCTTGGCAATCACAAGACCATTGATATTCGAGTCAGGCGTACCCGCAGTAAACACCTTGAGCTGGCCGCGCGGAGTCGTACCGTGAGACTGTGACGGGTCTTCCACTGTAACAGCGATCTTGTAATTGTTGGTGGAGTCCGCCAGTTGCACGTTCGTATTGGTGGTAATGGCGTAAGTGTACGCGCCGAGCCCATCCCACGGGCTGATGGTACCGCAATGAGCCTTGACCGTAGCAGTCAGTCCGCTCACCGTGACCAGAGGACTCGGGGAACCGTAGCGGATGCCGGACAAACCGTTGAACGCGGTACCATCGGACGGTACTAATAGAGGATTGATGGCGTGCCTGTAATCGTCCGCCGTGTACTCCGGGGAACCGTTTTTCGCGGTAAGCGGGTGCATGATAATAGCCATAATCATTCCTCCGAATCGTCTACGACCATTTTATCTTCGTCGGTGGATAGAGCGTCAACCTTAGCTTTGAGCGCGTCCAATTCATCCGCTACCTGTTGAGCGAGTCGGAGCGCCGCCACACCAAGCATGGGATAGTTGATGCCTACCAGCGTGCCGTCTTCATCGTATTCGCAGAAGAAACCTAACCCGTTTTCGTCCAAATCGTCGGCGATCATACCTACCAACGGTTGCGCATCATCAAGATTCTGGTTCGTGTCATCCTTCATTCTATAGACGCGCCACTTTACTTTGCGGAGAGCGTCAACGGGAATGTAGTCGTCGGCGTCCACGATATCCGTCTTCACTGCACGAATCGACTGAGCCGTGCCCATAGTGCCGTCAGACAACACCCACACCGCGCGCCAAGAGCCTGACGCAAACACATTGTTATAAGCGTTGGTGATACCAGTACCACCACGATTGGGAGCCAATACACCCCAGTTCCACGTCTGAGTTTTAACGTCAATCTCGGCACGGGTATAGCTGTTGCGAGTGATGCTTTCCTGCACACGCTTATCAAGATTGTTGGTCAGCGTCTGCACTTCCTCATACATTTTCGTGATCTGATCGACCATAGGTTTAACGCTGTTGACGATGCTCGGCGGCAGTTCCTGCAACTGGCGTTTAATGTCCGAGAACTGGCGTGCTGTAGCGTCCGCGCTATCTAGACTGAACTTGAATTTGCTCGGCATTATCATCCTCCTGTTGCAATGTAGGTGTGATGGTCCACGCCTGACTGAAATCTATCTCGTACCCGATGATACGGGCGGTACCGTGATTATGGTCGGGGAAATGCTCGGCGTCTTCTTCCACTGTCCACGATATGAGGTCGCCCGGCTTCCATTCCTCGTACACCATCGGAGCGGAAAGCAGACTCAAGCCCATAGTGATGGTCTGGGTACCGTTCTGCATCTGCAACAACGAGGACTTGGCGTGTTCGTTCAGCGTACTCTTGTTCGTGATGCTGGTGGACGGTTGGAACACATATTCCAGCATGGGCCTGTTAGGTTGGTTTGCGATCATCCAATCGGATTGCGGACGGTCGCCCGCGTCCGCCGTACTCACCGCCATGACCGCGTTGGCACCGTACCCGTTTGTGTAATCTTCCAACAGGGTGAAGGTGGTCATAACGCTTTCATCGAACGTCGTGCTTGGCGTGGTGGAGCCGATATGGTCGGCGACCGTCATCACAGGTTCATAATGCCCGTCGTTGATGGCACGCCACGAGGTACACCATTCCGGCCCGTTCAGCACGTTGGCGAGCTCTTGCAATACGCTTAGCAGTGTCTTGTCGCTTTCGGCCTCATATGTGCGGTCGCGTTTGATCTTACTCGGGGACGCTTCGACAACGAGATTGAAACGGTGGTTTTTAAGCGTGGTGGTTACGAGGTCTTCCACGATCTCGCACTGGTCACGATTCGTGTACGTATGATCCTGTACGTACACGTTATCGAGATAGTGTTCGACGGTTGCCAACGTCAGTGTTAATCCTTCTCCGCGCATTGCACGCTCGCGTTTGACCACGATACCGCCCCACAACACGGTAGATTCACGTACCAGCAATATGGCGGCCTGATACGGTGTGGTGGCTTCATCCCAATTGCGGGGAGCGTTGCGCCACGGGAGCGTGGCCGTTTCACTGGTCGTTTCCTCGAAACGGTACGTCAAGTGAGTTAGTTGGAGGTCAGGGAGTTCGGCTATCACAGTGCCGTCATCCAACGTGACGGCCACAAACTGTAAGCCGGAACGCTGCCACAATACACGCGCCGTGTCCGAGTACAAGACATTCGATTGCGGCAATCTGTTCGCAAGTAAAGGCATTCAAACGCCTCCTTAGATGTAAGCGGGGTTGAACGTGACCGTCATCCGTGCGTTATCCGAGGGTTCCTCGGCGCTGAACATCCAAATATTCTCCCCGATCTCCGCGTAGCTCCATTCGCGTCGGATCACATTGCCACGTGCCGGGTCGGTGCCATCCATAAGAATTTCATGAGTGGCACCGTTGATAAGAATGTAATGACCCATACCCAACGTGATATCGAACGCCATGATATGTCCACTCGGACTATGCTCAACCTGCGGATTGACCACAGGCCCATCTATACGAATCGTCACCGGACTCGGAGCGCTACCCGTGTTCGTAAGCCGCACGCTACCCGACACGGTTGTTTCAGACCACACCCACGTTGACCCCGTGCCAGTGTCGATGTCCTCGAAATGGTATGGGAACGTCATGCCACCCTGACTGTTTGGCAGACCAGTATTGCCGTTCACCGACTGCGTATCGTAAAGATACGAGTCCAAAGCAGTCAAACCGATACTGAATTTAAGAATGTTGACGCCAGCCCACTCCACCAACGGAGCGGAAGACGATTGCATGACCTGCACCTGACGGCTAATGCTCCCCAGCTCCACGACAAGCGACTGACTGGTGATATTAAACGAACGCTTGAACGCATCCCAAGCGTTGATGCAGTTTTCCGTACATTTGCCGATAATATGACCCTCGACACTGATCGAGCGACCCTGAGCCACTGGAATATTGCTAAACCAGCCATCCGACCACGCTTTATCTTTGGTCTGCAAGGTCGAACCAACACCGTCGAACAATCCAGAAACGTTCTGAAACGTTACGTGCCACTCACACCCGTATGAGTCGATTCCGTACAAGGGGAACCCGTTCAGGGTCAAACGGACATCGCGCGGGTCAAGGGTAAAGATAGCCATACCCTCAGTCTACCCGCGCGGCTTGTCACACGTAATGGAAATTAATCACCCTCACAGTCTCTTGAGCGGCCGCGTTCGGGTCAAGCGCGTTCACCGTGATAGGCGCGCTCACACGCGGGCCACTGTTCATGTTCACAGGCACCGGGCTAGACATAACTGGCATGGGCGTCACGATGGACGACGGCAGAAGAGAATTCACCATGTCTTCCACCGGACGAGTGGCCGCACGCTCGTTCTCCGATACGCCACGGCCAAGACCAGCAGGAATCATCCGACCGATTTCACGATCGAATACCTTAGACGGGGACGCGATACCCAGCAGGCTCTTGGCACCATCGATGATACCGCCAACAGCGTCTTTGACTGCTGAGATGGCACCGCCGATGGC
>ERZ772876.934-NODE-934-length-33543-cov-3.831074_pt1 | contig 33543 bp, 21 predicted proteins | sample MGYA00580584_ERZ772876 | MGnify/ENA primary metagenome ERZ772876 (study PRJEB29015, sample SAMEA2737728) | human gut metagenome | biome: human gut; feature: human-associated habitat; material: faeces | place: China | collected 2012 ... | reverse complement strand
AGTTACAGCAGCTGCTGGGACGCGGACGCTCGAAACGGGGCATCTTCGAAGGCGACCTGACGGACGGCGAACTGGAAATCGGGCAGGCAGCCTCGCTGATCCGCGAGCTGCCGGCGGCGGGACAGATCGTCCGCGAAACCATTGCGGAATACGAGGCCGGGCGGACGTTTAAATCCGGTTTGGGCCGCAAGGGGTTGTACGAGCAAGGGAAAATCAACGAGCGGTTCTATATTGGCGACCAGTGGCATGGGGCGCGATGTGGGAACGACAGGCCCTTGGTGCGCCACAACGTCATCAAGCGCATTGGCGACTATAAAATGGCCGTGGTGGCGTCCAATCCCGTCACCGTCAATTACTCGGTGGAGGGCGTGCCAAATACCGTTGGTATCAGCGACCGGGCCAGAGACGAGCGAGACGCTTTTGCGCAGGGGCAAATTTCACCGCAAGATTCCATGGGCCTCCCGCCGGAGGAAGAGCTGGCCGTGACCATGACCGCGCTGTCCGACTACTTCAAGACCACGGCGGAACGGGTAAAATTTGACGACCTGAAAGAGCAGGCCTTGCGCAACGCCTATGTGTCTGGCACCGGCGTGCTGCACACCTATTGGGACGATAAAATCCGCACGGGCCTGTATGCGGACGAATCCGGCACCACGCCCATCCAAGGGGATATTGCATGTGAAGTGCTGGACATTGAAAACGTGTACTTTGGCGACCCGAATCTATATGACGTGCAGGCGCAGCCCTATATCATTATCGCCCAGCGCAAGAGCGTTGCGGATTTGCAGCGCGAGGCCCGCCGCAACGGTCGTTCAGAGGCTGAAATCGACGCGATTAAGCCTGACAGGGATACCGGGTATATGGCTGGCGACATGTCAGAGGATGAGCCTGAGGATAGCCGTAAAGCCACGGTGCTGACGAAATTTTGGAAAGAGTGGGCCAAGGACGGCACGTGCAAGATTATGGCCTCTGTGGCCGCGCGCGGCGCTACTATCCGGTACAGGTGGGACACCAAACTGCGGTTGTACCCTCTGGCCGTCTTCCGCTGGGAGCGCCGCCGGAACTGCGCTTATGGCGAAAGCGAAATTACCTATCTCATTCCCAACCAAATTGCCATTAACCGGATGTTGACAGCCAGCGTATGGGCGGTGATGATGCTGGGTATGCCCTTGACGTTGGTCAACGGGTACGTGGTAAACCAACCAATCACCAACGACCCCGGCCAAATCATCAAAATCAACGGTACGTCCGAGGATATGCTGAACGCGGTGCGCTATGTAAACCCGCCGAATTTCGCCCCCGCGTTCGATAACAATATCGCTTCCCTTATCTCCAACACGCTCACCCAATCCGGGGCAAACGACGCGGCGCTGGGTGACGTGCGGCCAGACAACACATCGGCTATTGTGGCAGTGCGGGAAGCTGCAACCATGCCTATGCAGACGGTACAGAATCGGTTTTACAGTTTTGTGGAAGACGTGGCCCGCGTGTGGGCTGAGATGTGGGTGACCATGTACGGGCGGCGCAGCCTGAAAATTGAGGACGAAAACGGCGTGTGGTATATGCCGTTTGACGGCGAGAAGTACCGGGATTTGCTTATCTCGGTAAAGGTTGACGTTGGCGCGTCTACCCTGTGGAGTGAAATCCAGAGCGTGAACACCCTAGACAATCTCTTGGCTTCTCAGATTATCACGCCTAAGCAGTACCTGGAGCGGCTGCCCAAAGGCTCTGTTCCTAATCTTTCCGGCCTTATCCGCGAGATGCAGGAGGCGCAGAGAGCGCAGGAAGAGGCGGCTATGCAAGCGCCTGAACAACAGGGGATTGATGTGCAATCCATCATTGACGGGCTTCCTCCGGAATATCGCCAAGCGTTTGATTCTGTGCCGCCGGAGCAGCAGGCGGCCATGCTACAGGAAATCGGGGTGATGTAATGCGGACGGGAAACGATGTGTTCCGGCGGGCTATGTCCCTGCTGGGATATACAGGTGCAGATGGGGCCGTAAACGGCGCACAATCGGCTGAATTGTTCCGTCGCGGGTTAAATATCGTCAATCAGGTGATGGCCGATATTTGGCCGTTGGAGCGTAAAGACGCATATATCCCGCTTTCCAACATCAACGACGATATTCCGCTGTCTCAGTACGCCGTAGAAAGCACCATTCTCTACGGCGTCGCTATGTTTTTGGCGCAGTCCGAGGGAGACGGGGAAAATCAACAGTTTTATTCCAGCCTGTATCAGCAGAAGCGGAACGCCGTGAAGCGCCCGCCGGTGCGACGGGTCGACACGCTGCCGAATGTATGGGAGGATTAACATGCGTATTCCAAAAATGCAGGCAAGCCCGCAGTACAGGGTGACTATTCCTAAGCTGGATGGCGGCGTAAACCTCAAGGATGCGCCGCATCTTGTGGAGGATAACCAGCTTACCGACGTTTGCAATATGTGGTGGCAAGACCAAGCCCTTCGGACACGGCCGGGCCTGAAAACAGAAACCAATTCTATTTACCGAATAGAAACAAACGAACGTGTTTCTTGTTCCGACGGTGCGCTATCGTCCATTGGTGGCTGCCCGGCTATGGCGGTATTTTCCCGTATTAATATGGGCACAGTCCTCGTATCCGTGTATAAAATTCAACCGGACGGCGGACGTGAACAGGTGGGAAATCCCATATATCTCCCAACCGATGAAGACGTCAAAAGTCTTCGCATTATGTTCGTAGAGAGCGACAAGAAAGCGTCTGGCAGTGGACTGTATATTTTCTTTAACGTGGGCTTGATTTTTGAATGGGACGGAAGCAGCGAATGGGCTCAACTGTCCGATGATGATATGTATGTGCCCACCGTGTTAGTCAGCGGCAAAGGAACATATACAGACGGCGAAATAGGTGAGCCAAACGGAACCTTTTTTGAAGGATATAACATGTTAACTGGAAGGTTTCGGAGTTTATATACCACCGACGGAAAAGGAAAAACTTTTTGGCTTCCTCAAAAGGGTTTAGACAATTCGAAGATAACCGCCAAGTATACAGACAGCAAAGGAACTGTTCATGCCCATACGATTAACGCAAATACTTCGATGGAGACCACGGCTCAGGCTGATGGCTTTGTTTTGATGGCGGACAGAATGGCTGGCTATGTCTATTTTACTAAGGACAGGGTATCGCCTACACCGGTTCCGTCTGCCAACATAACCAATAATTTAGAGGTAGTAGCTTCAAAAGACGATGCAGAAGCCTTTGAAAAAATCACAAACATGAGTATGTGTACTTGGTTCGGCGGCGACCGGAGTGGAATAAACGGCGGGACGAGGCTGTTTGTTTCCGGTAATCCTTCAGAGCCGAATCTAGTACACTGGAGTGATGTTAATAATCCACTGTACTTCCCTGAGAACAACTATGCGCGCATTGGCAATTCTGGTATGGCCGTGACCGCGTTCGGCAAGCAGGAAAACATCCTGGTAGTTTTTAAGGAAAGTGAGATATATTATGCAACGTATGTTGCTGGCGGGGATTTTACCGCCCAGGATGTAATCGACGGCAAGGTTGTTGACGTGGCTGCCAACATGGCTAAGTTCCCCATAACGCCCATACATTCGACTGTGGGTTGTGATTGCCCGAATACCGTTTCACTTTGTAATAATCGGCTGATTTGGGCCACTTCCGGGAAAAAGGTATATACGCTTACGTCGGCCAACCAGTACAGCGAGCGAAACGTGTTTGAACTATCCGATGCGATTCAACCTGAACTGAACGGATGGGATGAATCGCTTATGAAGGAGTATGCATTTTCCGTCGATTGGGATGGAAATTACTTCTTATTTTGCTTGGACAAGGCCGTTGTGTTTAATTATGGCGGGAACGCTTTTGCAAATATTTCCTCCTACGCCGATCCCAAAAAGGCTCAGAGATACATGGGCTGGTATATCTGGGCATTCGTAGATTATGCCCAAGCGATAAAAGGTTATGTTTTTGGCGGTGTGTGTCAGTTAATTGGTAGGGGGCAAAAGATTTATATAGACCCCGAAACCGGGCAACGCGAATCGTATGATTTTCTGGTGCATTACCATTTCGGTGGCATGTCTGATACGGCGTTATATTATGACGAAATCACAGGAGACACGCCAATCCACTCCATGTTCCAAACAAAACTATTCGATTTCGGTCGTCCAGAACGGCGCAAAAATGTCCGCAAGCTGCACATTGGGGCCACCGATGTGGCGGATGGGTATATCACACTGTCTTATGTGACGGAATTCGGTACGCAGGAGGATGCATACCGAATCGGCATGTATGGGGATGGGGATATGCGTGTGTGGGCCGTTACGCCTCATGTAAACCGCATAAGACGATTTGGAATCCGCGCCGATAGCGCCGGTGCCATGGCGGTGGACGGCATGGTTATTCGATACGAAGTATACGGGGAAGTGAGATAAATGGCAAGGTCAATACAGGAATACGTTGACGAATTATACGGCAAGGGTCAGGGGACGTTAAACCAAATTCACGAGCAGCGGAAGCAATCGGATCAGCAGCTTATTGATAGTGTGAATGCGGCGATTGACCGTACAACGGCTGCTTCCACTAAGCCTTATCAAACGCAAATAGAGCAGCTTCCGGAGGCGTATCAGAAGCAATTTGACGCCAATGCCGTGCAGGAACTGGTTGGCCGCCGAAAGGTAGAGGAAGCCATGGCCAACATGGGCCTGACCGATTCCGGCCTGAACCGTACCCAGCAGACCGCTCTATCTGTGCAGCGCGGCAATGCGGACGCGGCCGCCCGACTGGAGCAGCAGAAAAAGACCCAGGAATTGCAGGACAAAATTGCCCAACTCATTGAAGCAGGCGCGGCCCAGAAGCAGCAGCAGGCGGCCGGCGTACTGAGCAACACGTCCAATTGGTTCAACGACGCTTTAGCTGGTTCTTATAATACCGCTATGCAGCAGGGGACCAGCATGTATAATGCCGACCTCACCAGGGAAGAACAGGCCAGGCAGGCGGAGCTTGACAGGCAAAACGCTCTTGCCAAGGCAAAGTACGAGGCCCAGACTGCACAGGCGCAGGCCGCCGCCAAGGCCAAACAGCAGGAAGCCGAAAACCAATTGGCGCTGCTTAAGTGGTATACGGATGCGGGCTTGTCCGCGGATGAAGCGCTGCAAATGGTTGCTTATGCAGGCGGCGGCAAGGTGCCAATATCCGCTCCTTCTCAAAGCAGCCGATTAAGCGACGGCAATTACAACCCTAAAAACTCAAAGGAATATGGCTCCGCCTTAGCTCGGCGCATAAGCCGGAACGGCATTAGTAAATGGGACGCAGTTAACGACCTTATCAACGAATTTCAAGGAGACGAGGCGGCATTACTAGAGGCGGCCAGATATGCCGGAGTATATGATGAACTCATGAGCCGACGTAAATAAACGAGGTGATTTCTATGCCGTACATTCCTTATTCAGTTGATGAAATAGAAAAACTAAAAAAACAATCCACAAGCCGCTATATACCTTATTCGAGCCAGGAAATTGAAGCTCTGAAAGCTCCATCTGCTTCAGCGCCTGTTTCCACCAAAGGCATAACCGGAACAACCACGAAGGTGTCTGCCGCATCGACCGGGAGAACGCCTGTTGCCGAGCCTTACCAAGTGCCTCTGCCGGATGCTATGGTTTCAGTTTCGGGTGGAAGGGCTGAACGGAGCGGGGGAAGCGCGGATTCTTTAGCGCCGGCTCCGTTTGAATCGGTCGTGAACAACCCGGATTTTGCAACCCTGTCTAAATATAAAAGTGACAAAAGCGATGCAGGGAAAAGGTTCGATTTTCAAAACAAGGCCTACCACTACTTAAATGATAGTAGCTACTGGGATGGAAATCAAACTTTAGCAGATATTGACGCGGCTATTTTTACCAGAAATGATGCGCTTAGTGAAATGACCCCGCTAGAAATCTCTATTTACAACTACTATGTGAATTCTGGGGATAGAAAGACGGCACAGGCTTATTTGCAAAGCCTACGCACAAAGCTTCAGGAAAGAAAGGCCGATACGATCGCGAAGGAAATTAGTAAAAAAGACGGCGCCGACAAAGTGTTATCTGCGGCAGGGCTGGCTTTAACCGGCGGTATGTCTGCGGCCAATTCCGGTCTTGAACAGTATTTAGAAATGCTGACCGGAAGCGATAAAATTGTTGATAAAAACTGGATGGAGCAGGCGCAGGCAAATGTTCGCCCGGAATTATCTGGTGGGCTTGGCGTTATGTCTGATGTGCTTTATTCGGCGGGCAATATGGCCAACTCTGCCGTATTAGGTGCCGCGAATCCGGTCGCGGGCGCTACGTTGATGGGCGCTCAAACAGCTGGCAACGCTTATGGCGACACAATAAAAGAAGGATATAGCAAAAATGAGGCGTTGCTATACGCAGGAATTAACGGCGCACTAGAGAGTGGCTTGCAATATGTGTTAGGCGGTATAGGTGCTTTAGGCAAGGGCGGGGCATCCAAATTGCTTGCTAAAGTTCCGGCGTTGCAGACGCTGGGTAAAACCATAGAAGCCTCTATAAAAAACCCCACGGTTCAAGCCGGTCTCAAGTCTGCCGGAAAATATATCGCAAGCATGGGTGACGAAGCGTTTGAGGAATATTTACAGTCGGTAGTTGATCCGGTTGTTCGCAATGCGGTTTTAGATGAAAACAATGAGTTAAATCCTTTGTCAGAGGATGCATTGTATTCCGCGCTGGTTGGTGCAATATCTGGCGGTTTGATGAACCTGCCTGGGGCAGTAACTGACTTTACAGGTTCAAAAAGAGCGGATACATCAGCAAACGGTCAGTGGACAAATGGCGCAAATGATGATATAATGGAAACGGTAAAAGGAGGTTCGCTCGATGGAAGAGAAAACGCGCAGCAAGAAAACGCGCCCGGAGGACATGCCGGAGTACCAGGACAAATATTCACAGTCACTGATTCGGAGTTGGAGAAAACGGTTCCCGGAATGGAGCGACGAGCGGATTATCGAGGAGTTGGACTGGCTGTAACAGAGGCTCTCCAGAAGCGGGGGATTACGCCGGTTGCGCTCGCCTATACCAACGATTCGGACGGATTTCATCAGGCCATTGGAAGAGCTAAACAGAATAATATGCACGGCGCATTTGTTACGCAGCACGAGGTATCGGAGTATGCGAACGATGCGCTTTTTTTATCCGAAGACGGGAATACAGGTGTTGCCGTCACGCCCGACGGTGATATTGTGTCGGTGTTCAAAAACCCGAATGGCAAAGCAAAAAAAGCGGTGCATTCCATCCTGTTGACGGCGCTCGAAAACGGTGGGGTCAAGCTGGATAACTTTGATGGCGCGTTGTCTGATATGTACTGGAACCACGGATTTATTCCGGTGGCCCGCACGTCGTTTGACCCGGAATTTGCTCCCACAGATTGGAATTACGCTAGGGACGGTCAGCCGGATATTATCTTTTGGGTGCATAATGGAGAGGACGCGCAGACAGTTGCCAGGCGAATCGGCGAATATGGAGATCTTCCCGATTTGACTAAACTTCCGGTTATGAGTTATGACGAGGCAGCCGCCTATCGGGATAACATTCTAAAACAGCGAGCAGATTCCGGTAATACCGGGTCTGCTTTTTTTGATGCCGATTCCAAGGGCTCAACCGACAATATAGATGCCATCGTGCGGGATGTGTTCGGATACGGAAAGGCGGAAACTCAAGGGGAGGTCAGAAAACCAGATTTAAGTCAGGAAGCCAAATCAAGCCGAGCGGCAAAAGCGCGCGAAACTGGCTCTATGTTTAATATCAACCCTAACGACATAGAAACGGCCGCCATACTTGCCGAACAGACCGGACGCAATATCGAATTTGTGGAGACGCTTGGCGAGGGCAGAAACGGTAAATACGACGCTGAAACCGGAACACTGTATATTGCGGCGGATAGCCCGAATCCTGTGAAGACCATCCTCAAGCACGAACTGACGCACAGTTTGGAAGGCACACAGGCATATACAGAACTGTCGAAGTTTGTTTCAGATATTCTCGTTAAGGAAACGGGGATGAGCCTTGACGAAATCATAGAAGCTAAAATCGGAATTTATGGATTGAGCGGGGAGACGCTAGATTCCAACGGTGCGTTGGCGGAATTGGTCGCGGACTATGTGGGGGATAATCTATTTACAAGTGAAAAAGCAATCCGCCAATTGTCAGCAGAAAAGCCGAGCCTTGCTAGACGAATCTTAAATTGGATTCGCTCAATGAAGACGAAGCTGTTCGGAACCAATCATGAAAAACTGATGGCCGAAGCTGAGAGGATGTATCATGATGCTTTGATGGAGCCGTTTGTAAAAGGAAGTGATTCATCATACGCTAAATATAGCATTCAACACGATGCGGACGGGAAAAGATATGTACATGTAGATACAGACCAAGAAATTTTTAACGGAAAGTCCGTCAAAGAAATGAGGGAAACTGCACGTAAATATATATTGGACGCTTTTCGTGGCAAGGTGCTTCCTGTTGGAGACGGCGATAAGGCGTTTGTAAACGGAAGATCCGCAAGCGAATATGCCAATCCGGCCAATCGGCGCATGCCAGACGAATTGAAATCAGCAAAAATGCGCGCGTCTACAGAGCTAGACAATTTACTGGCGGTGTCTGATAAAATCGGAAATGTTCCTGATGATGGACGTCATCCAGAGGCAACCGGCGGATGGGATGTATACAGAACTAACTTTGAAGTTGGCGGAGAAATGTTTTCCGGTGAAGTGAAAATAAAAGTAACGGATAAGGGGCGGCTGTTTTATGATGTCACAAAAATAGAAAGAACCGCCCGTAATCGCGATCAAACCAGATTTAATCCGGCCGCCGCATCAGGCAGTTCTTCTGACACCACTATACCACAAACGCATAACGGCGTCAATACTAGTATATCCGAAAATTCGGCGTACGATACAGGAAGATACGCCCTAAAAACAAGGGTGGAGAATTCTGACGGCGTAGAACTGACGGATGGACAGGAGCGGTATTTTGAAAAAAGCCAAGCCAGAGACGATGAAGGCCGGCTTCTGGTGGTGTACCACGCTACCGATGCGGATTTTACCGTGTTTGACAAAGCCAAACAGGGAAGCGCCAACGACCCAGGCGTATGGGGGAGCGGATTCTATTTCGATACCGACCAATCGTTTGCAGAGGAATTCGGCAGCAAATCCAAGCCGTACTATCTGAACATCACCAACCCTCTGCGGACTACTTATGACGCCGATTGTCATGTGGTGGCCGGAATATTTCGGCGGGCCGGGATTGATATCCCATTCAAAATTAAGCCGGATACCTCTCTTTTGCAGTTCATTAAGAAATTCGGCAATCGAAAATTCAGCGATACTCTACAGGCACTTGGCTATGATGGTGTGATTGTATCCGGGGAAGAATGTGTGATTTTTGAGCCGGAGCAAGCGAAATTGACCAACAACATTAATCCAAGCGGCGATCCGGATATACGGCACTCTATTGGAGTAAGTAGCGGCGATACCATAGCCGATATCAAAGCTATGGTTGAACGGTATGGCGCTATTAAACGCGGTGAAGCGCCTGCCCGTGATGTGGAAATTCCAAAGCAGACCAACGACCAAACACGAACCCGCCAATACGTTCGCACCGCCGCCGAAGCCTCTCAGGTTCCGGATAGCTTCATTAACGGCATTACTCAGGACGTGATGAACGACGTTTATGCCTATGTTCCGATTAGCAACAACGAGGCTATGGAACGGGCGGTCAGCACGGTCGAAAACATGGGGCTGGATAAGGCGATAGAGCAGTGGAACGCGGCGGTAAACGGGGAGCACATGCCCAGCAAATACGATGTGGCTTTGGGCGAATATCTGCTTACACTTGCCGGGAAAAACAACGATCCGGCCCTGGCGTCCAAGATGATTATCGAATTGTCAACGGTCGCCACTAATGCAGGGCAAGCGGTTCAGGCCATGTCCATGCTAAAGCGCATGACGCCAGAGGGTCAGCTGATGGCGCTGCAGAAGGTAGCCGACCGCATCAACAGGGAACGCCCGGACAGCAATGTTAAAATTCCGGAGACCATCATCGACAGAGTGCAGAGGGTGAACCCGCGCGACACGGAAGCCGTTGACCAGATAATGCACGACGGGCTGGTTGCCATCGCAGAGCAGGTTCCGTCTACCTGGCTGGACAAATGGAACGCATGGCGGTATCTTGCTATGCTCGGCAACCCGAGAACCCACATTCGGAATATCGCCGGGAACGCAGCTTTTGCTCCAATTGTTTACACCAAAGATTTTTTAGCGGGCGCTATAGAGGGCGTGGTGGACGCCGCCTCCAAAGCGACGGGCGGTCAGGGGATAGCCAGAACAAAAACAGCCCTTTCCGCTTTACCGTTTTCCAAAAGAAGCGAATATCTGGATTTTGTCCGCGAGGACTTTCAGAAAATGAAGGACGTGATAAACGGAGGTGGCGGCAAGAACCCAGCGGACGTTGTACGGGATAATCAGAAGGTGTTCACATCCAAGCTGATGCAGCCGGTAGAGAAGGCCGGTAAACGGAGTTCCAAACTGCTGGAAGCCGAAGACCTGGCCTTCAAAAAAATCCATTATGAACGGGCGCTTATGCAATATCTGGCGGCGAATAAAATTGACCTGAGTACCGTTACCGAGGAAACCTTGAATAGAGGCCGAAACTACGCCATTCGAGAGGCGCAGAAGGCCACCTTTGCAGATGCGTCCGCTTTTGCGTCCGCACTGAATCGCTTGTCCAGACAGCATAAAGCCGCACAGTTTCTCATCGAGGGGAATCTGCCATTTAAAAAGACCCCTGTGAACATACTGAAACGTGGCGTGGAATACAGCCCCGCTGGCATTTTGGACACGGTAACACGCAAAGCCTATCAGTTAAAGAGCGGAAAAATCAGCACCGCTGAGTTCATCGACAGTTTATCCGCCGGGCTTACTGGTACGGGCGTTATGGCTTTGGGCATGTGGCTGGCTTCAGCCGGTTTATTGTCCGGTGGACTTGGGGACGATAAGGACGACCAATTCTCAAAACTGCAAGGCGAACAGGAGTACGCGTTACAAATAGGGGATACGTCATACACAATCGATTGGGCGGCCCCCGCCGCGCTTCCTTTGTTCGTTGGCGCTGAAATCGTTGACTTATACCGGGATTCTAAAACCGGGGAAGTACCGCTTTCCAAGCTGTTGGAATCGTTGACTAACCTTTCCGAACCGATGGTGAACATGTCCATGCTGCAAGGAGTAAAAGAAGCTATAGAAAATGTGAAGTTCAGCAATCAGGAAATTCCAGACATTATCTTTAATTCCATAGCTAGCTATATGGGTCAGGGGGTTCCAACGCTGCTAGGACAGATAGCCAGAACCACAGACGATACCCGCCGCCGGAATTATGTTGAACAAGGCAGCGCTTTCCCCTCGCTTCAAATGGCATTGCAGAGAAACAAATCCAAAATCCCCGGTGCTTTGCAAACACAACAGCCATACGTGGACGCTTGGGGGCGCGAGGAGACGACCGGGAACATTGCGGAAAGAGCGTTCAGCAATTTCCTAAGCCCTGGTTATACCAGCGAAAAGCAAACGTCCTCCATGGAAAAGGAACTGGAGAGGCTATACGAAGAAACGGGAGATGCCGGTGTCTTGCCCTCTTCTGCGCAAAAAAGCATAACGAATCAAGGGGAAAAGTATGTTCTCACCGCAGAGGAATACACGGAATATCAAAGGGTAATGGGGAAGACCTCCTATGAACTATTAAGCAAGCTGACGGGTTCATCCGAGTATAAAAAGCTGACAGACGAACAGCGTACAGATGCTGTTTCGGAGGTATACAGCTATGCGAAGGATTTGGCCAAGGAGGAAATGCTGAAAAGCCGCGGGGTGAAATATGAGGCGTCATCAAAGCGCCAAAGCATGGACGTGGCGAAGAAAAACGGCGTTCCGCTCTCTATGTATCTTCTCTACAGCATTCAGGCCAAAGACCTGAAATCCGATAAAAAATCTAATGGGGATACGGTAAGCGGTTCTCTTAAGCGCAAAAAAGAGGAGATTTTAAACAACATGGGGGTGACGGCTCAGCAAAAACGGGTTCTGCTACTGCTGGATGGATATGGCAGTAAACAGCAGAGAGAACAACTACTTACTGGCACGGTTTCTTCCGGTTCCAGCTACGAAGAAACGGCAATCGACAGACTACTAAAGGGGGCGCTATCGTGACAGCTATTCGGACAATAGAATATACAGCCAGTCCAAGCGGTGTGAAGCCAATCGCACCGCAGGACGCGGGCGTCCGGGGAGAACACAAAGCCACAAACGTGGTGTTCAACCTGGACGCTTCTCTTATTAAGCCGGAATATAAATACCGGTTTGAATATGTTGACGGGTTCAGCGGGTTTGACACAACTGAGTTTGTGCAGCCAGTTGGGAGCACAGTGTCCATACTCCTCCCGGTTGAATGGACAGCCGGCGGCGGGTGTGGAACGTTGCGACTTTGCATCGTGGCCCTTGATAGCCAAAGCAACGAAGAACAGACGGTATATACATTTCCCGCAAGCCTGCTGTTTGCAGAACGCGAAACCGGTGGGGAATGTAACTACAAAAAGGGGTTGTCCGCGCTTATTGACAGCGCCGGGAAAGCCACTGACGCCGCGAACGAAGCCGCAGAAAACGCGAACGCGGCGGCGGACAGAGTGGATGAATCTGTGTCCAGCGCCAACACAGCGGCAGCCAACGCGAATCGAGCCGCTGCAAGCGCGGATGCTTCTGCGGCCACGGCGATGTCGGCAGCAGGAACAGCTACCACCGCGGCGGGGGCGGCCAATACAGCAGCCAGCCAAGCACAGGCAGCTAAAGCGGCGGCCGATACGGCGGCCAGCGGAGCAGACGCTTCGGCTGAGCAAGCGCGGACGGCGGCGGCCAACGCAAACACAGCGGCTGGAACGGCCAACACGGCCGCGTCCAACGCCAACGCCATCGCGCAGACGGTGCAGGCCAAGCTGGACGCGGGCGAGCTGAAGGGCGAGAAAGGCGACACCGGCCCCAAGGGCCCCCAGGGGGTCAGCGGCGTATACGTGGGAAGCGGCGAGATGCCGGAGGGGTACACCGTCCAGGTGGATCCCACCGGGGATATGCTGTGCTATACCGCCGGGGAGAGCGACGACCGATACGCCAATGTGCTGACCGGCACGGCTTCGGGGCCGGTGGCCGCGCTGGAGGACGTGTCCCCGACGGGGGCGCTGCGCCGGGCGGCGGTGCTGGGCGCGACCGCCGAAACGGGCGAAGGGGATAAAGGCCCCGATAACCCGTATACCCTCGCGGGTGTACAGCCGACAAAGGTGACGGTGTGCGGGAAGAACCTGCTGCCAGTTACCAGGACGGCGGAAGGGACATACAGCGGCGTTACCATTACGCCGCTAGAAGGCGGCCTGTTGAAGCTGTCTGGCACCTGCACGTATAACAACACCTGTCCCGTTTTTGGCACACAGCCCGTTCGTTTGGACGGTGCCCTCACGGCAACTGTTACTGTGCAGTCTGGCACAGCGGAATTTGTGGGGTATAACTTAGTACAGTATAACGGCGATATAGGTGGGCTTACCCTGGTAAATATGAAAACAAAGGAACACCATTTCCAGCGGACGTGTATGGCTTCAGGGTTTAACATCCGCATGGACGCGGGCACGGTTTTTAACGATTACGTGTTCGGGATCCAGCTGGAGAAAGGCGACACCGCCACCCCTTATGAGCCGTATACCGGCCAAACCATCACGTTGCCCGCGCTGGAGCCCTTATACGGCGACGGCACGGTCAACGACGAATACGACGCGGCCACCGGCGTGGAAACCCGGCGGTGGAGACGGCTGGTCTTCGACGGCACGGAGGCGTGGGCCGTGTCCGCGACAGGAACGGCGGGTAAATATCGGGTCAGTCTGTCCATAGAGGATATTTTGCCGACAGCCACCTTCAGCCAAGCGTCTTCCTGCCGCTGTAGCCATTACGCGACCATATCGGCAGATAATACCTACCATTTACAAGTAGGAATTTCCGCCAACTACGGAACGTCCCATGGTATCTTTATCTATGACGATGCCTATGACGTGCAGGACGTGACCGGGTGGAAAGCCTACCTGGCCGCCCAGTACGCCGCCGGCACGCCGGTGACGGTGGTGTACCAGCTGGACGCCCCCGCCGTGACCCAGCATGACCCCGCCCGCATCCTGCCGCCCGCCCCGGTGTGCCGCGTTTTTGCCGACGCGGGCGGCGTGGACGTGGGCTATAACCGCGACATTAACATAGCGTTTGAGCAACAGCAGGCGGAATACCTTGCGCAGATAAAAGCCCTTGATGCGCGGATTGCGAAACTGGAAGCTGGGCAGCCTGCTAAACCTATGACATAAAAGGAGGGAACAACCATGGGCATACCGATTTTAAGCGTCCGGGACGACCAGGGCAATATAATCCCCATCCCTGCCATACAGGGGCGCGACGGGGTAGACGGCAAGGACGGGACCCCCGGCAAAGACGGAGCCCCCGGGCCGAACCTGATTAACCAGAACACGCTTACGCCGATGGCGGGCATACTGATGGGCTCGGGCGGCAGTGTAAAAACTGCGGTATCTGGGACTGATTACGCCACACCGGCGGAGGTAGCCGCCAAGCTGGATGCAGACGACTACGCCCGCACCATCAACACGGCCACCACGACCGGTACAGCCGGAAGTTTTGCTTTAACGCTGGATCCGGCCCCCGATGCGCTGGCACAAGGCATGGTGCTGCTGGTCAATTTCCACGCGGGCAGCGACTCCACCACGACCCCGCCGCTGCTAAATGTCAACGGCTTAGGCGGCAAGTATCTGATGCCGGCAGGGGTAGGCAGCGCCCGCCCGTTTAAGGCTGGGCTGCACGTAATTTTTTACGACGGGACAAACTGGCGGATGCTGGACAACGCCTTTTTGTCAGTTAGCGGCGGCACTGCGTATGGTAACATTGTGCCCGACGGCGCGTTGTCGTATGACCTGGGGGCGTCTGGGGTACCGTGGTATCACATATATGCAAACAATGGTAATTTTAGCAATACGTTGGCGGTTGGCGGAAAATCTGTGTGGCACCGGGGGAATACCGGTGTGCAGCGCGTACCACTGCAACCCAGCATATCGCATGGTGCCAACCAAAGTTTTTACATCAAGGATCCTGTGACCAACATTGTACACGTAAATATCGCCTCTTCGGGGATGGCTATCACGTCAGAAAAGGTTATTGCTACATTGCCGGCCGGGTTTAGACCGGGGCAGCTTGTGTACTGCGGCACCGCATCGACCGGGGACGCCGCCGTGTTCGGATACATAGCGGAAAACGGAGAGATAAAGGCCAAAAACATGCTCATATCAACAAACGCGCAGGCCTGGACGTTTTTGCAATTTACATTTGTAGCGGAAAATTAAAAGGAGGAAACATCATGAAACTCATTATCTGTCATCAAGCAAAGAACCCCTGCTATATCAAGGCCGAACCCATGACCCCCAAGGGGATCGTGGTACACAGTACCGGGGCCAATAACCCCAACCTGAAGCGGTACGTGGATTGTGAGGCAGAACTGGGTAAAAACCAGTACGGCAACCACTGGAATCAGGGTAGCGCGCAAAAGATGGTACATGCCTTCATCGGCAAGGACAAAAACGGGAATGTGACCGTGGTCAACACCTTGCCCTATGATATGGCGTGTTGGGGTGTGGGCCGCGGCGGCAAAGGCAGTTACAACTATGACCCCACCGGTCATATTCAGTTCGAGATATGCGAGGACAACTTGACCGACAAGGGGTATTTTCAGGCGGTCATCCAGGCGGCGGAGGAATACTGCGCCTATCTGTGCCGGGAGTTTCATCTCCCGGCGTCCAGTATCGTCAGCCACAAGGAGGCGCATGCGCAGGGCTACGGCTCCAACCACGGCGACCCCCATCACTGGCTGTCTAAGTTCGGCATGACTATGGACGATTTCCGGAAGTCGGTGGAAGAACTCATCGCGCCAAAACCCGCGCCCGCCCCTGAAACAGTGTACACCGTGGTCAAAGGAGATAGCCTGTCCAAGATTGCAGCCCGGTACGGCACCACCTGGCAGAAGCTGGCGGCCTACAACGGCCTTGCCAACCCGTCCCTTATCCACGTGGGGCAAAAAATCAAAATCCCTGGTACGGTGCCTGTAACGCCGAGTAAGCCCCGCACTTATACGGTGGTGGCAGGGGATAGTTTGTCCCGGATTGGGAATAGGCTGGGGGTATCCTGGCGTAAAATCGCGTCGGCAAATGGCATCAAGTTCCCCTGGATTATCCGTCCGGGTCAGGTGTTGACTATTCCGGAGGTGTAGACGGTGACCATTACCGAAATTATAACCATAGCTGTTTCGGCCGCCATGTCGCTGGTTGTAGGCGGTTTTCTGCGGCATGTGTCCAAGGCATTCAAGCACATCAGGGGCGATTTCCAGACGCTGAAGGATGCGCAGCGGGATTCACTGCGGTATCAGATAGTCCAGGCCCATGACTATTTTGTATCGCATGGGTGCATCGGGAAGTATTCCCTTGATTGCATCGAGGACATGTATGCAAGCTATCACAAGCTGGGCGGCAATGGATTTATCACTGGTATTATGGCGGAGGTTCGCGCCCTGCCGAAAAAATAAGGAGTGTTGTAAATGAAAATCAACTGGAAAGTACGCATCAAAAACCCCGTTTTCTGGGCCAATTTGGCCGCCGCAATCATCCTACCCATCCTTACCTACATGGGGCTTAATTGGTCGGATATGACCACCTGGGCGGGCCTGGGAGGCGTCCTGTTGGAGGCTGTCAAAAACCCGGTGATTCTGGTGGCCGTTGTGGTGTCGGTGTGGAATCTTGTCAACGACCCGACTACCAAGGGACTGGGGGACAGCACCAGAGCGCTTGGGTACACGGAACCGCATAAGTAACACAGAGAAAGCGGGGCGCTTCCGGCATCAATCCGGTTGCGCCCCGCTTTTCCTTTTGCCTACAGATCTGTAATCAATCCGCCCCAAATCTCTCCAACATTTACCAGTACAAACAAGCCCTCTTACACTTTATAATTGGCGACAGGGGGGGTGATTTTGTGAAGGCAAAAGTGCAACGCTTGCGCGGTAGAGCGATAGCGACCACAAACAATGGATTTCCACGGACAGACCCGCGATATGAAGAAACAAAACTATGCTTTTTACCAAACGGGAAGTTTTATCTGCGGCTGTTATCCGGTCCGAGCAGTTTTACGGGAGACGGTAAAACGTGGAAGACAGAGCGGCGGAGGATAACGCCGGAAGAGGCGAAGTTCTGGATAGAGAACACTTGTGACGTTACTACGGGGTTACTACACAATATCTAAAAAATGGCTTAAATACTAGGTTTTCGTCTGATTTGTAATCAGCAGGTCGGGGGTTCGAATCCGTCCACCAGCTCCAAATCAAAGCGTAAACTTTGATACAAAAACAGCTCTCCGTTTTGGAGGGCTGTTTTTGCGTCTATGCTCGGAAACCGTGTATTCATGCGGTTTCCGGGCTTTTTCTGTTTCCCCCGTTGGCGGTGTGGCGGCCCCAAAATTTCTCTTGCGGCATGGCCGCCCGCCGGAAATACACAAAAGGTTCCGAATTTGCCCCCTCTATATAGATAAGATAAAAATCGAGGAATCGTTAAAAAGTATTCCGGCTGCGATACTTTTTAACGATTCCTTTTTATTTCCCGGAGGGGTCCGGCAGCCCAATGCTTTTGTACCGCGGGACTTCATTTTTTGTCTCCCGAAAAGTTATAGTACAATGAAATTCGGGGAGTATATGTACTATCACTGTTTTGGGAGGTTACGGGTATGAACTATATAAAGGAAATACAACGGTTTGAACAGTATTTGCTTACCGAAGAAAAAAGCGCAGCGACAATTGAAAAGTATCTGCGGGATATTCGCGGCTTCTGTTCCCATCTGGCCGGACGGCGGATCAGCAAGGAGGAAACTATCGCCTACAAGGAACATCTGACGGCGGAATATTCTCCGGCCAGCGTCAATTCCATGCTGATTGCGCTCAACCGCTTTCTGCGGTTTCTCGGATTGCAGGACTGCTGCGTCCGGCCTCTGAAAATCCAGCGGCAGATTTTCAGCCGGGAGGACAAGGAACTGACAAAAGCAGAATACCAACGACTGGTGAAAGCAGCCGGGAATACCCGGCTGTCGCTGGTGATCCAGACCATCTGCGGCACCGGTATCCGGGTGAGCGAGCTGCAATATATCACGGCTGAAGCGGTGCGGGCGGGCAAGGCGGTGGTGAACTGCAAAAATAAAACGCGGGTGATCTTCATCCCCATGTCGATTCAAAAGCTGCTAAAGCCATATATGAAAAAATCCGGCGTAACAGCCGGAAGCGTGTTTGTGACAAGAAGCGGAAAACCGTTAAACCGCCGGAATATCTGGCGGGATATGAAAGCCCTCTGTGAACGGGCGGGCGTATCCCCGAACAAGGTGTTTCCGCACAATCTGCGGCATCTGTTTGCGCGGACGTTTTATGGACTGGAAAAGGATATCGTCCGTCTGGCTGATTTGCTCGGCCATAGCAGCGTCGACACCACACGGATTTATACCATGGAAACTGGCGATGGGCACAGACTCCGTCTGGAACGAGTCGAAAATCTGCTGATGACATAAGACTGATTATGTCATCAATTCCACATAACTATACCACTCTATTTTTCTCTATCATACCACAATCCGACCGATTCCGCAATACATATCGTTAAAAAGTTAAAAAAAGGCACGAAAAAACAGGCCGGGATTATCCATGATTTTCCTCCGGCTGTCTTTTCGCGCCCTTTTTATCTGCCGTAGATATTCCGGCATCTTTTATTGACATTTGCAAGCATGCTCATGGTTCGGTTTTCGTTGTTGTCAGCGACATAATCAGTCTTATGTCATCAGTGATTAATAAATATGGACAATATGCATTGACTATGATCAAAGATCATGGTCTTGTAAATTTATGGTTATTGTGTTATACTAATAGATGATATAGTTATGCTTGTGTGGCAATATAACGGAATTCTGTTGCTTGAGCAATATAAAAATAAAATAGAAGGACGGTGATTGTCGGCCATGGGAGCTCCGGAGCAAGCAACGCCGAAATCTTCGCGGCTGAAAATCGTCATGGTTATCTTGGCTGTCCTGCTGGTAATCAGCGCGGGCGGCCTTGCAGCGCGGTATGTCTACTTCCACTTCTTTGCCCCGGCACAGTCTACTGTAACCGTGCCGGATAATCTGATCGGTGAAGAAAACTCCGAATCGCAGAAAAAGCCGGCGGAAAACAGCAGCCAGTCGGAAACCACCCCTCTAACGGACGGTGAGTCCGTTTCCAGCCAAACGGATGCGGCCGGCAATTCCAGTAAAAACGGCAACCCGACTGCGGACAAGCCCATCGCCGTCAAGCTGGAATTATACGAGGGCAGACCGGGGGCTAACCAGCGCTTTGAAGTGAAAAATATGTTTCCCGGTGATACCGAGACAAAGTATTTCTGCGTCAAAGCGCACCATGATGCAGACTTGGAGTTGTTTTTCAGGACGAAAATCACTGGACAGACGAAAAATCTCAGCGATGTGCTACATATTAAGGTCACCCATCTGGAAACCGGCAAGGTGCTGTGCGATGCGCCTTTTGCTGAAATCGACGGCAAGGAATTTTCCGAGCTGCTGAAAAAGAATGCAGCGGGCGAAACCACCGCGTATTATCAGATCGACGTGTCGCTGGATACCTCTGTCGGCAACGAGTATCAGGCGGCGGAACTGAAAGCGGATTTTGCGTGGTATGTCAAGGATGAGGGCGGGTTGACCCCACCGCCGACCGGCGATACCACAAATCTTATCCTTTGGATAACACTGGCGGCTTCGTCTCTATTGCTGCTCGTTCTTCTTTGGAAACGCAGGAAGGAGGCGCGGCATGAGTAAGTCTAAAACCACAAAAAGGCTGACGACAAGTGTGGCGACGATCGTCGTTCTCGCCGTTTGCCTTTGTATCACGACTTTCGCGCTGGTCTATTCCACGGTGGCCGTGGACAGCAATCTCTTTCAGACCGGCAAAATCAAGGTCAACCTCAACGACGGCAGGCCGGTAATCGAAGAAGATGAATTCCTGTTTGAGCCGGGCATGACGGTGGAAAAGGACTTCTTCCTCGAAAATCAGGGTACATGGGATGTGTACTACAAGCTGTACCTCGACAATGTGGAGGGCGGTCTGGCCGATGTGCTGGATGTGGCGATTCGGGACGGGGATACCGTCCTGTACAGCGGCAAAGCGGTTGATTTGCAAAAAGAGCAGATCGGCGCGGCAGACGATATTTTGAAACTGAACGAGCGCCGGGAGCTGACCATCACCTTCCACTATCCTGAAGAAGGTGGCAACAGCGGACAGGCCCAGTACCTCTCCTTCGATTTGAAGGCCGACGCGGTGCAGACCAAAAATAATCCCCAGAGGCTGTTCGACTAAAGGAGTACCCCCTGCTGGTGGAATCGCAGGAGAGGGGCCTGTGGACGATTCCCGTTCTTCAGCGTAAACACGCGGTGTGCGTGATTACATACGGTTTATCCAACAGTTTTATTAGGAGGATGAAACAATGACAAACAGCAAATACACCAAGCGTGCATTGCTGGCAAGCGTTTTGTCAGTGGTAGTGTGCGCAGCCATGCTGGCAGGCAGCACCTTTGCCTGGTTCACTGATTCGGTCACCAGCGCAGGCAACATCATCAAGTCGGGTAATCTGGATGTCGCCTTGGAATGGGCGAACGGAACAGAGGCGCTCGACACGGCAGAGTGGAAGGACGCATCCACAAACGCAATCTTCAACTATGACCTGTGGGAGCCGGGCTACACCGAGGTTCGCCATGTACGGATCAGCAACAAGGGGAATCTGGCGCTGAAATATGAGATTCGTATTGCTGCAAACGGCGAAGTCAGCAAGCTGGCTGACGTGATCGATGTTTATTACATCAAGGACGGTAAACAGATTACCAGCCGCACCGGACTTACTGATGAAAACAAAATCGGCACGCTGTCACAGGTACTTGCCAATCCTTATGCCGCAAAAGGTCATATCCTTGCGGGCGATAATGCGGCGGATGTCGCTACCATTGCGCTGAAGATGCAGGAAAGTGCGGGCAATGAGTATCAGAACCTGTCCATCGGCACGGATTTCTCCATCCAACTCGTTGCAACACAGTATACAAGCGAAAAAGACAGCTTTGACGATCAGTATGATAAGGATGCGCCCCTTAATTTTGTTCCCGTTGCTACTGCTGACGAGTTAACTAAGGCAGTAGCAGATGGCGAAAATGTTTCTCTTACAGCCCCGATTGAATTGAGCGAAAGATTAGAGGTAAAAAAAGACATTACCATTAACGGAAACGGCAATGCTATCACCATTCCCACAGATAGAGTGATCAATTTGGCTAACATTGCGGAACCGATAACGGTTACGCTCAATAACGTGGATTTGAATGGCCCCACCCAAGGCACATATACAAGGGGCATTTCTATATACGATGTGCCAAAGGTAAAGGTTGTAATGGATAACTGTTCCCTTTCAGCGAATTATTATGCCATCAATCTAGCGAGCGCTGCTCCCAACGCAGAAATTGTTGTCAAAAATACCACTTTAACCGGTTGGTGCGCATTCCAGACACATTCTCCCTATTCCAACGTCACATTTGAAAATTGTACATTGATAGGCTTGAATGATAAGGGATTTAATGCAGATGGTTGGAATAATTTCGCTACGGTTGTTGTCAATGGGTATTCAGAAGGCAATCCTGATCCTGATGGCGCTCACGGCGGTACTTTTACATTTAAGAACTGCCGGATTGAGGCGAATCAGACAACCGGTAACACACAGTATCTCTTGTCAGTTAGAGCGAAAAATACTACATTGATTGCTGAAAACTGCTCATTTTATGTTGATGGTACGGAAGTCAGCATAGAGGATGTACCAAACTATGTTTCAGTTTATCCGGAAGTGATAGACAGTTTTAACTTCACTCTCAAGTAACTGAAATATTATAAGACGAAATAAAGTCATAATTGTATATAATCTAAAAAAGTCCGTTCTCCCTTCGGGGAGGCGGCAATCAAAGGGCATGAGCCTGTGTTCGTGCCTTTTGATTGCTGGAAGTAGGCTGCAGCACGAGGGAGTGTTCGGATGAAAAAAGTACTTAATATCATAAAAAACATCTTTGTCTGGCTGGTAGTCCTATTAGCCGTGTGTATGATGATATTTACCATTGTGTCGGTTAATTCCTTTGACCGCACCGACCGGGACATTTTTGGTTATAAAGCGTTTATCGTGCGCTCCGATTCCATGAGTGCTACCGATTTCAGCGCAGGCGATCTGATACTGGTAAAAGAGGTAGATCCGGCTACGTTGAAAGCCGGGGATATTATCTCCTATCAGTCCACCAACACCGAAAATTACGGCGAGGTGGTAACACACAAGATCCGGGAATTGACAACCGACGCGGAGGGTAACCCCGGTTTTGTGACCTATGGCACCACCACGGACCAGAACGATAAAAACATTGTTACCTACAGCTTTGTGCTGGGGAAATACCAGACCAAGCTGCCGGGCGTGGGAAAATTCTTTCAGTTTCTCAAGACTACGCCGGGATATATCGTCTGCATCTTTCTCCCCTTTCTGCTGCTGATTTTGGTGCAGGGTATTAACAGCATCCGGCTGTTCCGGCAGTATAAGAAGGAGCAGCTTGCCGAACTGGAGGCCGAGTGCGAAAAGGAACGGGCAGAAATGGCGGCGGAGCGGCAGCGGCTGGAAGAACAGCAGGCCGAGTCACAGAAAATGATGGCTGAGCTGCTGAAGCTGAAAAACGAGCTGTCCGGCAAGGAGACACCGGCAACGGAATCGCAGGAACAACCCGCCGAGGGCGAAACGCATTCTATGCTGTAAACACGTGGTGTGCGTGATTACATACGGTCATTGAAAATTTTGTTAAGGAGGATGAACAACAATGACAAACAGCAAACACACCAAGCGCGCATTGCTGGCAAGCGTTCTGTCAGTGGTAGTGTGCGCAGCCATGCTGGTGGGCAGCACCTTCGCGTGGTTCACCGATAGCGTCACCAGTGCAGGCAACATCATCAAGTCGGGCAATCTGAAGGTCGCCTTGGAATGGGCGAACGGAACAGAGGCGCTTGACACGGCAACCTGGCAAGACGCGTCCACGGGCGCCATCTTCAACTATGACCTGTGGGAGCCGGGCTACACCGAGGCCCGCCATGTACGGATCAGCAACAAGGGGAATCTGGCGCTGAAATATGAGATTCGTATTGTGGCAAACGGCGAAGTCAGCAAGCTGGCGGAGGCTATTGACGTTTACTACGTCAAGGACGGGAAGCAGCTCACCAGCCGTAACGATTTGACAGACGCGATGAAAATTGGTACCCTGAAAGAGGTACTTGCTAATCCGTATGCTGCCAAAGGCCATATCCTTGCGGGCGAGAATGCGGCGGATGTCGCCACTATCGCGCTGAAAATGCAGGAAGATGCAGGCAATGAGTATCAGGGACTGTCCATCGGCACGGATTTCTCTGTCCAGTTGGTCGCCACCCAGTATACGCATGAAGGCGACAGCTTTGACGATCAGTATGATAAGGACGCGAAGTATCCGGCGCTGGTTTCCACTCCCGATGGCTTTAAGACGGCATTGACCGAGGGCGGTGAAATTACTTTAGCGGACAATGTTGAAATTACGGACGGTATCCAGTTGTATGTGAAACAGGATACAGCGCTCAGCTTTAATGGAAATACGTTTAAGGGCTCGCTTTACAATGGCGACTTTTCAAGCGGCTCTCCGAGTGTAAATCTTGTGCTGAGCGATCCCAACAACACCGGCAATTACAGCATCGATGGTAAGCTTGTGCGGCACGAAGGCGGCGGTATGACGCAGACTGCGGCCATTGCCGTGTGGCAGCCCACCGTGACGATTGAGAGCGGAAAATACACCCATGACAATGCAGTGATCAACTGTCAGCTTCAGACGCAGGATCCGGATGCAGTCGGCGTTATCGTCAACGGCGGAACCTTTGACGGAAAGGGCAATGCCAGCGTTATAGCGAATGTCTTCGGCACGGTCATTATCAACGACGGCACCTTCAACGCCTATAAAGAAGGCGACGGCTCCGGAGAGTGCGTTTATGTAAGCTATGGGAATTCTTATGTCCCCTCCGCTACCGTTATTAACAACGGTACCTTCAACGCCGAATCCCGTATCTTCTACATTAATCGCAACGACAGATACGAGCAGAAGCTCGAAGTCAAGGGCGGCAACTATACCGTCGCTGAGGGCGGAAAGCTGGTCGAGGTCAAGGACGGCGCTTCCGCAAAAGATATTCTGGTCATTACCGGCGGTACCTTTAATGTGGATCCCACCGAATATGTTGATACCGCCAACTATAAGGTAACGCAATCCGGTGGCCTTTGGACGGTAACCGCGAAATAATCTTTGCTTTTTCCTGCCCGTTCCCGCAGAAAACTGTCGGGAACGGCAATCAAAGGGCATGAGCCTGCGTTCGTGCCTTTTGATTGCCGTAAAGAAGAGAAATTGGAAAGGAGGCGGTCGCTTTGAAACCGTGGATAAAATTTGCCCTATATATCCCCAGACATTCTAAGTCAACCGACGAAAATATCCTGCGGCTGCTTGTGCCGTCACTTCTTGGAATCCTCCTGTGCATGATTTGCCTGGCCGGGACAACATGGGCGTGGTTCACCGCCAGCGTTCAAACGCAGCCGCAGACCATAGAGGCTGCCAACTATGATATAGCGGTCTCCATCACAAATGAATCCGGCGATTTTGTTTCCCACGGTCAGCCGCTGAAAACCGGGAAATCCTACAAGGTCACGCTGACCGCCAGCGGCACCGCTGACAAATTCGGCGGCTATTGTATCGTCGGGTGTGGAGATGTGATGCTGTATACCGCCCAACTGCTCCCCGGTCATACGCTGTCTTTTACTCTCACCCCACCTGAAACGGCTGCCTATACGTTCACCGCTGTGTGGGGCAGTCATTCCGGCGAGACGGATATAAAGAACGGCAGCACCATTGGGCAGAAAACGGGAGTACTTTCCGCTCCGGAAGACCCCGAAACGCAGCAGGCTGCGGCAGACGAAAGCGTCTATATGGTGCGATCCGGCGATTCGCTGTGGAACATCGCCCAGCAGCATGGCACGGCCGTGGAGAAAATCGCTGCATACAACGATATTGACAAAAACGCTGTATTGCAAATCGGACAGGAAATCAAAATTCCACCGGCGGATTATGAAATCACGGAGGAGTCTGTCTCTTCCTCATCCCGGCAGACGGAATCGCAGCAGAAAGCTGACGAACCGGCACCGACGGGGCCGGAGAGTGCGGCATCAGAGCCAGCCCTTATAACCAGCGATACCCCTATGCAAAAAAGTGAAAACAGTATACCAAGCGAATAGGTACCTTTGTTCAGTGGTTAAATTTTGAAAGGCGTTGAGAACGCCGTAAATATAGTAAAAAGCAAAATATGGCAAGCGAACCTTGCCGAGCGGGCCGGTCTGCCTTGTGGCAGATCGGCCGCTTTTTTGCGTATAGGGACTGCAAATGAGCGAATAGATACCGCATTTTTCGAATCCAACGCTGCCTGAAAAATAAAATAGAAAATTTTCTGTGTGTCTATAACCAGTAAGTTTATTCAAGTATACGGACGAAATAGGGGGAGGAGTTTGCACGCGGGGATGAGGCGGCGAAAGCAAAAAAGAGAAAACGTATCCGAAAATCTCACAGGAACCGGGAATGACGAATAAAATGAACTGGGTGTTCATTTAGAAAGGAGAAATTGTCATGCGTTATGCAGAGCATAATCAAAATCCCGTCGATTTTGGGCCGGAGCCATTTGTCGTCAATATAGCCCGTGCGACACAGCAAAATCCGTTTTACCGCAGGACATTGTGGACGGGCTGCCATTTGCAGCTCACCTTGATGTGTATTCCGCCTTGCGGGGAAATTGGGCTAGAGGTACATCCGGATAACGACCAGTTCCTCCGCCTGGAAGAGGGGCAGGGGATCGTCATGATGGGAGCGTGCAGAGAGCGGCTGAATTTTCAGCGGCCGGTCTGCCAGGATGACGCCATTTTTGTCCCGGCGGGAACGTGGCACAATGTCGTCAATACGGGGAGAACACCCCTCAAGCTCTATGCTATCTATGCGCCGCCGCACCACCCGCATGGGACGGTTCACCGCACCAAAGCGGAAAGCGACGCCAAAGGAGATTAGAGGGCTGATAAAGCCGGGAGGGCCTGCCGTCTGCAGAACGCAGCCAGCAGGCCCTCCCGGCTTTGCTAGGGTTATAAGGTTAACAAAACGGCGGTTTACAGCCTGGGTAAGCGAAGCGCCTATTGCTGAGGGGAATCCGCTCCGTGCTTTGGAAAGAGCATGGGTTTTAGAACCATTAAGCCGATGAGCATGACGGCGGGGAAGACGACTGCCGCCAACAGGCCTAGATTCAGACTGCTTTGGTCGGCGATAATGCCGGTGAGCTGCGGCCCGATGGAGCAGCCCAAATCGCCGCCGAGGGCCATGAGAGCAAACATGGCGGTACCGCCCGACGGATAGCCCGCGGCGGTCAGGCTCAGCATGCCCGGCCACATCAGGCTCACAGACAGGCCGCAGAGGGAGCAGCCGATCAGGGCGATGGCCGGAACCGGCACCAAAGCCGTTATCGCAAACGACAGGATACACATGACCGAACTGAAAACCAACGTTTTATGCATGTTGATTTTCTGCCCCTTGACACCGTACAGCGTACGCGCGATGCCCATCATGACGGCGAACAGGCAGGGCCCCAGCAGATCGCCCAAGGTTTTAGAAATGCCCAGCCCCTTTTCCGCGAACAGGGAGGCCCATTGGGCCATGGCCTGCTCGGCGGCGCCGGAACAGATCATGAGCAGGATGGCAATCAAAAAGATCCGGGAGGTCAGCAGCGTTTTCAGCGGCGTCCGCTTGCTTTCCTCCTCCTGCGGCATCAGGGGGACATGTATAAATTTAATGAGCGTGATAATTGGCAGAACCGCCCAGGCCAGCGGGAGAACAAACCACAAGTCCTGACCGATTAGCACCAAGGCGATGGTGGATAAGGCGACGACGAGCACCTGGCCCCAACTGTAAAACGAATGCAGCAAGCTCATGGAGGAGGCCTTTGCCTCGCCCGGCAGGCTTTCGACAATCGGACTGACCAGCACTTCAATCAAGCCGCCGCCGATGGCGTATAGAATACTGGCGATGATGAGCCCGCTATACGGCTGCGGCATGATGCGGGGCAAAAACGCGCACGCCAGCATACCGACAGCGGCGAATGCATGCGCGATGATGGCCGAAGCGCGATACCCGATTCTATCGACGATCTTGACCGCCGCCGCGTCCACGATAAGCTGGGTGACGAACACAATCAGCACCAGACTGCCCAGCATGGTGAAGGAAAGCCCGAATTTTTCTCTAAATACGATAAACAGCAGGGGAGGGAGATTGACGATCAGCGCCTGCGTTATGTAGCCGAGATAGCAGGCGTGCAATGTACTTTTGTAGTTTGTCTTTTCCACGTGAAAACTCCTTATATGCTCGTAGTAGCCCGCCGCGATCCTTTGCCAAAAGGCCGGGGCGCCATCGTCAACACCGTTCCCCGTTTTTATCCGTATGTCCGGACTTTCCTCTCAGGCGACCGGTTGGCGTACACATAAGAGGCGATGAATTCTTATGTCGATCCAGTATATCGAAAAAGCAGAAGAAACGCAATACGATGGAACATATTCGGTGCTCCCTTATGAAAAATAACCGGCCCCCTGATAGATTCATTCAGGGGGCCGGCTTTTGGGGGGGCGGTAAGTCAGCTTGTGGTTCTGCTGATACAGGATTCCAGCACGCTCTTCATGGAGGCCACGGCTTCGGCGGGCTTTTTCTTGTCCACGACGATGGTATTCCAGAATTTATCCCGGTACCCGCCGTCCCACCAGCCGGAGAGAGACTCCATATAGGACATCAGGGGAACCGCCTTTTTCCGGTAGTCGAGATACAGCGCCAGATCCTCGTCGGAAATGCTCATGCGGCGGTACATCAGGTCAAAATCCAGGGTGCTGTTGAAGAACCGGTTGTTGTCGAACTTGGCCATCTCATAGGCGAATGCGACGGCGCCCAGCGGGTTCTTGGCGTTGCGGGGGACGATCATGCCGCCGGCGGATTTGGGAGCGTAATATTTGCCGTCGTTGGCCATGGGCAGCGGCACGATGCCGATTTCGTCCTCCATGTTGTTGTAGTAGTCGTAGTTGCCCACGGCGTTGGCCGGCTGCTCCAGATGCATGGCCACCCGCCGGCGGCCGAAGCCGATATAGCTGTCCCCGGTGTAGAAGGCGTTGGCCGCCACCAGATCGTGCAGCAGCTGCAGGCCGCCCATCTCCGGCTTCTGATCCACCGAAGCGTACAGCTTGCCGTTCTTCTCGCTGAGTCCCTTGCCGCCGTTGGCGAACATGAACAGGGCGTAGTTCCAGGTCCCCACGCCGTAGGTCTGCACCGTTTTGCCGTCGGCCCGGTAGATGGTCATTTTCTTGGCGGCATCCAGGAAGGTTTTGAAGTTCCAGTTGCCTTCCTTATACAGTTCGGTGGGGGTTTTCTGCTTCTGCTCTTTAAAGAGGGTTTTGTTGTAGACGCACATGTAAACCCTGAGGCCCCAGGTGGCCGGAATGCCGTAGGTTTTATTGTTGAAATAGTAGTCGCTCAAATCCACTTCCTTCCAGAAGGGATCCGATTTGGCCAGATAGGGATCCAGCGGCTGGGCGATGTTGGAGCAGACATAGCGCAGGAACGTCACCTCGTCGACGCTGAAAACGTCGGGCGGGTTCCCGGCGGCCACCATCTGGGCGAACTGGTTCTGTCCGGCGACGCCGTCCTTGATGGAGATGAATTTCAGCTTCAGGCCGTACTTTTCCTGCACGATCTGGCGGAACACCTTGGTGTTTTCGTTGTCCGTCACCTCGTCGTCCACGATGGTGATGGTGGTACCCTTGACGCTCGCCAGCATTTTTTCCTGAGGGGTGGACAAATCGACGTTGCTGGGCACGGTTTCCTTGGAGCCGGTCCACTTGGTGACCGAGCCGGTTTTTCCGGAGGTTTTGTTCTGGTTGCCGGTGGTTTTGATTGGCTTGAGCACCCCGTTGTTGGTGGTGGAATCCGTCCCGCTCTCCTGGGGGGAGCCGGAAACGTCTTCCGGTTCCGACGCTTCGCCGGACGACAGGCTTTCGGCAGAAGCGGACGGATCGCCGGAGGCGGGGGCGGAATCCGGCGGTGTGGTTTTTCCGCAAGCGGCCAGGCTGAAGATCAAGAGCCCGGCAAGTATGGCGCAACTCCATTTTTTCATGATGATCACCCATTCCGCCGCGCACACGCGGCACAATATCGAAAGCAGTCCCGTATATGGTTGGTTTTCATGCCGGTTGTCCGGCCATTACAGGTCGAAAACGTGCAGGATATGGAAGCCGGTGGGCGTCGGCGTCCCTTCCGCCTGTTTGACGGTGGGGTCCGCCGGGTCGTTGACGACATCCAGGCGGTTGCTCAGGCGGGCGTACTGGCCCGCCGTGTTTTTCAGGTAGAACGCCAGCTTATACCGGCCGGGCTGATCAGGCAGGCGGACGGCGGCTTTCAGCGTATGAGTTAGGTTCCGGCTGTCGGCGTACTGCTCGGGGTTCCGGTTATACCAGGTTTCCGGCGAACCGCTGTCGACGGTGGAAACCAGCCGGTTGTCCTCGTCCAGAATAGCGAAGCCGCTTTGCAGGTTGAAGGCGGCGGCAAAGCCGTAGTTAATGAGGGACATTTCCACCTCCGCCGTGGAAGCGGGCTTCCCTTCACCCGTTACCCGCAGGTTCTGCGCCGTCAGCTTGTATCCCAAATGATCGCGGATGAACTCGAACAGATGGCGTGGGACGGTTTCTCCCTTCCGGTTCAGGAACCAGGCGGGATCGTACTGGATGCCGTTGTCCCGCAGCCAGTCTTCCGTCACCGGCACGGACTTCCATTGGCCGATGTTGGTTTCGTCCCCCGCGCCGGCGTCCACATACGAGTGGATGGCGCTCAGTGTGGTAAACCGGTGCTCGGACAGCTGTATCAGCACCTGCTGATTGTCCAGCCGGACGTGATTGCTGTCGAACCAATACTGCATGAACAGCTCCCCCTCCTGGGGGGTATAGGCGGCTTCCCGCACCAGCTGATCCCATTGCGCGGTTCCCTCGTCCAGGCCGCCGGTGCCGTAGCTGACCAGATCGGGCAGCTTGCCGAACACCGAATCGTTTTCAATGCCGATCCGCTCGTAATAGGGCGTTCCCTCCAACAGGTTTTTATACCGGGGCAGGCGCATGAGCGCGTACAGGTGATTGGGCATGACCAGCTTTTCCATGACGGTTTGGGCAATCAGGCGGCGATCCAGCGGATACTTTTCGCCGTACCATTCGCCCCATACCCCCACGAAGCAGACCGGGAAAAACTGCACCGCGCGGCTCCATTTCCGGAGAACCGGCTCCAGCTGCCCGATATGCCGCAGGATGACGTCCTGCGGCGCATCGTTGACCGGGTCATCGCGGGTCTTGGGGTAGAGGAAGCGGGGCTGCATCCGCAGCCCTAGATCCAGATGGGCCTGAAAGACGGCGTCCAGCGCCTCCAGCCCCTTTTCGCTGATGTCCCGATCGTTGAAGCCGCTGAGATAGATGTAGGTCTGACAGACCCGCGGCATCCCTTCCGGCAGTTCCTGCGCCAGCAGCCGCTCGGTCATGACTTTCCCGGGATCCTTGATAAGGCTCATCTCGTACAGGTCACACCACGAGTCGATCCGATAGCCCCTGTCCGGATTCATCCAGAGCTGTGCATCGTCCTCGCTGGTCAGCGGCTCCAGGGTCGTTTCCACCGCCAGCGGCCGTGCCCCGTTCCCCGGCCCGGCAGAGCCCGCCGGCGCGCCGGGGGAGCAGGCGCACAGGCCCAGCGCCAGGCTGGCGGCCAGCAAAAGCCCGACGGCCCGCTGTTTCATACCGTTCCTTCTTTCCCGCATACGTTACGACACGTCAAATTCATGCAGAATATGGTAGCCGCCCGCCATGGGGGTGCGGTTGCTAAGGCGGGCGTACTGATCCGCCGTGTTTTTCAGGTAAAACGCCAGCTTATACCGGCCCGGCTTGGCGGGCAGCTTGAGGGTGGCCTTGAGGGTATGGGTCAGGTTCCGGCTGTCGGTATATTGCGCGGGGTTTCGGTTGTACCAGGTTTCGGGAACGCCGCTTTTGACGGTGGACACCACCTGGTTGCCGCTGTCCAAAAGGACAAAGCCGCTTTCGAGATTGAAGGCCGCGGCAAAGCCGTAGTTGATCAGCGGCATTTCCACGTTCAGGGCCGAGGAGGGCTTGCCGCTGCCCGACACCTTGACGCGCTGGGCGACCAGCTTATAGCCCAGATGATCCCGGACAAATTCAAACATATTGCGGCGGATGGTTTTCCCCGCCTTGTCGCGGAACCAGGCGGGATCGTACTGGATCCCCCGGCCCTTGAGCCAGCTTTCGGTGATGGGTTCCTTCTTCCATTTGCCGATGTTGGTGTCGTCCCCGGCGCCTGCGTCCACATAGGAGTGAATGAGGCTTAGGGTGGTGAATCGATGCTCCGACAGCTGCTCAAGGATTTTCAGGTTGTCCAGCTCCACGTCGTTTTCCTTGAACCAGTATTGCAGGTACAGCTCGCCCTCCTGTGGGGTGTAGGCGGCTTCCCGCAGCAGCTGCATCCATTGATCCGAGCCGCCGTCCAGCCCACCGGTGCCGTATCCCATATCCACGATCTTCCCGAAAATGGAGTCGTTCTCGATGCCGATCCGATCGTAGTAGGGGGTTCCCTTGAGCAGGTTCTTGTAGGCCGGCAGGCGGATCAGGGCGTAGAGATTGTTGGGCACTACCAGCTGCTCCATGACGGTTTTGGCTATCAGCGCGCGGTCGATGGGGTAATACTCCCCATGCCATTCGCCCCAGGCACCGATGAAGCAGATGGGGAAGAACTGAATGGCGCGGCTCCACGTCTTGATCACCGGCGCCAGCTGTTTGATGTGCTGGAGCATGATGTTCTGGGGCGCGTCGTTCAGGGCGTCGTTGATATCCTTGGCGTAGCAGAAGCGGGGCTGGATTTTGATTCCCAGCTCCAGATGGGCCTCAAACACCTGCCCGAGGGCCTGCAGGCCCTTGTCCGTGATGGCCCGGCTGTTGAAGCCGCTGAGATAGATGTACGTCTGAGAGATCATGGGCATCCCTTCGGGCGGCACCTGCTCCTGGAGCCGGGCTTTCATGACGGCCTTGGGATCCTTGACCAGGGTCATCTCATACAAATCGCACCAGGAATCGATGCGGTAGCCTCTGTCGGGATTTTTCCACAGCAGCGCGTCTTCCTCGCTGTTCAGGGGCTCCAGGGCTTTGTCCACCGCCACCGTGCCGCCGGCGGCCACCACGGTTTTCCGGGTGGGGCCGCCGATGAGGTACATCGTGACCAGCGTGGTGACGATACAGATGAGCACCGCCACCCAGAAGGGCGACCAACCGCGGTAGACCAGGGGCAGATAGACAAATAGAATGCAGAAGAAGGTGAACACCAGGCCGAGGGCGCCCTTGAGGCCCTGCTTTCCGCCCACCAGGCAGAGCACCAGCAGATAGGCTGCGGCGAAGGCGTAGATCACCCACTCCCGATCCTGGGAATAGATGCTGGTGATGGTGGAGTCCCCCGCCACGCTCTGCATGACCACCACCTTCATGCCCACGGTGCAGCCCGCGCCGAAGAGGAAGCCGGAGGCGCTGGTGGTCTCCAGCTCCTGACCGGCCCGGACGCCGGTGGTCATGCGTACCAGTACCCGCTGTTCGCCCACCCGGGAGCCGTCGGGCATGAGGTTGTCCTGGAGAATGTCCACGACCACGCCCTTCTCGAAGGTCTGTCCTTCCCGGTTGACCAGGGCCACCTTGTCCACCCGGTTGAGGGCGAAAACAGCGGCGAGAAATGCAGCCAGCAGCAACAGCGGAATGCCCCAGCGCAGAAAGCAGGATTTGATATTCAACAGCAGTCAGCCTTTCTCTCAGAATGGAGGCTCCCGGCAGCTATGCCGCCGGGAGCCTCGCAGTATCGGTGCCGGATGGGGCCGCTCAGGCGGCCGGAGTCACGCCCAGAGTGCCATAGAAGGAGGCGGGCAGGTAGTAGCTCCCGTTGGCCAGAACGGCGGGGGTGGTGACGCTCTTGCCGTCCACGGTCAGGGTGAGGGTCACGGCGCTGCCGCTGGCAGGGGTGCCGGCGGGCACGGCGTCGGCGTAGGCCGCGCCGGTGGTAATCACCACGCCGTTGTCCCAGCTCACATTGAACTGGTTGTCCTGGCCGGAGACCGCGGCGGCCACGTCCCGCAGGCGGTAGTAGGTCTCGCCGCCCTC
>ERZ772876.919-NODE-919-length-34049-cov-26.961934_pt1 | contig 34049 bp, 29 predicted proteins | sample MGYA00580584_ERZ772876 | MGnify/ENA primary metagenome ERZ772876 (study PRJEB29015, sample SAMEA2737728) | human gut metagenome | biome: human gut; feature: human-associated habitat; material: faeces | place: China | collected 2012 ... | reverse complement strand
TGACCCTTCCGGGTATCGCGGGTATCGTGCTGACGATGGGTATGGCCGTCGATGCGAACGTGATCATCTACGAACGTATCAAGGAGGAGCTTCGCGGCGGCAAGGGTCTTTCGCTGGCCATCAAGGACGGTTTCTCGAAGGCCTATTCGGCCATCATCGACGGTAACCTGACGACGATCATCACGGGTATCGTGCTGTTCATCTTCGGCAACGGTCCGGTTCAGGGCTTCGCCACGACGCTGATCATCGGTATCATCACCTCGTTCTTCTGCGCCATCTTCATCACGCGCCTGCTGATCGAGTGGATCGTCGGCAAATGGGGTCACATCACCTTCTCGCGCCGCTGGTCGGAGAACTTCCTCAATAACACGCGCGTCGACTTCATCGCCAAGCGCAAACTGGCTTACGGCATCGCCGTTGCCCTGATGGTTCTGTCGTGCGTTTCGTTCTTCGCCCGCGGTCTGAACCTCGGCGCCGAGTTCACGGGCGGCCGCGCTTACGTGATCCGTTTCGACAAGCCCGTTTCGGCCGAAGAGGTTCGTCAGAATGTGGAGAAGGCTTTCTCGCAGTTCGCCGATGCCGACGCTTCGTCGATCAGTTCCGAGGTGAAGCAGTACGGCAAGGAGAACCAGATGCGCATCGTGACCCAGTATCGCTACGACGACACGTCGGACGAGGCTACCTCGGAGGTCGAGCAGATCATCTACGACGCTCTGAAACCGCTCTACTCGTATGACATCACCTTCGAGCAGTTCCGCAATACGCAGACCGACGCCAACGGTATCCTGACGGCCGACAAGATCGGCCCCTCGATCGCCAAGGACATGACGTGGAACGCCATCTATTCGGTGCTCTTCTCGCTCATCGCCATCGGTCTCTACATTACGTTCCGCTTCAAGCGCTGGCAGTGGGCTTCGGGCGCCACGGCGGCCCTGGCCTTCAACGCCCTGCTGATCATCGGCATCTTCTCGATGTTCTACGGTCTGCTGCCCTTCAACCTCGAGGTCAACCAGGCGTTCATCGCCGCGATCCTGACGATCATCGGCTATGCCATCAACGACACGGTGGTCGTCTTCGACCGAATCCGCGAGTACCTGGGTCTCTACCCGAAGCGAAACCTGAAGGAGACCGTGAACAACGCCATCAACTCGACGCTGTCGCGTACGATCAACACCTCGGGCACGACGCTCGTGACGCTGCTGGCCATCTTCTTCTTCGGCGGCGAGACGATCCGCGGCTTCATCTTCGCGCTGATCATCGGCGTGGTCGTAGGTACGGCCGCCACGATCTTCCTCGCGACGCCGATCGCTTACGATCTGATGACGAAGCGCGCCAAGACCGACGTGGAGAAGTAATGGATAGACTCTCGATCCGACAAAAACGGACCGCACCGAGAGGTGCGGTCCGTTTTTTCAAATAAATTTGGCATTGCGGCCGGCTTGCACTATCTTTGCGGGCAAGCAGACGCCCGCTTGGGCAGGCTGCGGCTCGGCAATGTGCAAAATAAATTTGATATTGCCCCGCCTTGCACTATCTTTGTCATACGGATATTATAGGTTCCCATGATGGAAAATTGGTTGAAATGGATGCACCGCTACGTGTCGCCGGTTTTTCTGGCGCTGCTCGTCGCGTCGTTCATCCTTTGGTATATCGCGAAATTGAGCTATACGTACACCACCGAGCAGACCGTGAGGGTGAGTGTCGACGGACAGCCTTTCGAGGTTACCTGCGTGGTCGAGGGCGTCGGTACGAACCTTTTCGGCTACCGGGTCTACATGAACAAGACGCTGCGCATTCCGCTTGCGGAACTCAAGACGAAGCGTTCGTATGAGGAGGGGCACGAGGGTAAACTCATCATCGACCCCCAGTCGCTGCAAAACGCCCTTGCGCCGCGGTTCAGCGACATCAAGATCATTTCCATCGGGGACATTCCCGAAATCGACGTTCCCCGTAACCCATGATGAAGGTCGGAATCACAGGCGGCATCGGCAGCGGCAAAAGCACCGTTTGCCGTCTTTTCGCGCGTTTGGGCGTCGCGGTCTATGACTCCGATGCCGGGGCCAAACGGCTGATGACGGAGGATGCGGAGCTGCGCCGGCGCATCACGGACCGTTTCGGGGCCGAAGCCTATGCGGACGGGACCTTGAACCGTACCTACCTTGCCGGGCGGGTCTTCTCCGAGGCGCAGGCCCTCGCCGACCTGAACGCCATCGTCCACCCGGCCGTCCGGGCCGATTTCGCGGCGTGGGCCGAACAGCAGGAGGGCGACTACGTGATCCTCGAAAGCGCCCTTCTTTTCGATGCGGGGTTCGATGCCTGCGTCGACCGCACGGTTGCCGTCCTCGCCCCCGAGGCGCTGCGCATCGAACGCACCTGCCGCCGCGACGGGCGCACACCCGGGGAGGTCCGCCTCCGCATCGCCGCCCAGACGGACGACGATACGTTGAGCGCGAAGGCCGACTACACCCTTGTCAACATCCTCGAATCCGACCTTGAACCCGCTGTCGCGGAGTTGCACCGAATTTTCAGCCATGAAGCCCATGAACATTGATTTTTCCTCGCCGCAGGTGATGGCGATTCTTAACGTCACCCCCGATTCTTTCTATGCCGGCAGCCGCACTCCGGAGGCCGAATCCGTCGAGCGCCGCGTCCGCGAAGCCGTGTCCGAAGGGGCGCAGCTGATCGACGTCGGGGGCTACTCCTCGCGTCCCGGGGCCGACGAAGTCCCCGCCGACGAGGAGTGGCGTCGCGTCCGGCTGGGTGTCGGGACCGTGCGTCGGCTGGCGCCCGGCATGACCGTCTCGGTCGACACGTTCCGCAGCGAAGTCGCGGCGAAGGCTGTCGAAACGTTCGGGCCGCTCGTCGTCAACGACATTTCGGCCGGGGAACTCGACCCTGCGATGCTCTCCGTCGTTGCGGACTGCGGCGTACCCTACATCGCCATGCACATGAAGGGCGATCCGAAAACCATGCAGTCGCAGACCGACTACCGGCGCGACATCGTCACCGAGGTCGTCGGCTATTTCCGCCGCCGCACCGACGAGATGCTCGCCGCGGGCATCCGGCGTGAAAACATCATCCTCGACCCCGGCTTCGGCTTCGCCAAGACCACGGAGCAGAACTACGAATTGCTCGCGGGTCTGCACCGCCTCTGCGCGCTGGGTTACCCGGTGCTGGCGGGGCTTTCGCGCAAGTCGATGATCTATAAGGTCCTCGACGCCACTCCCGCCGAATCGCTCGCCGGAACCGTTGCCCTGGGCTGGGAGTGCCTGCGCCAGGGTGCGGCGATACTCCGCGTCCACGACGTGCGGGAAGCTGTGGACACGGTCAAACTGTTCAATATGTTCCGCCAATGATACGGGCTACCGACATACACAAGAGTTTCGGCACGCTGGAGGTGCTGAAAGGCGTTTCGCTCGACGTGGCGCAGGGCGAGGTGGTCTCCATCGTGGGGGCCAGCGGCGCTGGCAAGACCACGCTTTTGCAGATCATCGGCACGCTGTCGCGTCCCGACGGCGGGCGCGTGGAGATCGACGGCCGCGATGTCTCGGCCTTGGGCGATCGGGCCTTGTCGCAGTTCCGCAACGAGCGCATCGGCTTCGTGTTCCAGTTCCACCACCTGCTTGCGGAGTTCACGGCTTTCGAGAACGTCTGCATTCCGGGGCTGATCGGCCGGCGTCCGCGCGCCGATGTCGAACGCCGTGCCGCCGAACTGCTCGACATGATGGGCCTCGCGGCGCGGCGCGACCACAAGCCCGGACAGCTTTCGGGCGGCGAGCAGCAGCGCGTGGCCATCGCCCGTGCGCTGGTCAATTCGCCCGCCGTGTTGCTGGCCGACGAACCCTCGGGCAACCTCGACTCGCACAACCGCGACGAGATCCATCGCCTGTTCTTCGACCTGCGCGAACGGCTCGGCCAGACCGTCGTGATCGTCACCCACGACGAAAACCTCGCCGCAATGGCCGACCGGAAGATCACCATGTCCGACGGTCTGATCCTCGGCTGCGAAACGGTCCGGTAACATGAAAAAACTGCTTTGGCTGCTTCTTCCGGCTCTTGCCGCCTACGGTGCGTGGGACCTCGTGCGCGAGGTGCGCGGGGCGTGGACCTCGGACTACTCCCGGACCTATTCGCGCGCCGTGGGGCAGACGATGTCCCGGGCGTTCGATTCGCTGAACCTTTCCGGACGGGGCGTCCGCATCGGGGTGCTGGACGCGGGTTTCGGGGGCTTCCGCACCGACCGCTGGACGCGGGGGCTGCACGTCGCCGCCTGGCGCGATTTCACGGGCGGCGACGAGACGGCATTCTTCGACGACGCCACAGACCACGGCACAAGGGTCTGCACCAACCTCGGAGGCCGTTCGGGCGATACGATCCGCGGGCTGGCATGGGGTGCGGAGTATTATCTTGCGAAAACCGACCGTGCCGAAGTGGAGCCTCGCGCCGAGGAGCGGCAGCTGATCCGCGGCATCGAGTGGCTCCTGGCGCATGACGTCGACGTGATCTCCTCGTCGTTGGGCTATACGACGTTCGACGATTTCAGCGGCTATACGCCCGCGATGCTCGACGGCTGCACCTCGACGCTCTCGCGCTACCTCGACAGCCTGCTCACGGCGCGCCCCGGACTCGTTTTCGTGCAGAGCGCCGGCAACGAGGGCGACAAGGCGTGGCGCAATGTCTCCTTTCCGGCCGATGTCCGGCAGGTCATCACGGTCGGTTCGTGCGATTCCGACGGTGTTTCCCGCTCCCGCTCCAGTGGTGTCGGACGCGAAGATGTCGGCTATGTGAAGCCCGATTTCGTCGCCGGAGCCTCGCCGTTGGGAACTTCGTTTTCGACGCCGGTTATCGCGGGGCTTTGCGCCTGCCTGCTCGAATACCGTCCTATGGAACGCGGCGAACTCATCGGACTGCTGCACGCTTCCGGCACGCGGGCCGCAGCTCCCGGCTGCGAACTGGGTTACGGCATCCCGCAAACCGATGTCTTGCTCCGAATGCTCCGCACGCCATGACGAACACCGATCTGAAGGAGCTGCTCGACGCGCTCCACGACAAATACAACAGCCCCGACTTCATCGCCGACGATCCGATTTCGGTACCGCACCGCTATACGGACCGCGCCGACCGCGAGATCGCGGGATTTTTCTCCGCGACCATCGCCTGGGGCAACCGTAAGGCCATTGTCCGCAGTGGCCACCGCATGATGCACTTCATGGACGACGCTCCGGCGGATTTCGTGCGCAACGCCTCGCAGCGCGAACTGGCGCTGCTTTCGTCCTACGTCCACCGCACGTTCAACGGCGGGGACCTGCGCGATTTCGTGCTGGCCCTGCGGCGTATGGAGGAGCGTCACGGCGGCATCGGGAATTTCTTCGAGACGCGCTATGAGGCCGCGCAGAGCATGCCCGCCGTGCTGGCCGACTTCCGGCGCGAGTTTTTCGCCGGGGAGCACGCTCCGCGCTGCGAGAAGCATGTTTCGTCCGTCGAGCGCGGCGCGGCCTGCAAGCGGCTGTGCATGTATCTGCGGTGGATGGTGCGCCGCGACGACCGGGGTGTCGATTTCGGTCTGTGGCGGCGTATCCCGATGTCGGCCCTCTACCTGCCGCTGGACGTCCATGTCGGCGAGACGGCGCGTGCGCTGGGACTGCTTGGCCGCCGCCAGAACGACTGGCGGGCCGTCGAGGAGTTGACGGACGCCCTGCGCGCATTCGATGCGGAGGATCCTGCGCGGTACGATTTCTCGCTGTTCGGCGCAGGCATGGACGGCTATTTGAATGAACAATGAATAATACTCATAAATCCCGCTTCTTAAGCGGGTTTCGGTTTAAACAATTCACGGTCCGTCAGGACCGCTGCCCGATGAAGGTCGGGACCGACGGCGTTCTGCTGGGTGCATGGGCCGCGGTGCGGCCGCAGGACCGGCGGATGCTCGACATCGGCACGGGCACGGGGCTGATCGCCCTGATGCTGGCCCAGCGCGCCCCGGAGGCGCATGTCACGGGCGTCGACATTGACGATGTCGGGCAGGCCCGCGAGAACGCCGCCGCTTCGCCCTGGAGCGGCAGGGTGGCGTTCGCTCAATGCCCCGTGCAGGAGTTCGAGACCCCGGAGCCGTTCGATCTGATCGTCTCCAACCCGCCGTTTTTCGTCGACTCGCTCACCTGCCCCGACGGGGGACGCACCGCGGCCCGCCATGCCGTGCACCTGCCGTTCGGCGACCTGCGCGACGCCGTCCTCCGCCTGCTGGCTCCCGGAGGCCGGTTTGCCGTCATCCTTCCCACGGCCGAAGCGGAGCGTTTCCTCGCGGTCTGTGCCGGGCGACTGGCCCTCGTGCGCCGCACCGACGTGCGCACCACGCCCCGCCGCCCGGCCAAACGGGCGCTGATGGAGTTCGTCCGCGCCGACCGCCCCGCCGCCCCTCCCGCCGATTGTTCCGCCGACCGCCCCGCCGCCCCTCCCGCCGATTGTTCCGCCGCCGTGCCCGAGGTCTCGGAACTGGTCGTCGGCACGGGAGAGCACGAATGCTACACGCCCGAATACCGCGCCCTGACCCGTGATTTTTACCTGAAATTTTGACGGCACGCGAAAATAAGCTACATTTGTGAAACCGCAATAAAATTTTCGGACCATGAAATTCAGACTTTTGGCATTTGCCCTGCTGCTTTCGGGCGGCGTCTCGGCCCAGAACCCATACATCTCCCTTCAGGGCGCGAACGAAACCGCCGGCGGCCTTACCGTCGTCCAGCCGCGCACGATCCTTGCCGTCGACGTCACCGTCGAACACGACGTCACCTTGAGCGGACCCTATGCGCGTTATGCGCAGAAATACCTCGGGGTGCGCGCTCCGCTCACCGACAAGACCGTGTGGAGCGTCACCGGGGCGCAGATCGCCCTGCTCGACGGCGACACCTACCTCAATGCCGCGGCTCCGGCTCCGGCCTCGACCCGCGTGCTGTCGCACACCGCCTCCGAAAACGAGTTCGCGCGCTTGCAGCCGGACAAGACTGACATGACGACGCCCGCGCTGGAGGACGCCGCGCGCACCGCCGCCGCGCAAATCTTCTCGCTGCGCCGCCACCGCATCGAGCTGGTCACGGGCGAAGCGGGCGAGAACGTCTTCGGCGAGGGCCTGAAGGCCGCGCTGGAGGAGATCGACCGTCTGGAGCAGAGCTATCTGGAGCTGTTCCTCGGCAAGCGGATCGTCTCGACCGAGACCCGCCGCTACGTGGTCTGCCCGCAGGCCGACAAGAAACAGTATATCGTCTGCCGCTTCAGCCCTGCGGCCGGACTGCTTCCCGACACGGACCTTTCGGGCGACATCGTGCTGTTGCAGATCGAACCTTCGGGCGTCGCGAAGAGCGACCTCGAGGCCGGTCCGAAGGAGACGCAGGTCGTGGCGTGCCGCGTGGCCGATCCCTCGACCTGCATCGTCGTCTCGGGAGGCCGCGAGTATGCCCGCGCCGTGCTTCCTGTTTTCGAATTCGGCCGTACGATCAACGTCGCCCTGCCGCGCCGCAAATAATCTTCCGATGGATTTCACCTCCCGCATGGCGGTGCTGCTCGGGGCATTCCGCCGCGAGCGCAACGGCGCTGTTGCCGATTCGATGCGCTTCTACGGCGCACCCTGCGGCCTGAATTACGGCGTGAGCCTGCCGACGCTCCGCACGCTGGCGCGTGCCGAGGCCGCCGATCACGATTTCGCCAAATACCTCTGGCGGCAGGATGTCCGCTGCCTGCGCCTTGCCGCGCTGCACATCGCCGATCCGGCGCGCCTTACGCCCGGGGAGTTCGCCTTCTGGGGCGACGGGCTTCTCAATTCCGAAATCGCCGCGGAGGCCGCCTTCGCGCTGTTGAGCCGCATCGGGGCGTTCCCCGAACTGTTCGCGGCGTGGATTGCGCCCGATGCCGGGTGGCTGCGGCAGTATGCGGCCCTGATGGCCGCGGCCCGCGTTCCGCATCCTTCTCCGGCGTGGGCCGTTCCGGCTGCGGCCGTCGTGCACGGGGCCGCTGCGGCCAGCATCCCGGAAGCGCACCTGCTGGCTCATGGCGCCGTGGCGCTGTTCACGGCCCTCGGGACGCGAAACGAAGAGAACCGGCAGGCGGTTCTCCGCGCGGCCGGCTCTCTGGGTCAGCTCCCTGCCGAAGCCTGCGTCCACGAGGAGCTGGCCTGGCGACTGGAGGTTTAGGGCTGCATCACCTGTTCGCGCTTTTCGAGTTCGTTCAGCACGTTGATCAGGTGTTCGTACCCCACGCGGCCGCTCTCGCGCCACAATACCTCTCCGCGGCAGAAAAACATCAGTGTCGGGACCGACATGATGTTGTAGCGCCGTATGATTTCACGCATCGAGGGGTCGTCGATGTCCGCTTTGTAGACGTCGACGCGGCCGTTCATCCGCTCCCGAAACTTGTCGATGGCCGGCATCATCATCCGGCACGGCCCGCACCAGGTGGCGAAGAAGTCTACGAACGTCAGCGCGTCCCGCCAGATGATCTTGTCAAAGTCCGTCATGGTCATATCTTCCGATCAGTTTATTTCCACCCACGATATTCCCGCATAGTTCTTCTCCGCAAGTTCCTTTTCGACGTAGCTGATCGTGCGCCGCAGGCCTTCGATGAGCGGTGTGCGGGGCGCCCAGTCCAGTTCGCGCCGTGTCGCCGAGATGTCGGGCGTGCGGCGGCGTATGTCGTCGATACGCGCTTCGGCGTGGACGATGTGCGAGCTGCTGCCCGTCAGGGCGATGATCTTCTCGGCCAGCGAGCGGATCGTCACCTCGTGACTGCTGCCGAAATTGGCCGTGCGCGTCGTCTCGGCCGGCGGGGCCTCCATCAGCCGCACCAGTCCGTCGACCACGTCTTCCACCCAGCAGAAGGTCCGCAGCTGCTCGCCGCTGCCGTTGATCGGAATGTCGCGGTTCTGCAACGCCGCCACGATCATCTTCATCACCACGCGCTGGTCCATCAGGTCGGCGCCGCTGCCGTAGGTGTTGAAGATGCGCGCGATGCGTGCGTCGACCCCGAATTCATACTGGTAGGCGCGGTGCAGGGCCTCTCCGGCCCGTTTGCCTTCGGCGAGGGTGCGGTGTGTCGGACAACCGTCCGCCGCCTCGACCGAGGTGTCGCGGTATCCCGTGCCGTAGATGTCTCCGGTGGATGCGTAGAGGATGCGTGCGTGCTCCGAACGGGCCGTGTCGAGGGCGTTTATCGACCCCAATATGCTGACCTTGAGCGACTCGACGGGCAGCGCCTTGTTGTAGCGCACGCGCGAGGGCGCCGCGAGGTTGTAAATCTCGTCGCAGCGGATGCCGAATGCGTTGACGATGTTGTGGCGGACGTACCGGAATTCCGGGTGCGGCGGCATGTCGCGCAGCAGCGGCGAATCGGCGGTGTCGCGTATGTCCACGCAGAAGACTTCGTGCCCGTCGTTCAACAGACGCAGGCACAGGTGGGAGCCGATGAATCCCACGCCGCCCAGTACGACTATTCTCTTTTGCATTTTCTTCCCTTTTACCGGGGAAAAAGCAAAATCCATTCCATACCGGCGGCAATCCGGCCGGAAGCCCATGCGAGGTCGGAAGATTCGCTCTCCGGAACTTCTGTCGCGTTTTCAGGCGGCAGCTTGCGGTGGTCCGCTCGAAGGGCAGTTACGAGCAGGCCTCCGCAGGGCGGAGCTGCGGCCTGCCGATTCGCCCGAGGCGAATCGAAAATCTTCCGGCCGCGGCTGCCAGAAGCCGCTCCTTTCCTTATCTGTTGTTTTTGATGTCGGCCTATTCTGTGAAAAGCGCCTTCGGGAGCTGGTCGACGCTGTTTATCGGGACTACCTCGATGCCTTTGGGACGCTTGCCGCCTTTGGCCAGATAGCCCGACACGATGATGCGCCTGAATCCGAGCCTTGCGGCCTCGCTGATGCGCTGTTCGGTGCGGGGCGCGGGGCGCACTTCGCCCGACAGGCCTATTTCGCCGGCGCAGCAGACCCCCTCGGCCACGGGACGGTCGTAGTAGGACGAGATCACCGCCGCCACGACCGCGAGGTCCAGCCCCGGGTCCGCGACCTTGAATCCGCCCGCGAAATTCAGGAAAACGTCTTTCTGGAACATCTTCATCCCCACGCGCTTCTCCAGCACGGCCAGCAGCATGTTCATGCGCCGTGCGTCGTATCCGGTCGTCGAACGCTGGGGCGTGCCGTACGCCGCACCGCTCACCAGCGCCTGCACCTCGATCAGGTAGGGCCTCACGCCGTCGGCCGACGCCCCCACGGCGATGCCGCTCAACGGCTCCTCATAGTGCGTCAGCAGGATTTCCGACGGATTGTCAACCCCCCGCAGTCCGGCGTCGAGCATCTCGAAGACCCCGATTTCGAACGTCGCTCCGAACCGGTTCTTGATACCCCGCAGGATGCGGTAGATGTTGTTGCTGTCGCCCTCGAACTGCAACACCACGTCGACGATGTGTTCGAGTATCTTGGGACCGGCTATCGAGCCGTCCTTGGTGATGTGGCCGATGATGAAGATCGACGTTCCGGTCGATTTGGCGTATTTCAGAAGCGTCGCCGCGCATTCGCGGATCTGCGACACGCTTCCCGCCGACGAGTCCAGGAGGTCGGTGTAAATCGTCTGTATCGAGTCGATCACCACCAGGTCGGGACGGTGCTCGGCGATCTGCGCCACGATGTTTTCCAGCAGCGTTTCGGGATAGATCAGGCACTCGTCGTTGCCGATGCCGATGCGCGCGGCGCGCATCTTGATCTGCTCGGCCGACTCCTCGCCCGAGACGTAGAGGGTTTTCAGTCCGTTCGCCGCCAGCGCGATTTGCAGCGAGAGGGTCGATTTGCCGATTCCCGGCTCGCCGCCCACGAGGACCAGCGACCCCGGGACCATCCCGCCGCCCAACACGCGGTTTACCTCGGCGTTTCCCAGATCGAGGCGGACGTGCTCGCTTTCGCGGATGTCCCTCACGCGCTGAGGCTTCGCCGCGGGCAGGGGACCCGCCGCGACCGCCGGGACCGAACCGCTCTCGCGGGCGATGATCTCCTCGGCGAACGTGTTCCATTCGCCGCACGAGGGGCAGCGTCCCAGCCATTTCGGGGCTTCGAACCCGCAGTTTTTGCAGAAAAATGCCTTTTTGACCTTTGCCATACGTCCTCCTATTTTGCGTTTGCCGAGGTGTACTCCCGGCGCACGGCCTTCGTGATTCCGGCCTCGGGGTAGAGAGCTTGGTACTCTTCGGTCAGGTCGACCGTCAGGAGGGTCTTGCTCGTGCCGTCCTCGGCCTTGTAGGCCGAGACGACGCAGGTGTACTTCATCGCCGGTTCCGGACAGTAGACGAGGATGTCGGTTGCGCCCGGGTCCTTGAAGAAGACGCCCCGCACCCGGTCCGCCTCCGCCGTCTGTCTGATCCGGAGGCGCCCGCCGTTGTATTTGGTGAATTCCAGCACGTAGCTTCCGCCCGCCTTCACGGGAGCCGCCGCTTCGATCTCCTCCCTGATCCGTTCGACCACGGGGTCCGTTTCGTTTTCCCCAGCCTTCGTCTCCGGTTCCGTGGGATCGGTGGGGTTCGTGGGGTCTGTTGGGTCTGTTGGGTCTGTTGGATCGGTGGGATCGGTGGGATCGGTGGGATCAGTGGGGTCGGTGGGATCGGTTGGGCCCGGTTCGGGGTCCGGAAGGGTGATTTCGGCCTCGACGCGCACGACGGGATAAACCGCCGTGTAAAATGCGTCGGAATCGTCTCCGCAGGCGGCTGCCAGCAACAGCAGGCAGGTCGTGCCGTATTTCAGTTGTTTCATCATAATCCGGAATCTTCGTCGATCAGTATTACCAACACCCGTTTGTCGGGCCAGCATCGCAGCATTTCCATCCGGGTGTTGCAGATGCGGTCCTGCGAGTTGCAGTCCGCGCAGACGCCTGTTTTGGCGCAGGGGGTGCGGAATCCGGGGTGTCGCGCTACGTTCTGCGGGGCGGCGATCCGGCGGATGCGCTCCTCGGCCTCGTCGCGGTCGGCCACGATCTTGTTGCGTCCCGCCACGATGATCACCTTTCGGGGACCGAATGCCACCGGTGCGATGCGGTTGCCCACCTTGTCCAGCCAATGCAGTGTTCCCTGCTCCGTCACGGCGTTCACGCCCGTGATGAAAAGGTCCGACAACAGCGCGCGGCGGCGGATTTCCAGCCGCTCCTCGTAGGGCTTCGAGGCGTCGAACCCGTCGAGCAGCGTCAGCCGCCCGTTGCTCCGCAGCCACTCGACGATGCCCGTTCCGCGCATCGTCATGGAGTCGCCGAACGACACGAGTTGCGGGTTTTCGGCCTCCACGACGGCCTTCATCAGGGCGAAGGCCGCTTCGGCGTCCTTCACTACCTCGGCCTCGAAACGGTGTCTCCGCAGCGCCGCGGCGCAGGCTTCCGTTTTTTCCGCAGTTCGGTTTGTCATCGGCTCCGCATTTATTTGATAAAGAACCGGTAAATGTCGTTGCCGTTGGCGTAGAGCAGCAGGAACAGAATGATGATCAGTCCGACATACTGCGCCGCTTCGAGCACCTTGTCGCTCACCTTGCGGCCCGAGATCATCTCCCAGAAAGTGAAGATCGCGTGCCCGCCGTCGAGTCCCGGGATCGGCAGAATGTTCATCACCGCGAGGATGATCGACAGGAAGGCGGTCTTCATCCAGAAGTCCTGCCAGTCCCACGTGGAGGGGAAGATGCTGCCGATGGAGATGAATCCGCCCAGCTCCTCGTACATCTTGGTTTTGGGCTGCACGATCATCTTCAGCTGGTCCCAGTAGGAGGAGATCACCTTGCCCGTCCTTTGAATACCGGCCGGAATCGCCTCCAGGAACGTATATTTCTGCGTGCGCAGCGCGAGGCCCTTGCGGATGACTCCGAGCGTGCCGTTCTCCGAGACGGGCGCTTTGAATTCAAAGAGCATGTCCCCTTCCCGCAGGACTGTCAGCAGCACCGAATCTCCGGCGTGCGCCTTCAGGTATTGGCCGTAGCCCGCAAAGTCGAGACCCGAAACGTTGTCGATGGCTACGATCTCGTCTCCCTTCCGCAACTGTGCGACGGTCGGGTTTACGACGCTGTCGATCAGAAAGGGGATGCGGGGCAGGAGGAAATTTTCGTATCCCTTCTGCTGGCGCATCGAGATCAGCTCGTCGAGCGGGAGGATCAGTTCCACCTGCCGTCCGTTGCGTTCGACCACGACGCTGCGGTCGCTTTCGGTGATGATCAGCGAGTTTACGACCTTGTTGATGTCGTCCGCCTCTTCGCCGTCGATGCTCACCAGCCGGTCTCCGTCGTGGAATCCGAGTTTGTGCCCGGCCTCGTTGAAGTTGTAGCCCCACTTGGCGTCGGCGTTCGAGAAATAGGTGTCGCCCCACGTGTAGCAGATGCCGATGTAGATGGCCACGGCCAGCACGACGTTCATCACCACGCCGGCGATCATCACCAGAAAACGCTGCCAGGCGGGTTTGGCGCGGAACTCGTCCTGTTTGACGGGCTGTTTCATCTGTTCCGTGTCCATCGACTCGTCGATCATGCCGGCGATCTTGACATATCCGCCCAGCGGCAGCCATCCCAGACCGTACTCGGTGTTTCCGCGTTTGAATTTGAACAGCGAGAACCACGGGTCGAAGAAGATGTAGAATTTCTCGACGCGGATTTTGAACACCCGCGCCATGATGAAGTGACCCATCTCGTGAATGCCTATCAGGATGGTGAAACAGAGGAAGAACTGAATGATTTTTACAAGAATGTCCACAAGCTTTAAGTTTTAATTTTTTAATTGTAGGAACTCCGCCGCCAGCGCGCGGGCTTCGGCGTTCGCCTCGGCGTAATCGGCCAGGGTGGGCGAGGGGACGAATGCGGCGTGCTCCAGCGCGTAGCGGATGGCGCGCACGATGTCGAGCCATGCGCATTTGCGGGCGAGGAACGCCGCCACGGCCACCTCGTTGGCGCCGTTCATCGTGCAGGCCGCCGTGCCGCCGCGCCGCAGACAGTCGTAGGCGATGTCGAGCGCCGGGTATTTCGCGCGGTCCACTTCGGCGAAGGTCAGCTGCGGATGGTTCAGGAAGTTGAACCGCTCGCCGGGACGGTTCGCCCGGTCGGGGTACAGCAGCGCGAAGCTGATCGGCAGGCGCATGTCGGGCGTTCCGAGCTGGGCCTTGATCGCGCCGTCCTCGAATTCGACCATCGAATGGATGATCGACTGCGGGTGGAGCAACACCGAAATCCGTTCCGCCGGGGTCCCGAACAGCCAGTGGGCCTCGATCACCTCGAAACCCTTGTTCACGAGCGTCGACGAGTCGATCGTGATCTTCGCGCCCATGTCCCACTGGGGGTGGCGCAGGGCCTGCTCCACCGTGACGTTCGCCAGCTCTTCGGCCCGGAAGTCGCGGAATGCGCCGCCGCTGCACGTGACGATCAGCCTTCTGACCGGGGCGCGCTCGCCCACGAGACACTGGAAGATGGCCGAATGTTCCGAGTCGATCGGAATCACCGGGGCTTTCCGCTTCCGGGCCAGCGGCATCACGCAGGCGCCGCCCACCACGAGCGACTCCTTGTTGGCCAGCGCGAGCTTCTTGCCCGCCTCGATGGCCGCCACCGTGGGAGCGAGTCCGGCGTAGCCCACCAGGGCGTTCACCACCACGTCCGTGCCGCCTCCGGCCGCGACCTGCGCCACGGCCTCCTCTCCGGCATATACTTTGGTGTCGGTTCCCGCGAGTGCGTCGCGCAGCTGCGCGTAGTGCTGTTTGTCGGCGATCACCGCCGCGTCGGCGTCGAATTCCCGGGCCTGCCGGGCCAGTCGTTCCCAGTTGCGGTTGGCCGTGAGGACGCGGACCTCGAAGCGGCCGGGGTTTTCGCGGGCGATGTCGAGCGTCTGCACGCCGATCGAGCCGGTCGAACCCAGTATTGCGAGTCTTTGTTTCATGCGTTTGTCAGAAGACGATGTACCCCTCGGGGTCCACGGGTTTGCCGTTGTTCCAGAGTTCGAATTCGAAGAGCCGGACCTCTCCGTCCTGCACTTCGGCGTTGTAGCCGATCAGTTCGCCCGAACGGATGGTCTGGCCGGTCGTTACGAGCGACTGCGAGAGGTTCTTGTAGACCGAGATCAGGTTCCCGGCGTGTTGCAGGACCACGATGTAACCCGTCTCCGGGGTCCAGAGGCTCTGAACCACCGTGCCGTTGTCGATGGCCGTGATGCGGTCGGCGGCGGTCGCGGCGATCTTCACGCCGAAATTTCCCTGCCGGATGTCGAATTTTCCGGTTATGATTCCCTCGACGGGCGTCGCCAGCTCGATGGCCTCGCGCACCTTGCGCCGCGAGCCGCCCTGTCCGGCGATGGCGTATTCGCCGTCGCCCTCCATCTGGGCCCGCAGGAGCGAGTCTTCGTGCGAGGGCATCACCAGCACCTTGCTGATGCGCGACGAGTCCGACGAGGCGAGCACGCGCGCCACGGGCGTGCGCCCCTCCATGATCAGGGCTATGTTCTCGTTGTAGGTCAGCATGTCGTTCATCATGCGCTCCATCGAGTCGAGCCGGATGATGTTCTGCACGAGGCTTTCGCGCGAACGGTCGGCCTCGGTGCGGTATCCGGGCAGGAATTCCAGGATGGGGGAGTACGCCACCAGCGACAGCGTGAGGATGAAGAGCATCAGCATGAACGCCACCAGTCCCGCGAGGATACTCGCCGGCGAGAGGTGCATGTGCCACTCTTCGGTGTTGTCCGTGGCGTTGAGCATGTTGAACCGGCGTTTGCGGAACAGGCCGCGCCACCATGCCCGTATGGTTTTCAGAAATTTCATCTCTCCGGGTACGATTTCTCTTTGTTAACCCTACAAAGATAGGCAAATTTGCATAAATCCTTTGCGGGGCGCGCTTAATTTTTTACCTTTGTGGATGTTTTGAACCAATGTCATAAACAGATAAAATAACATGGTAAAACCCACATTACTGGTACTCGCCGCGGGCATGGGCTCCCGCTACGGGTCGCTCAAACAGATGGACGGTGTCGGTCCCAACAACGAGGCCATCATCGACTATTCGGTCTACGACGCCATCCGCGCCGGTTTCGGCAAGGTCGTCTTCGTCATCCGCCACTCCTTCGAGAAGGAGTTCCGCGAGGTCTTCTCGGCCGACCGTTTCGGCGGACGCATCGCCGTGGATTTCGTTTTCCAGGAACTCGACTACCTGCCCGAAGGTCTTGCCGTTCCCGAAGGCCGTGTCAAGCCGTGGGGTACGAACCACGCCGTGATGATGGCAGCCGATGCGGTTCACGAACCCTTCGCCGTGATCAACGCCGACGATTTCTATGGCGCCGAGGCCTATAAGACCATCGGGGACTACCTGGCGCAGCTCGGCGAGAGCCGCAACAGCTACTGCATGGTCGCTTACGACCTGAACAAGACGCTTTCGGAGAACGGTACGGTCTCGCGCGGCGTCTGCGGCGTCGATCCGAAAGGCGACCTCACGTCGATGGTCGAGCGGACGCAGATCGAGCGGATGCCCGACGGCCGGATCGTCTTCCACGACAACGGCGCCGACGAGCCTCTCTCCGAGGACACTCCCGTTTCGATGAACCTCTTCGGCTTCACGCCCGACTTCTTCACCTACTCGAAGGAGTACTTCAAAGTCTGGTTCGAGGCCAACAAGGACAATATCAAGTCGGAGTTCTACATCCCGACGATGGTCAACAAGCTGATCGGCGACGGCACGGCTACGCTCCGCGTGCTGCGTTCGGCCGCCCAGTGGCACGGCGTCACCTACAAGGAGGACAAACCCGCGCTGATGGCCGCCATCGAGAAGATGATTGCCGAGGGTAAATATCCCCGGAATCTCTGGGCGTAGTTTTCGATTCTCACGGGCATCTTTCGCCCTGCCTTGTCCGGCCCGAACGGGAAATACTTCGGTATGTCCCGTCCGGGCCGAACTGCGTTATGGCAAAATCTGCTCCGCGATAATCAAAAACCTGCTTCTGCTTTAGATGCAGTCATTTCCGTAATTCTCCCGAACGGGACGAATGGGACGCACTTGAGTGCTACCCATCCGTCCCGTTCTTCACGATGCCCGGAACTTGCCAGCTCCTATTATCTCTGTCATTATAGGCCTACCTCTGCCTGTTTTTGCCACCGCCTGTATACTTCTGCCCGTCGCTCCAGCCGCTCCAGCCGCTCTGCCTGCTCTGCCTGCTCTGCCTGCTCTGCCGCTCCAGCCAGCCAGCCTGCCCGCCGCCTGCTCTGCCTGCTCTGCCTGCTCTGCCTGCTGCCCGCCGCCTGCTCCAGCCTGCTCTGCCGCTCCAGCCAGCCTGCCTGCAAAAAAAGCGAGACTTTGAAAAGTCTCGCTTTTTTATTATCCGGTTTGGGCCTTCGTCAGCCCCCCCCCGACTTTCTGCGCGTCAGTCCAGAAAACCTTCCCGGACGAGCTGCTCGCGGATCTTGGCCCAATCGGCCACGGGATGTTTCTCTCCGTCGATGAACCGCAGCGGACATCCCAGATTGCAGTCGTCGATGTAAAGGTCTGCATGAATCTTCGGCGACGAGGTCCAGCGCTTCTGCGACGGGTTTTCGTTCACGGCGTAGAGCGGAATGCCCCGGACGCGGAACCATTCCACCGCGCGGTCCAGCAGTTTTCCGTGCCGCATCGAGTAGAGGATCAGTCGGCAACCGTTGTCCGTCAGCTCTTTCAGCACGGGCGCCGCCCCCGCATCCTCACCGATCTCCGGGTAGGCATGCGTTACGACCGTACCGTCGAAGTCGATGGCTATTGTTGCGTCGTGAATGGCCATCGTTACCGTTTTACTTTATGTGCCAGCGACCGGAAGAAGAGCTTGATGCGTTTGCGGTAGCTTACTTCCTTGTAATCGTCTCCGTAGCCATATCCGTATCCATAACCGTAACCGTAGCCATACCCGTATCCATATCCGTGACGGCGGGCGCGGGTGCTGTTCAGAACGATGCACATGTTGTGGAGCTTCTTCTCGCGGTAGAGCCGCTCGATGTCGGGCAGCTGGCGCCGGTCGAGCACGCCCTCGCGTACGATGTATATACAGAGGTCCGCAAGCCGGTCGGTGATAATTGCGTCGGCCACCGACATGGCGGGCGTACTGTCGAGGAAGACATAATCGTATCTGCCGCGCATTTCGGCGATGAGCTTGTCGAGTTTGTCCGAAAGGAGCATCTCCGCCGGGTTGGGCGGCTGCACTCCTGCGTAAATCACGTCGAGATTCTGGTGGAATCCGGAGTTCTGGATCATGCTCTCCACATCGGAGACCGTTCCTGCGAGATAGCTCGTGATGCCGGTTTTGCTGTTGCTGTGGCCCAGCTGGGACGACAGGGCATGGCGGCGCAGGTCGAGGTCGATCAGCAGCACGCGCTTGCCGGCCATGGCGAGGGTCATGGCCAGGTTCGTCGCCACGAAGGTCTTGCCTGCGTGCGGGTCCGACGAGGTGAAGAGAATGGTGCGGATGTCGGTTCCGGCCGAGACGCTCATAAACGTCATGTTCGAGCGCAGAATGCGGAAAGCCTCCGACAGGGCGTCGCGGCCCGTTTCGCGCACCACGATCCCGGCCTTGCCGCCGCCCTCGTGGTAGGGGATGTCGCCCAGGAACGGGGCGTTGACGTTGTCCTCGATGTCCTTGCGACCGCGGATGGTCGTGTCGAGCATGCCGATCAGGTAGAGCAGGCCGAAGGGAATGGCCAGACCCACGATCAGGGCGATGCCCAGAATCATCATCGGTCGGGGCGATACGGGAGCGTTGCTGCCGTAGGCGTAGTCGATCGACCGTGAGTTGCTCTCTGCCACGGCGTAGTTGAGCTGGTTCTCCTCCTGCTTGTTCAGCAGGTAGAGGAACAGTTCTTCCTTGATCTTCTGCTGGCGCGTGATGCCCAGGATGATCTTCTCCTGCGAAGGCATGGTCGAGATGCGGATGTTGGCCTGCGTCTCCTCCTTGCGCATGGCGTCGCGCTGGATTTCGAGCGTCGAGATGTTGGAGTCGAGCGACGAGATGATCGAACGCCGCACGGCGGCCAGCAGGTTGTCGAGGTCCTGAATGACGGGGCTGCGCTCCGAACTGTTCTCCAGCAGTTTCTCGCGGCGCAGGATCGCCGAGTTGTAATCTTCGATTTGCTTGGCGATGGCCGTGTTGGTTCCCGCGGCCGCCATCGCCGGAATCAGTTCACCGACGTTTTTCGGGTCGTTCAGGTAGGTGCGAATGTACTCCGCCACGTTGATCTGGTTTTCGAGCGAAAGACCTTCCGTCTTGTAGCGCGAACTTTCCGACACGCTGCGCGCGGCCTCCGAGGTGATGTCCACCATCCGGTTGTCCTTCTTGATGTCCTCGATATTGCGGTCCACGTCGCCCAGCTCGCGTCCGATAACGTCCAGACGGGCCTTGATGAACTTGCCCGTGGCGACCGACACGCGGCGCTTGTCCTCGATGGCGTCTTCGTTGTAGGCCTCGATCAGCGTGTTGATCACGTCTTCGGCGCGCCGGGGGACGGTGTTGTTCATCGAGATGGTCACCACCGAAGCCTGCTTGTTGGCCACGTCGCTTTTCACGGCTGCGCGGTAGGCGTTAGTGGTCCGTCCCAGCGAACTCTTGGTCACGCGGATCGGAACCCCGATGTAGTCGGGGGCCATGTAGAGCGACTTCTGCACCACGACCTGACCCACGGGAGTCGGGATCGTGTCACCGTAAGCCGCCGTGATGACGCTGCGGCTCTCGTGCTTGGTGACGAACTGGTCTTTGAACTCGCTCAACCGGATTTTGTCGTCGTCGATCGGCGTGATCTCCATTGCGAGCGACTGGTTGTCGTTGTCGTTGATGAACTTCACGTCGATCGGGGCCTGGCCGTAGAGGTCGCGCCGGCGGAGCCCGTCGCTCACCGAATAGTTGACCGTCAGGTTGAGCTGCTTGACCACGTTGGTCATCAGACGCCGCGACTGGAGGATGAATACTTCGTTGTCGACGTTGCGGCGGTTCTGGAATCCCGCCAGATCGCTGAATGCCGTGAGATCCACGTCTCCGCCCTTGCGGCTGTCCTTGACCAGAATGGTCGCCGTGCGGCTGTAAATCTTCGGGGTGCTGGCCAGATAGTAGTAGGCCGCGCAGAGACAGCATACGGTCGAAAGCACGAACCAATACCAGTTGGCGATCACCATGCGGATGATGTCGTGCAGGGTGATCGTGTTCGTCAGTTCTTCGTTGTTGGTCTGTATCTGTGAATTGATCTGTTGTTCTGCCATGTCTTCGGACTACTTTATGGTTACAGCGAGAAGTGTTGCCACGGAAACAGCCGTACTGATGAGCGAAAGGTAGAAGGTGCGGTTTTGGTTGATCTCGCCCGTCTGCGCCTTGTACTTGTTGGGTTTCACGTATACCACGTCGTTCTGCTGGAGGTAGAAAGCCGGGGAGTTGAAGATGTCGGTCGATGTGAGGTCGAGGTATTCGATCGTGCGCACGCCGTCCACCTCGCGCGTCACGGCCACCTCCGAACGCACGCCGTATACGGTCATGTCGCCGGCCATCGCCAGAGCGTCGAAAATCGAAACCTTGTCGCGCGTGACATCGTAGAATCCGGGGCGGGCCACTTCGCCGATGACCGAAATCTTCATGTCGGCGAACTGTACGTTGACCGTTGGGTCGTTGATGTATCCGCCGTCGATGATCTTTTCGGCGATGGCCTGGGCCAGTTCGCTGCGGGTCTTGCCCTTGCATTCGATCTTGCCGATCACGGGCATTTCGAGCATGCCGTTCTCGTCGACGGTGCGCATCTGGAGCGCCTGCGAGTTTGCCGCGCTGGAGACGTTGGTTCCCGTGAGCGAATTGTAGGAGGTCGCCGAGTTGAACGGCACTGCCAGTTCGGGGTCCTTGCTGTTGACGACGATCGTCAGCCGGTCGAGCGGCTTGATGCGGATCTGTCCGTTTTCGGCGATTTGTTCAGGTGTGAAGGGCTGGGCGTCCTGCAGATACCATACGCGCTTCTGTGCGGAGCACGAAACGAGCAGTATGCCGAGGACCGCTGTCCCGATGAGAAGGCAGAGTTGCTTCATTTTTAATAAGGCGTTGATTGTAATTACGTGCGCAAAGATATAAATTAATTCTGAAAAACAGCCGCTTTTCGAAGGTGATATTTTACAAGTATGTAGGTAATGCGTTGCCGGATACGTGTTTTTTTGCAAAAAAATCGTATCTTTGGTATCCGAAATTCAAAAAATGATAGACTGCTGCATATTCGATTTGGACGGAGTTGTCGTCGATACGGCCCGCTACCACTATCTGGCGTGGGCCGCGCTGGCTCGTGAACTGGGCTTTGAATTCACGCCCGTGCAGGGCGAAGCGACCAAGGGTGTGAGCCGCATGGCGTCGCTGGAGATCGTCCTGCGCGCCGGAGGGCTTGAGGGGCGTTTTTCCGCCGCCGAGAGGGAGCGTCTCGCCGCCGAAAAGAATGCGCGTTACCTGCGTTTCGTTTCGCAAATGACACCCGCCGAGGTGCTTCCGGGCGTGGCGGCGTTTTTGCACGACGTGCGCAGCCGCGGCGTGCGGACGGTGCTCGGCTCGGCGTCGAAGAACGCGGGGACGATCCTCGACCGGTGCGGCCTTCGGCCGCTGTTCGACGCCGTGGTCGACGGCAACGAGGTTTCGCGGGCCAAACCCGATCCCGAGGTTTTCCTGAAGGGTGCCGCCGCCGTGGACGCCGCGCCGTCCGTGTGCGTGGTCTTCGAGGACGCCGCCGCGGGTATCGAGGCCGCTTCGCGTGCGGGCATGCGTTCGGTGGGCGTCGGGGGCGGTGCGTCGCTTTCGGCCGCCACGATGCGGCTGGAAACCTTCGCGGGGTTTACGTTTGAACAATTGGCGATGAAGATCGACCGGGACTGATTGCAACCCCGGCGCAACGCCGCGGAAGGCTGCGGCCGGGGCGGTGAAACGAGCGATAAAGAGTATAGATTATGAACGACGGATATGTAAAAACCGATCCCTGGCGCCTCGTCGAGGATCGCTTCGACCCTTCGCGGGCGCTCTCTTCCGAGTCGCTCTTCGCGCTGGGCAACGGCGTGATGGGCGGCCGGGCCAATTTCGAGGAGCGTTACTCGGGCGAGACGCTTCAGGGCAATTATATCGGCGGGGTCTATTATCCCGACAAGACCCGCGTGGGGTGGTGGAAGAACGGCTACCCGGAGTATTTCGCCAAGGTCCCGAACGCCGCGTTCTGGATCGGGGTCGATGTCGCGGTCGACGGCGAGCCGCTCGACCTGGCGACCGTCGCGGAGGTGAAGAGCTTTTACCGCGAGACGGACATGCGCCGCTCGGTGCTGACGCGCCGCATGAGGGTCGTGCTGAAAAACGGCGTCGAGGTGGCCGTCGAGACGGTTCGTTTCCTCTCGCTGGCGCGCCGCGAACTGGGCGTCGTGAAATACGCCGTCACGCCGCTCAACCGGGCGGCCCGGATCACCTTCTCGCCCTATGTCGACGCCGACGTGCGCAATGCCGACGCCAACTACGACGAAAAGTTCTGGGAGGAAGTCTCGACCGAGGCCGACGCCACGCAGAGCCGTACCAAAAAGAGCGGTTTCGAGGCGGCCTGGGCGCAGGCCGTCGAGCTGGACGGCGCCGAGTGGCATTGCGAAACCCGCCCCGAGAAGGTCCGGGCCACCGCAGCGGTCAGCCGTGAAAAGGGCTGCGCCGCCGTCTTATATAAATATGCGGGCATCTGCTCGTCGCTCAACCACGCTCCGGCGGACCTTATCGCCGCGGCGCGCGCCGTCGCGACTTCGGGACAGGAGGCGGGCTTCGAGGCCCTGCTCGAAGAGCAGACAGCCGCCTGGGCCGCCCGCTGGCACGGCTGCGACATCGAAATCGGGGGCGACGCCCGGGCGCAGCAGGGCATCCGCTTCTGCATCTTCATGTTGCTGCAAACCTATACCGGGGTGGACACCCGTCTGAATATCGGTCCGAAGGGCTTCACGGGCGAGAAATACGGCGGCGTGACCTACTGGGACACCGAGGCCTACTGCCTGCCGTTCTACCTGGCCACCGCCGGGCGGGCCGTCGCCCGCGAACTGCTCGTCTACCGCTACAACCAGCTCGACAAGGCCATCGAAAACGCCGCGAAACTGGGCTTCCGCGACGGTGCGGCGCTCTACCCGATGGTCACCGTCAACGGCGAGGAGTGCCACAACGAGTGGGAGATCACCTTCGAGGAGATCCACCGCAACGGCGCCGTCGCCTACGCGATTTTCAACTACATCCGCTATACCGGCGACACGGCGTATTTGGCCGACTGCGGGCTGGAGGTGCTGCTGTCCGTGGCGCGCTTTTGGGCGCAGCGCATCACGTGGTCCGGGGCGCGGCGAAAATATGTCATGCTGGGCGTCACGGGTCCCAACGAGTACGAGAACAACGTCGACAACAACTGGTATACCTCCTACATCGCCTGCTGGTCGATGCGCTATGCCGCCGAGTCGGCGGCGTGGGTGCGTGAAAACCGGCCTGCGGACTACGCGCGCATCTGCGCGAAGCGACGTTTCGACGAGACGGCCGAGACGAAGCGGTGGCTCGAAATCGCCGACGGCATGTACTTCGGCGAGGACCGCGAACTGGGCATCTTCCTCCAGCAGGACGGCTATCTGGACAAGGAGCAGACGTTGGCCAAAGACCTCGATCCTGCGGATCGCCCCATCAACCAGCGCTGGTCGTGGGACCGCATCCTGCGCTCGTGCCTGATCAAGCAGGCCGACGTGTTGCAGGGGCTTTATTTCTTCGGCGACGATTTCGACCTCGACACTGTCCGCCGCAACTTCCGCTTCTACGAGGCGCGCACGGTCCACGAATCGTCGCTCTCGCCCTGCGTCCACGCCATCCTCGCCGCGCGTATCGGCGATCTGGACAAGGCCTACGAACTCTACCTGCGCACGGCGCGCCTGGACCTCGACGACTACAACCGCGAGGTCCGCGAGGGCTGCCATGTCACTTCGATGGCGGGTTCGTGGCTCTCGGTGGTCGAGGGTTTCGGGGGCATGCGCGTCCGCGACGGCGTGCTGTCGTTCGACCCGCAGCTGCCGGCCGCGTGGGAGTCCCTCTCGTTCAAGGTCAATTTCCAGGACCGGGTCCTGACGGTCCGGATCACCCGCAATGCGGTCGAGGTGGCGAACGAAGGTGCCCCCGTCGAACTTGAAATCCGCGGCGTGCGCCGGCTGATCGCGGACAAGGTAATTATGAATTGTGAATTATGAATTGTTTTTGGCCGCAGGCTGTCCTGTATGAAATGAACGTGCGCCAGCTCACGCCCGAAGGCACGCTGCGCGCGGCAACTTCAAAACTGCCTTTCCTCAAAGACCTCGGCGTCGACGCCGTGTGGCTCATGCCGGTCTATCCGATCGGGGAGGCCGGGCGCAAAGGCTCGCTCGGCTCCTACTATTCGATCCGCGACTACTGTGCCGTGAACCCCGAGCTGGGCACGATGGCCGACTTCGACGCCTTCGTCGCCGAGGCCCACCGCCTCGGCATGCGGGTCCTGCTCGACTGGGTGGCCAACCACACGGCGCGCGACGCGCGGTGGATCGCCGAAAAGCCCGCCTCGTGGTACGAACGCGACGCCGCGGGCCGTCCCGCCGTGCCGTGGGACTGGTCCGACACCGCCAAACTCAACTACGCCGACCGCGACGTGTGGCGCGCGCAGGCCGACGCCATGGAGTTCTGGCTCACGCAGCACGACGTCGACGGATTCCGCTGCGACATGGCGATGCTGGTTCCCATCGAGTTCTGGAACGAGACCTCGCTGCGCCTGCGGCGTGTGAAGCCCGATCTGTTTATGCTGGCCGAGGCCGAGGAGCGGAATCTTTTCGAGGAGGGGGCTTTCGACGCCTGCTACGCCTGGCGGATGCACCACCTGATGAACGACGTGGCCCGGCAGCGCACCCGCGTCACGGCTCTGCGCGACTACATCTACGCCGACCGCGACGACTATCCCGACTCGGCCATGCGGCTGGCGTTCACGTCGAACCACGACGAGAATTCGTGGAACGGCTCCGAATTTTCCAGATTGGGCGATGCGCGCGAGATCATGGCGGTCTTCACGTTCGTCGTGCCGCGCGGCCTGCCGCTGATCTACACCGGGCAGGAGATCGGCTACGACCATTCGTTCGCCTTCTTCGACCGCGATCCGATTCCGTCCTACGCTTCCAACGCTTTCACGGAGTTCTACCGCCGTCTCACGGCCTTGCGGCACGGCAATCCGGCCCTCGCCGCCGGGGAGCGGGGCGGGGCGATGGTCGAGATCCGCAACAACGCCGAGGACTGCCTGATGACCTTTGTCCGCGAGACCGGCGGCAACCGGGTCGTGGCGGTGATGAACCTCTCGCCCTACGCCATCCATGCCGACTACTATACGGGCATCTACGCCGGGATGTACACCGATGCCATGACGGGAGAACCTTTCGAACTCCGGGGCCGCGTCGAGGAGGATATGGCGCCGTGGAGCTACCGGATACTGACACGCTGAATGAAATAACAAACCGATCGAACTATGCGAAAAACGTTTTGTCTGCTGGCGGCCCTGCTGCTGGCGGCGGGGCCTGCGGGAGCCTCGGGCGACGGAGCCGGAAAGAACCGGGAGTGCGCCGCCGGAATGAACCTCATGCGGAATCAATGGTCCGGCAAGCGGGTCGCCTTTCTCGGCGATTCGATCACGGACGAACGCCATGTCGGCACGACGAAAAACTACTGGCAGTATCTGTCCGAGATGCTGGGCATCGTGCCTTTCGTCTACGGAATCAACGGACACCAGTGGTCCGATGTGCTGGGGCAGGCCCGGAAGCTGTATGCCGAGCGGGGCGACGCCGTGGATGCCGTCGTCGTCTTTGCCGGGACCAACGATTTCAATGCCGGCGTGCCGCTGGGCGAGTGGTACGAGGTCCGGGAGGCGGAGTGCCCGATGCCGGGTCCCTCCGTGGGGACGCGGATGCGCCGCACGCCTTCGGCGGACACCGGGACCCTCTGCGGACGGATCAACGCCGTGCTGGCCTTTCTCAAAGAGCACTATCCGACCAAGCAGGTCATCCTGCTCACGCCGCTTCACCGCGGTTATGCGCGTTTCAGCGACCGGAACGTCCAGCCCGACGAATCGTACCCCAACCGGCTGGGGCTCTATGCCGACGCCTATGTCGCCAAAATCCGCGAGGCCGGGAGCGTCTGGGCGGTTCCGGTGATCGACCTCAACAGCATCAGCGGTCTTTATCCCGTCGCCGATTCGCATGTCCGTTATTTCAGCGACGGGCAGACCGACCGTCTGCATCCCAACGCCGCGGGTCACGAGCGTATGGCCAAAGCCCTGGCGTATCAGTTGCTGGCGTTCCCGGCCTGTTTCGACTGACGACACCGGAATCCGGCCTTTATCCGGCAGCGGACCCTGACGAACGGAACGGGGTCGGTGCCGTAACGGCACTTTTAGGATGTCGCGGACCTTTTGCCGTACCGCCCGGGGGCGTTCCCGTCCGTTCCTTTTCCAGCGCAGAGTCTTCGATACTTTCGCTCGGAAAAAAATGCAAGCGAACTTGCTTTTTTCTCTCGGCTTATTCGTACTTTGGCTTCGCCGAAGATACTCCGCCTCGGAAAAAATACAAGCGAGCTTGCTTTTTTCTCTCGGCTTATTCGTATCTTTGTTCCCGAGGTTATGAGAAAGATTGCGATCCTTTGTCTGCTGCTCGTCGGCGCACTGCCCGCCCTTGCGGGAAGCTACCGCCCGGACGAGATTCCCAATGTCCAGCGCATGGACCGGCGGCGCTATGTCTCGAATCCCGATGGCATTCTCTCCGCGGGAGCCGTGGCGCGCATCGACTCCCTCTGCGCGTCGCTGCGCGAACGGGGGCTTGCGCAGGTGGCGGTCGTCGCTGTCGATGACATTGCGGGCGGCGACGCTTTTTCGTTCGCCGTCGAACTGTTCCGCAGCTGGGGCGTGGGCTCGGCCGAGAGCGACAACGGACTGGGCATCCTACTGGTGAAGGAACTGCGCGAAATACGCTTCGTCACGGGCGGCGGATTGGAAGGAATCCTTCCCGATGCGCTCTGCAAACGCATACAACTCAATTATATGCTTCCTGCCTTCCGCGAGGGGGATTACAGCGCGGGCATGGTCGCGGGCGTCGAGGCTGCGGCCGCGGTGCTCGAAGGGGGCGAGGCGGACCTCAGCGGCGACGGCGGCGAACTTCCGGCGTGGATGATCTTCGTGATCGTCGTCGGATTCATCGTGGGGCCGCTGGGACTGGTGCTGGCGGTCTATTACGCCCGGCGCCGCTGCCCGAAGTGCCATAAATTCACCTTGCGGCAGGATTCCCAGCGGGTGCTGAGCGTCACGCACAACTATCGGCTGGTGGAGTATACCTATGTATGTCCGAATTGCGGCGCCGTGGTGAAACGGCAGGCCCGGAACCTCCGCGACGACAACTTCGGTGGGGGAGCGGGCGGCGGCACGATCATCGGCGGCGGCTTCGGACGCGGTTCGGGCGGAGGTTTCGGCGGCGGCTTCGGGGGTGGTTCCTTCGGTGGCGGCGGCGCCGGTTCGAGATGGTAACGATTAAAAAACGGATAAGTATGAAAAAATGGATTTGGATCGGCGCAGTTGCCGTGGTGGTGATCTTCTTTTATGCGACCTACAATGGCTTCGTGAACAAGGAGGAGGGGCTCAAAGGCGCCTGGGCCGATGTCGAGACGCAGTACCAGCGCCGTGCCGACCTGATTCCCAATCTGGTCAGCACCGTGAAGGGCTATGCGGCCCACGAGACGCAGACCTTGAACGAGGTTACCGAGGCGCGCGCCCGGGCCACGTCGATCAACCTTTCGGCCGACGACCTGACGCCCGAGCGGCTCGCACAGTTCCAGCGGGCGCAGGCCGAGGTGCGCTCCGCGCTGGGCCGCCTGATCGCCGTGTCGGAGAGCTATCCCGACCTGAAGGCCAACCAGAATTTCCTCGAATTGCAGGCCCAGCTCGAAGGGACCGAGAACCGCATTGCCGTCGCCCGCAAGGACTTCAACGCCGCGGCGCAGCAGTACAACGTTTCGGTGCGCCGCTTCCCGGCCAACCTCGTCGCGCGGATGTTCGGCTTCGGCCAGAAGCCCTATTTCGAGTCGGCCGAAGGGGCCGCGGCCGCTCCGCAGGTCACCTTCTAAATGATCTCGGAACGTTCCCGCGGTTATGTGCTGGGAGCCATAGCCGCGGCCAGCTACGGACTGAATCCGCTCTTTGCGCTGCCGCTTTACGGCGCGGGCCTGGGAGTGGATTCCGTGCTGTTCTACCGCTATGTGCTGGCTGTGGTGATGCTGGGTGCGCTGATGCTGTTCCGGCGGCAGTCGTTCGCCCTGCGGCGGCGCGACGTCCTGCCGCTTGCGGCTATGGGCGTGCTCTTCTCCGTCTCGTCGCTGCTGCTTTTCGAGAGTTACAACCTCATGGACGCCGGCATCGCCTCGACGATCCTGTTCGTCTATCCGGTGATGGTCGCGGTCATCATGGCCGTGGGTTTCCGCGAGCGGGTCACCGCCGCCACGGTCGTCTCGATCGCCCTGGCGTGCGGGGGCATCTCGCTGCTCTACAAAGGGGGCAACGGCGCGACGCTCAACCTCGCGGGCGTCGTGCTGGTCTTCCTTTCGGCGCTCTCCTATGCGGTCTGGATCGTCGCCGTCAACCGCTCGTCGCTCAAGGACCTTCCGACCGAGAAACTCACCTTCTACTGTCTGGTTTTCGGCTCGCTGGTCTATGTCGTTCGGCTGCGGGGCTGTGCCGATCTGCAACCCGTCCCTTCGTCCCTGATGTGGGTCAACGCCGTTGCGCTGGCGCTTTTCCCGACGATCGTTTCGCTGGTCGCGATGGCCGGGGCCATCCGCCGCATCGGCTCCACGCCCACGGCGATCCTCGGGGCGCTGGAACCCGTCACGGCGTTGTTTTTCGGCGTCGCGGTCTTCGGCGAGCGGTTCACGCTGCGCATCGGAACCGGCGTTTTGCTGATCCTCGTCGCCGTGACGCTCATCATCGCCGGCAAATCAATCCGCATCCCCACCTCCGTCACGCACCTGGCCCGGTGGATGGCCCGTCCGCGCCTGCCGCGCTGGGCCGTGCGCTGGGCGCGCCGCCTGCCGCTGCCGCGTATCCGCCGTACCCGCTGACGGATTTTGCAAAAACGCGCCGGCGCCGGAGGAATCTCCTCCGACGCCGGCGCGTTTGTCTTCGTACCGTTACAGCCGGCTCTTTTCGTCGGCCGACCCCGCCTCGACGGCTTTGCGCTTGAAGGCCTTCCCCGACTTGAAGTTGTAGGTCAGCCCAATTCGGAACGAGCGGTTGCTCCACGTCTGCCGGGCGTTCATCGTGCGGACGAATCCGTCGCCGTGCGCTCCGATCACCTGTCCCTGGTCCAGAAGGTTCTGCACCGAGAATGAGGCGGTGAACCGGTCGCCGAAGCGTTTCTTCACGCCGGCCTGCAACCGGTGGTCGGGTTCGACCCAGCAGTTGCCCAGGTCGATGCGGCTCTGATAGTTGTACGAGAGGTCGATGTAGAATTTAGCCGGGAGCGTGAAGGTCGTCGAGATGCTGCCGAATGCCCAGTTGTAGAAAGTTTCGGCGCCGTGCTGCTCGACGCGCTCACCGTGGCGCATGTAGGTGAAGTTGGCGTTCAGTTGCCACCATTTCGCGGGCTGGAAAGGCAGATTGACCGAGACGTAATAGTTTTTGGTGCGGTCGTAGTTGACCCATGCCAGTTGCAGCAGGTCGGGATTCTCCGGGTCGGCCTGTATCGTCTGCTGAATCTCGCCGCTGACGAGCTGCACGCCGGCCGTGAGGGTGTATTTGTGGGCGGCCACCAGCGTGAGGTTCACGTCCTGCTTGAACGCCGGGTCGAGCGACGGGTTTCCCGTCTGGTAGGTGTAGTCCGAAATCTGCATCCGCTGGGGGTTGAGGCACCAGAAGCGCGGCCGTTCGATGGTCCGGGCGTATTGGGCGATCAGCGACCATCCTTTCTCCTTCGAAAGGGCGAAGGAGACGTTGGCGTTTGGAAAGAGCGAGAAATAATCCTGTCCGACGCTTTTTCCCGTCGTGTGGGTGTATTCGCCGCGCAGACCAGCCACGAGGCCCCAGCGGCCGAGCTGCGCCGAGGCGACGGCGTAGGCCGCCGCGATGTTCTCCGTGTAGTCGATCGTGAAGCTCTGGTTGTCGTTGCGCGTCCATGCGTCGCCCTTGAGGTATTCGTAGAGCGCGTCGTTGTGCATGTCGTTGTAGGTGTATTTGGCTCCGGCCTTGAGCGTCCAGCGGGGCGAAAACCTCTTTTCGAGGGCCAGCGTCGCCGTGGCGATGTTGTAGACGCTCTCGGTGTTGTCGCGGTAGGTCGAATCCGCCGTCGCTCCCGGAGCCGTCATGCGGCTGAAGTTGTCGTTCTCGGAGTCGGTTTCGCGGCGCGTGTAGTCGGCAAGGAGTTTGAGCGTCGAGCCGAGCGTGTCGATCTTGCGGATGTAGTTGAACGTCGCCGAGTAGTTGTTGCGGATGTCGAGTTTGTCGAAATGGCTGTCCGTGCGTGTCACCGTGCCGGCGTTCCGGAAATCCGTGTAGGTGTCGTTCGGCTCCCCGTTCCGGTTGCGCCAGTACTCGAACTCCGCGCCGACGCTGTTCCTGTTGTCGATCTCGACCACCGCGCCGGCGCTGGCCCCGAGGCTGCGGTTGCGGCCTTTCATCGACGAATGTGCGTTCAGCTCCTTGTCCGCGGCCTCGTAGCGCGTCTGCTCGCCGGTGGTCGTCTCGTCCTTTCCGAAAGATCCCCATGCCGAGGCGTAGAAGTCCACGCGGCCCGAATGCAGGTTGATGTTGGCCGACGGATTGTACCTGTGTACGATCTCTCCCTGCGTCGTGTTGAACGCCACCGAGCCGTTGACGCCGTTCTCGCGGCGTTTTTTGAGCGTGATGCGGATGATGCCTCCCGCCGAGTCGGCATCGTAGTCGGCGCCCGAGGTGGGCACGACCTCTATTTTCTGAATCTCCTCGGCCCGGAGCGACCGCAGGTAGGTCAGCAGCTGTTCCGGCTCCATGCGCAGTTCGCGGTCGTTGACGTAGACCTTCGAGCCGCTCTTGCCGTTGATTGATATTTTCTCCCCGTCGATCCATACGCCGGGGGCGCGTTCCAGCAGTTCGATGCCGTCCTTGCCGATGGCCGCCGGGGCGTTCGCCACGTCGACCACGAACCGGTCGGCCTCGCGGCGCACCAGCCGGGCCTTTACCTCCACGCTTTCGATGCCGGTCGCCGAGGTCCGCATCACGAAATCGCCCAGATGGTTCTCCTGCTCCACGCGCACCGGCTTTTTCACGGGGTCGAATCCGAGGTACTGAATCAGGAGCGTGTATTCGCCGGGAGCTGCTTTCAGCGCGAAACGTCCTTCGGCGTCGGTGGCCATGCCGGCCACCTGTTCGGTTCCTTTCAGCAGGACGACCGTTGCGTATTCGACGGCTTTTCCCTGTTCGTCCACCACGCGGCCCGTCGAGGGGCAGAGATGCGCCGCAAAGAGCCGGGTCGCGGCCGCTGCGAGCGTTACGATAAGGAGGATCAGTCTTTTCATAATATTCTGTTTTGCACTTTATTTGTCAGTGCAAAGATATGTAATAATATTTATACTATGCAAGACATAGTACTGTAAATTTCAGAAAATTTTCGATACTTATATATATGGAGGCCCGCGGTTCTTGCGGGGGTGTTTTCCGGGTGTAAAGATACCCCCCCCCGGCTGCGAACCAAATTTTTCCGCAACTTTTTTTCGCGGTCCCGCTTTTTCGCCTCCTGAAAACAGGTGCAGTGAATATTTTGTTGAAAATTCGCCGACTGGCGGGGTAGGAATCCCGGGAAATAATTCCTAAATTTGCAAATTGAATTAATGTGGCTAATTGTCCCCGGACGTCTGATACGGGCTTTTTTCAACCGGCTGCGCCCTTTGCCGGGTCCCTCCCGGAGGCGGGAATCCGGGGCGGGCCGGATTTGTGGACGCGGCCCGCGGCCGCGGGTTCGGACAGTCTGTTTTACAAATGCTGTAATAGAACGATGATCGTATGTTAAGTGCTTTATACTACCTTTTGCTGGTGCTTTTGTGCACGCTTTTTATGATTCTGTCGGCCCTTGCGCTGGTCGTCTGCTATCCCTTCGACCGGGGGCGCCGGACGGTGCATGAACTGTCGCGCATCCTGGTGCGGATTTTCTTCTTCCTGCCGCCCTTTTGGCGGCAGCGGGTCATCGGACGCGGACTGATCGACCGGAAGAAGCGCTACGTCATCGTCATCAACCACAACACGGTGATCGACATCCCGGCGCTCTACTACATTCCGCTCAATTTCCGCTGGGTGTCGAAGCGCGAGGTCTTCAAAACGCCCTTCTTCGGCCAGTTCCTCCTGCTGCACGGCGACATCTGCATCGACCGCGGCCACGCCGCCGAGGCGTTGGAACAGCTGGTCCGCGACGGGAAAAAGTGGATTTCGCGCGGGGCTTCGGTGGCGATTTTTCCCGAGGGCACGCGCTCGAAGGACGGTGAGATCCACCGCTTCAAGGCCGGGGCCTTCACGCTGGCCAAGGAGGCCGGCGCGGAGATCCTTCCCGTGGTGCTGGACGGAACCAAGACGCTGATCAAAAAGAACCTGGCATTCAACTGGGGCAACCGGATCACCGTCCGCGTGCTGCCTCCCGTTCCGGCCGAACGGGTCGCCGCGCTGGAGACGCATGAACTGATGCAGGAGGTGCATGAACGGATGTGCACGGCGCTGGGAGAAGTGAGAAACGAAAAGTTAAAAGTGAAAGATCAAAAGTGAAATGTCGCAAATAAAGGTTGGAACACGAAAAATTCAAAAAAAGTTGCGTTGAACTTCCCGCCGATTTTTTAATTTCTCACCTTTCACCTTTCACTTTTCACCTTAATTAAGTTATGGCAGATTTACTCAATAATACCAACTCGAACGCAAACAATTACGGCGACGACGCCATCGTGACCCTCTCGCCGAGGGAGCACATCCGCCTGCGCCCCGGCATGTACGTCGGCGTGGTGGGCGACGGTTCGCAGCCCGACGAGGCGCTCTACGTGCTGATCAAGGAGGTCGTGGACAACTCGATCGACGAATTCATCATGGGCGCGGGCCGGCAGATCGACATCACGCTGGCCGACAACGTCGTTACGGTGCGCGACTACGGCCGCGGCATCCCCCTCAAGTCGCTCGCGGCGGCCGTCGGGCAGATGAACACGGGCGGCAAGTACGGAGGCGACGCCTTCAAGAAGACCGTGGGCCTGAACGGCGTGGGCGTCAAGGCCGTGAACATGCTTTCCGAAGAGTTTACGGCCCGTTCGGTCCGCGACGGCGAGGCCCGTACGGTGACCTTCGCCAAGGGTCTCGAAGTGAGCGACAGGTGGGAGAGCGGCGTCAACGAGAAGAACGGCACGTTCATCTCGTACCGCGTCGACAAGGAGATTTTCGGCGAATATGCCTACAACCTCGAATACGTCGAGCAGAAAATCCGCAATTACAGCTACCTGAACCTGGGTCTGACGCTCAATTTCAACGGCAAGAGCTACGTTTCGAAAAACGGTCTGCTGGACCTCGTGAACGACAACATGACCGAGGACCCGCTCTACCCGCCCATCCACCTCACGGGGGAGGACATCGAAGTGGTGATCACCCACGGCACGGGCTACGGCGAGAGCTACGACTCGTTCGTCAACGGCCAGCACACCACGCAGGGCGGCACGCACCAGACGGCCCTGCGCGCCGCCGTCGCCAAGACGGTCAAGGAATTCTACCACAAGGACTACGACCCCTCGGACATCCGCACGTCGATCATCGCGGCCATTTCGATCAAGGTCACCGACCCGATCTTCGAGAACCAGATGAAGACCAAGTACGGTTCGAAGGAGGTCGAACCGGGGGTCTCGGTCAACAACTTCGTGGCCGACTTCCTCACCAAGCACCTCGACGACTACCTGCACAAGCACGCCGAGACGGCGCAGATTCTCCAGCGGAAGATCGTCGAGAACGAGAAGGAGCGCAAGGCGATCTCGGGCATCCAGAAGAAG
>ERZ772876.916-NODE-916-length-34167-cov-29.452920_pt1 | contig 34167 bp, 27 predicted proteins | sample MGYA00580584_ERZ772876 | MGnify/ENA primary metagenome ERZ772876 (study PRJEB29015, sample SAMEA2737728) | human gut metagenome | biome: human gut; feature: human-associated habitat; material: faeces | place: China | collected 2012 ... | reverse complement strand
AAATTATTTGCATCCGTACAGCAAAGAGATGAGAAAATTTTGTTTGGCAGATAAAACTGTAAATAGCTTTGTTATTGCTGTTTATATGCCGATGATGTGCTGGCGAAATGGCGTTTTGGTTAATTGGAAAAATGACGACCTATTTTCCGATGCAGAATTTCGAAAAGATGTTTTGCAGGATTTCGTCGGGGGCGATGGCGCCGCGGCCCGTGATGGCGCCGAGGTGGGTGATGACCTGGCGGATTTCTTCGCTCAGAAGATCGGTCGGAAGGCCGTGGGCGAGACCGTCGAGGGCTTGGCCGAGTGCTTCGCGGGCCGCCGAAAGCGCTTCGTAATGGCGGCTGTTCGAGACGACCGGGTCGCCGTGGTAGAGCGCTTCGGTGTCGACGGACTCCCGCAGGGCGTCGCACAGGGCGTCGATACCCTCGCCGTGTTTGGCAGAAATGCCGACAACGCCTTCGGGAAGCCGCCATGCGGCCGGAGCCTTGTCGGTCTTGTTGACGACGGTCAGGAGTTTCTGCCCGGGACGGAGCGGAAAATCCGGGGCGGGAACCGGACCCGTGAGCGTCGAGGCGTCGACCATATGAATGACGATCCGCGCCCGTTCGATGCTCGACATCGTGCGCTGGATGCCCATTTGTTCGAGCCGGTCGTCGGTCGGGCGGATGCCGGCCGTGTCGAGGAACCGGAAAAGCACGCCGCCGATGTTGGCGCACTCCTCGATCACGTCGCGCGTGGTTCCGGCGATCTCCGAGACCATGGCCCGCTCCTCGTTCAGAAGTCGGTTGAGCAGCGTCGATTTGCCGACGTTCGGCGCTCCGGCGATGGCCACGGCGACGCCCTCCCGGATGGCGTTGCCCAGTGCGAACGAACTGCGCAGGCGGTCGATCTCCGCAGCGATGCGCTGCATCGTCGCGCGCAGCGCCGTACGGTCGGCGAACTCCACATCCTCCTCCGAGAAGTCGAGTTCCAGTTCCAGCAGCGAGGTGAGGTTCAGCAGTTTTTCGCGCAGCGATTCGAGCTCTTCGGAGTATCCGCCGCGCATCTGCGTCGAGGCCAGCGCGTGCGCGGCGCGTGACGACGAGGCGATCATGTCGGCCACGGCCTCGGCCTGCGAGAGGTCGAGTTTCCCGGCCAGGTAGGCGCGGATGGTGAATTCGCCCGGCTGGGCCATGCGTCCGCCCGCGGCGGTCAGCAGCCGGAGGATTTCCGAGACGATGTAGGAGGAGCCGTGGCACGAGATTTCGACCGAGTTTTCGCCCGTGTAGGAGTGCGGGGCGCGGAAAACGGCCGCCAGCACGTCGTCGATCACGCGGTCGCCCTCGGCTATCGTACCGTAATGCACCGTGTAGCCGTCTGCCTCGGCGAGCGGCCGCCGGCCCCGGAATATCCGGTCGCAGACGGCGAAGGCTTCTCCGCCGCTGATGCGGATGACGGCGATAGCCCCTCCGGCGGCGGTTGCAGGGGCGACGATGGTATCGTGATCGGTGTTCATTACCTGCCTTCGATGCGGAGCCGTTGTCCGATGCGGAGTTTGTGGGCGCTCTTGAGCTTGTTCCAGCGCATGATCTGCGCCGTGGTCACGCGGTAACGGCGGGCGATGGCCCCCAGCGTGTCGCCCTTTTTGACCACGTAGACCGATCCGCTGCGCTCCTGGCGTTTCTTGTCGATGTTGGCCGGGTTGATGTACTCCTTGAGGTACATCGAGTCTTTGGCTTGGATTTCAGGCTCGTGAGCGATGTATTGCATGACATACCGCTGCGGCAGGACCAGCGTGTAGGGCTTGGTCGTGGCCGGGATGATGTCGAGTTTGTACTGCGGATTGAGCTGGCGCAGGGTCTCGATCGGCAGGTCGATCGTCGAGGAGATCTGCCCCAGGTGCATCAGTTTGTTGATCCGGACGGTGTCCACCGAAAGGGGAATCGGGGCTTCGGTCGGCTCGATGCCGTGCTGGCGGTGGTAGGCGTAGGCGTACGACGCGCCGATGAAGGCCGGCACGTAGCCGCGCGTCTCGCGGGGCAGGTAGTCGTAAATCTCCCAGAAGTTCTTGCCTCCCGAGCGGGCGATCGCTTTGTTGACGTTGCCCGGGCCGCAGTTGTAGGCGGCGATGGCCAGCGACCAGTCGTTATAAATGGCGAAGAGGTCTTTCAGGTAGCGGCAGGCGGCCTGCGTGGCGCGGTAGGGGTCGCGGCGTTCGTCGACCAGCGAGTTGATTTCGAGTCCGTAGCTCTTGCCGGTCGTGGGCATGAACTGCCACAGCCCGACGGCGCCCATCGGCGACACCGCCGTGGGGGAGAGCGCCGATTCGATGATCGGCAGCGCGCGCAGCTCGACGGGAAGGCCTTCGCGGAGCAGCTCCTCCTCGATGATCGGGAAGTAGTACTGCGACATGCCGAGGATGCGGCTGATCGTGCCGTAGCGCGAGTTGGTGTAGCGGTTGATGTAGCCCTTTACGATGCTGTTGTAGGGGAACTGGATCGGCGACGCGAGGTCGAGCAGCCGCCGGGAGTAGACCGAGTCGGGCGTGCTGTCGGCCACCTCGGTGGAGTCCTCCAGAATGTACTGTTTGAAAAATTCGCTGAACGCGTCCTGCCGCTGGCGTTCGCGCCATGCGGCCAGCAGCGAGTCGGTCTGTTCGGGGGAGAATCCCAGCGTCATGTCGTTGACGACGGGTTCTTCGGCCGGGGCGGGTTCCGGCTCGGGGACGGGAACCGGTTCGGCCTCGGGAACGGGCGCCGGGACGACGGTTTCGGTTTTGGCTTTCTTGTCGCGTTTCTTCTTGCGGGGGCTGCGGTCGAGGGCCGACGCCGAAGCGGCGACGGCAAGGAGCAGCGCTATGGTAAGGAGTTTCTTCATCGTCTAAAATTTCAGGCTCAAATTGAAGCCGAACACCGGGCGGTTGCCCCCGAGGGTGGGGACGTAGGTGTAGTCGACCAGCGGTTCGAGGTTCATCGAGAGGTCGTCCGAAATGTCGTAGTCCTTGAGGTGGGCGTCGACATGCGCATCGACGATCTGCAGGACGTACAGCGCACCCGAGAGGATGATGCAGAGGTCGCGGTTGCGCCGGTAGTTGTTGCGCAGGTTGCGGATGAACGAGGCCGAATAGCGTCCGTGGAACTCGTCGGTCGGCCCGTCGGGGTATTTGTCGGGATTGCGGTCGTAGTCGCTCAACAGATTGTAGGCCTTTTTGAAACGTTGGTAGCCGCGGTTGTTCCAGTCGATGCAGTAGATCATCGAGGCGAATCCGCCGATGACGAAAGGCACTTTCCAGTAGCTTTTGTTGTAGATCTGTCCCGCTCCGGGGAAGATGCAGGCCAGCGTGGTGGCCTTCTTGACGCTCGACACGTCGTTGGTCGAGTAGCTCACGGCCGCGTCGCCGATGAAGTAGATGTACGAGGCGATCGTGATCCCCAGGTAAACCTGACGCCGCGTGTTGCTGCGGATCATCTTGGACTGGAGGGCGTCCAGCTCGGGCGTGCGCGAGAGGTTCACGTCGGTATAGGATTCGAACTGGCGCTTGAGCGGCTTGTAGGTCTTGTTTTCGTGGATGTACAGTCCCAGTCCGGTTCCCACCAGTCCGTAGAGGATCGGCAGTTTCCAGTACTGTTTGTTGTAAATCTGTCCGTAGCCGGGGACCACGGTCGAAATCCAGCACACCTTCGAGAGCGACATCGAGTCGCTCATAAACCAGCCTTTTTTGTAGACCTTGCGTTTGGTCGTGGTGTCCACGCCCCGCTGTGCGGCGTCGAAGCGCGCCAGGGCCAGCGAGTCGAGGTAATGCAGGTCGTCGGAGCGCAGGTCCGCGACGGCCGCCGAGTCGGCGGCGTATTCGGCGGCGGCGATCGAGTCGATCTGCCGTACGAGGCCCGCCAGGCGCAGCGAATCGCGCCGGCCCTTGAGCGAATCCGGTTTTTCGAGCAGTCCGCCGCGGACGACCGTGCGTGCGCCGCGGTGGAGCTGCGCCCCGGCGGGCAGTCCCAGCGAAAGGGCTGCGACCAGGAGCAGGAGTCTGAACCGGATTGTCACCATATATTTTAATTAGGAGCGTTTAGCAAAACGTTCGATGAACTGTTCGATGTCCCTGTCGTCCGTGAAGCCGATGACGATTTTGCCGCCGCCGTTTTTCGCGCGTTTGATCGAAATTTCCTGCGAAAAGAACTTTTCGAGCTGCTCGACCAGTTTCAGGTAGCTTTCGGGATACTCTTCGTCCTCCACATTCTGTGCCTCTTTGCCCGGGGCTTCGGAGAGAGAGCGGACCAGTTCCTCGACCTGGCGGACCGAGAGGCCTTTCTTGATGCACCTTTTCAGCACGCGCAGCTGCTGGTCGGCGGGCGCCCCGGCGATGGCTTTGGCGTGTCCCATCGAGATCAGCCCCTCCTTGAGGGCGAGCTGCACCTCGTCGGGGAGTTTCAGCAGGCGCAGGTAGTTCGACACCGACGAACGCTTCTTGCCCACCTTCTCCGACAGGGCGTCCTGCGTGAGGTTGCACTCGTCGATCAGGCGCTGCATGCCCAGCGCGATTTCGATGGCGTTGAGGTCCTGCCGCTGGATGTTCTCCACGAGGGCCATGGCGTGCAGGTTCTCGTCGTCCACCTCGCGGATATAGGCCGGGAGGGTCTTCAGGTCGGCCCGCTGCGCGGCCCGCCAGCGGCGTTCGCCGCTGATGATGACGTATTTGCCTCCGTCGCCCTTTTTCACCGTCACGGGCTGGATGACGCCCAGCTGGCGGATCGAGTCGGCCAGTTCGTCCAGAGCCTCCTCGTCGAACTGCGTGCGCGGCTGCGTGGGGTTGGGTATGATGTCGGCGATTTCGATTTCTGCCATCTGGCTCATCGGTTTGAGCTTGGCATCCACGGGATCGCTGCCGAAAATGGCGTCGAGTCCGCGTCCTAATCCCTTCTGTTTCATATCGGTATTCGTTTATTTGCTGCGTTTGCGGTTGCGTTTCAGAAATTCCCGGGCCAGGGCCAGGTAGTTTTCCGAGCCGACGGCCCCGGCGTCGTAGAGCATCACGGGTTTTCCGTGCGAGGGCGCTTCTCCCAAACGGATATTGCGCTGGATTATTGTGTCGTAGGCCAGGGGGCCGAAGTGCTCGCGGACCTCGCTCACCACCTGGTTGTTCAGGCGGTTGCGCATGTACATCGTCAGCAGGAAGCCCTCGATGTCGAGGCCGGGATTCAGTCCGCCCTTGACCTTGCGGATGGTGTTGAGCAGTTTGGAAAGCCCTTCCAGGGCGAGGTATTCGCACTGCACGGGGATCAGCACCGTGTCGGCGGCCGTGAGGATGTTGACCGTGGTGTAGCCCAGCGACGGCGAGCAGTCGATGAAGATGTAGTCGAACTTTCCGCGCACCGAGTCGACGATGCGTTTCATCACGTGGTGGGCGTTTTCCATCTTCGGCAGTTCGGTGTCGGCGGCCACCAGGTCGATCGACGAGGGCAGCACCCAGAGGTTTTTCACGTCGGGACTTTGGAGAAGCACTTCGTCAGCCTGTTTCTGTCCGGCGATGCACTCGTAGATGCCTTCGAGGTTGATGTCGAAGCCCAGCCCCGAGGTGGCGTTCGCCTGCGGATCGGCGTCCAGCAACAGGACTTTCTTGCCCAGCAGGGCCAGCGAAGCCGCTAAATTGATAGCTGTCGTGGTCTTGCCCACGCCGCCTTTCTGATTGGCCAATGCGATTACCTTTGCCATGTTTGAATTCGGTTTATAAGCAGGCAAATTTAGTGAAATTAAATGGAAATCCATAACCGTAGCGGAAAAATGCTTATCTTTACGGTCGGAATGAATTGATAGCTATACGATACTATGGAAGAAAAAAAATCGCCGGCTTCCGCGGCGGAGTCCGCAACTTCGGGACAGCCGGCCGCAGTCCCGGCGGCGGAGCTGCGTCCGGGCCGCCGGAAATTCCCGACCGTGGGCGACCTGTTCGCCATGCTGGGTATCGCCTTCGGGGCGCAGATCGTCGTGGGGACCGCAGCGATGGTCTTCCTGCTTTTCGCCGGGCACGGGCTCGATTTCAAATCGCTGGAGCCGGCTGCGCTGGGCAAGGTGATGGCGGCGCTCTATTTCTGCTCGATGTCGATCACGCTTGCCGGCATCCTCTACTACCGCCGCGCGCGCGGCGGCAGCGGTCCGTGGGCGCGTTTCTCGGCCCGGGGGCTGAATCCCGCGCTGTTGCTGTGGGCCTTCGTGCTGATGTTCGCCGTCGGCGTGGTGCTCGAACCGCTGCTGCGGCTGATGCCCGAACTGTCGCTCGAAGTGGGCCGCGGATTCTGGACCATCCTTTCGCTGGTGATCTTCGCTCCGATCTTCGAGGAGCTGATCTGCCGCGGCGTCGTGCTGGGGTCGCTGCGCGGTAAGTTCGGCGTGACGACCGCATGGCTCGTCTCGTCGCTTTTCTTCGGCGTGCTCCACGGCCAGCCCGTGCAGGTGATCAACGCCACGGTCATCGGCCTGGTGCTCGGCTACGTTTACCTGGCGACCGATTCGCTGTGGTCGGTGATGATCCTCCATGCGCTGAACAACGCCGTGGCCTATCTGGCGCTGGCCACCGGGCACGGCAATGCGCTGCTGATCGACCTGGTGGGCAGCCGGACGCTTTACGTGCTGATTTACATCGCGGCGCTGGCGCTCTCCGCCGTGTCGGGCTATATGATGCTGCGCACGCTGCGGCGCATGAAGGAGGCGGAGAAAAATCCGTCTGCGGCGTAATAATCCGGCTCCGCACTGCGTTACTTACAAGTAAAAAACGTATCTTTGCCCTTCGGAATATGAATTTGCGAGCGAAAATAGCGGTCGCGGCGGGTGTGCTGCTGCTGGCGGGATGCCGGGAGTTGCCGCGTTATTTTGCCGGCGACACGACCATTGCGCGGGCCGGCGGCAAGGACCTGCGGCTGGGCGACGTGCGGTCGGTGGTCCCGCAGGGGCTTTCGGGCGACGACAGCGCGGCCTTTATGAAGGTTTACATCGACCGCTGGGTGCTCAAGCAGCTCAAGCTCCAGGAGGCGGAGACGCTCTTTTCCTCTTCGGCGGGCGACATCGACAAGATGGTGGAGGAGTACCGCCAGGCGCTGCTGATCCGCCAGCTGGACCAGCATTACGTCGACCGTTCGATCGACACGGTGTTCACCGCCGACGAGATTGCGGCCTACTACAACGCTCACAAGGCCGATTTCAAACTCGACCGCACGATCGTCAAGGGGCGCATCGTCCGTTTCGGCGAGGGGTACCGGCAGGCCGCGAAGCTCAAGACGCTGATGGGGGCCAGGTCGGAGGCGCAGCAGCAGGATTTCAGGGATATCTGTGAGAAGAACGATTTCACGGTGGACGATTTCCGCGACCAGTGGATTGATTTCCCGGAGTTCTTGAGCTACCTCCCGACGCTGCGTTCGCAGAGCTATGATTCGGTGCTGGCGACTGCTGCCGTGCAGGAGATGCGCGACAGCCATGCGCACTATTATTTCCAGATTGATGCGGTGCTGCGCGAGGGCGAGCCGATTCCGCTCGAACGGCTGCGCGGAACGATTCGCCGCATCCTGTTCAACCAGCGCAAGGGCGAGATCATCCGCGCGCACGAGGAGGAGCTTTGCGCCCGGGCCTCGGAGATGGGCGAGGTGAAGATTTTCGCCGACGAGAAACCGAAGAAAGACGAATAAAAATAAAACGATAAACGAAACCAAGATGTTGAAAAAAGCTATGATGGCCGCGGCGCTCGCCCTGTTGTTCGCAGGCGCCCTTGCGCAGAAACGACAGGTGATGCTCGACAAGGTGGTGGCCGTGGTGGGCGGATCGTCGATCCTCTACTCCGAGGTGGACGACTATGCGCGCCAGCTGACGGAACAGCGCCGTCAGGAGGGTTACACTTCCGACCGCGACCCGATGAACGAGGCGCTCGAAGCGCTGATGACCCAGAAGCTGCTCTACAACCAGGCCCAGATCGACTCGGTGAAGGTCAACGACGCCGACATCATGGCGCGCGTCGAGGAGCAGGTGCAGCAGATGGTCGAGGCCGAAGGCTCGATCCCCCAGCTCGAAGCCAAGCACCACATGCCGATCTTCAACATCCGCGAGATCATGCGCCAGCGTTACGAGGAGCAGGCCTATGCCAACTCCATGCAGACCGAGGTGGTCGACAAGGTGTCGGTGATTCCGGGCGAGGTGGAGCGTTTCTACAAGTCGATCTCGAAGGACAGCCTGCCGCTCGTCGCCGACCAGTATGTCTATGCGCAGATCACCAAGTTTCCCAAGTCGATGACCGCCGCCAAGCAGCGTACGCGCGAACGGCTGATCGACATGCGCGAACGCGTGATCACGGGCAAGGCCAAGTTCGAAAACCTCGCCCGCATGTATTCGCAGGACCCCGGCACGATGATGCGCGGCGGCGAGATGGACCCCTCGACGCTCGAACAGCTCGACCCCGCATTCGGCGCGGCGCTGGAGAAGATGCGCCCCGGCCAGATTTCCGAGGTGGTCGAGTCGCAGTTCGGCTTCCACATCATCCAGCTTCTGGACAAGCGCGGCCGGCTCTATCATTTCCGCCACATCCTGCTGCGTCCGGTCTACACGACCGAGGAGCTGGGCGGTTCGCTCAATACGCTCGACAGTCTGGTGAAGGTGATCCGCAAGGATTCGATCACCTTCGAGAGGGCTGCGCTGCTCTATTCGGACGACGCGCAGTCGAAGATGAACGGCGGCATCGTCTCGAACCACGACATCCTGGAGCGTTTCAACGCCTTCGACGCCAAGCTGACCGTCACGAAATTCCTCAAGGAGGACTTCGGCCGTTTCAAGAGCCTCGATGACTACAACGCCCTGAACCGGCTCAAACCCGGCGAGATTTCGGAGGCCTACCTCACCGAAGACATGCTCGGCAACCAGATGGCCAAGATCGTCAAGCTGGTCGAGGTGATCCCCACGCATACGGCTTCGCTCAACGAGGACTACCTGCGGCTCGAAGAGATGGCCTTGCAGGACAAGCAGGAGCGGGTCTTCAAGGAGTGGCTTTCGAAGAAGATCGACGGCATGTACGTCTACATCTCGCCCGAATTCCGCAACGGGGAGTTCGAGAACAAACACTGGGTGAAATAGGCCGTGCGCAGGCTCTTGTCCATAGCCGTAGTGGTGCTGGCCGCCGCCGTGGTCGCGGCGCGCAGCGGCATGCAGGCGCCGGAGCCGGAGGGCGAGAAAAAGCTCATCGACCTCAAGTCGGACCTGATGGGCCCCATCGCCCCGGGCGATTCGGTGGTTTTCCTGGTGGGGAACTTCGCCGCACAGCACAACGGCGCCGTCATCACGTGCGACTCGGCCGTGCGTTACTCGGACATGCGCATCGAGTTCTTCGGCAACGTGCTCATCAACAAGAATACGACCTACATTTACGGTGACCGGGCCGAGTACGACGGCGAGCTGAACGAGGCGCGGGTCTACTCCGACATCGTCAAGGTCGTCGACGGCGACGCCACGCTCTACACCTATAAATTCCTGTTCAACACGAAGAAGAACATCGGCGAATTCGCCGACGGCGGGGTGATGCTCAACCGCGAGAACCTGCTCGAATCGGTCCGCGGCTACTACTATGCCGACACGAAGGAGCTGATCGCCGTCGACCGCGTCGAAATGCGCAACGACGAATACGAACTCAAGGGCGATTCGGTGGTTTACAACATGGCTACCGACAACGCCTTTTTCTTCGACCGCACCAACATCTGGAACAAGGACGGCGACTACCTCTATGCCGACCGCGGTTCCTACGACAAGGCCGATACGCTCTACATCGTGACGCGCAACGGCTATATCCTGACCGAAAAGCAGGAGATCTGGAGCGACAGCCTCCATTACTACCGCGCCGAGGACCATGTGATCCTGCGGCGTGATTTGCAGCTGGACGACGCCGAACACAAGGTGATCGCCTTCGGCGACTACGGCGAGTACTGGAAGGAGCCGGGAAATGCGTTCCTCACGCGCCGGCCCGCGGTGGTGAGTTACGACCTTTCGCAGGGCGACTCGCTTTTCATGCGCGCCGATTCGATGTACCTCTTCACGATCAATGAAAACGCACTGCGCCGGGCCGCCGCTGCGGCCAAAGCCGATTCGCTGACGCGTCTGAAAACCGATTCCGCCCTTCTCGGGACGCCGCACCACCCGGCCGGGGAGCTTCCCGAAGGCCGTCCTGCGGCGGATTCGCTCGGAAGTCCCCGCGTTCCGGCCGTCGGTCCCGGTTCGCCGGAAGACGCCGCAGGGCCGGATTCGCTGGCCCGGCGGGAGGTCCCCGATTCGCTGCTGGGCGTTTCCGTCCCGGATTCGCTGGTCGTTCCGGCCGTCGATCCGCTCGACACGCTGGTCGGCGATGCCCGGAAAGCCTACCTCAAGGAGCAGGCCGCCAAGTTGAAGACGGCCCAAAAAGCCGCTGCCGCCAAGGCCAGGAAGGAAAAACTGGAGGAGATCGCCAAAAAACGCCAGGATAAGACGACGGCCAAACTGCTGGCGCAGAAGGAGCGGGAGGAGCGGCGCCTCGCTGCGCGCAAACTCAAGGCCGAGTCGAAACTCCGCGCCCGTCAGGCCCGCGCCGCCCGCAAAGGCAAGGTGATTCCGGTCGATTCCACGGCCCTGCGCGAGATCGACTCGCTGATCGCCCGCAACGACCGGGAGATGGACTCGCTGCTGTTGCAGATGGCCGATTCGCTGGCCGCCGACTCGCTGGCGATGCGGATTCCGGCCGACTCGGTCGATTCGCTCACCGACTCCGCCGACTCGGTTTACCGCCTGATGAAGGGTTTCCGCAATGTGCGCATTTTCCGTTCCGATTTCCAGGCCGTATGCGACTCGATGACGGCCATCAGCACCGATTCGACGATCCACCTCTACATCAATCCCGTGCTGTGGAACCAGGGCAACCAGATCACCTCCGACGTGATGGACATATTCACCGAGAACCAGCAGATCACGCGCGCCGAGTTCATCGGTACTCCGATGATGGTCTCCCAGCTCGACACGGTCCATTACAACCAGGTGGCGGGCAAGCAGATGACGGCGTGGTTCCGCGACAATCAGATCTACCGCAACGACGTGAACGGCAATGCCCAGACGATCTACTACATGCAGGACGGCGAGCCGCCCCAGATCACGGGCATGGGCGTCATCGAGAGCGGCGACTGTTCGTTCTATATCGAGGACAAACAGGTCGTGACGATCGTCTACCGCAAGGACCCCGACTGGAACATCTATCCGATGGACAAGATTCCCGCCGACCAGGAGCTTTACCTCAAGGGGTTCAAGTGGGAGGGCGCGCGGCGTCCGACGCAGGGGGCGGTTTTCGACCGCAGGGTCCGGCCCTCGCAGCGCGAGGAGAAGACGCATCTCGCACATCCGGATTTCCCGCTTCTGAAAGCCCTCGAGGAGCGCAAGAAGCGGCTGATCGAGGAGCGCCGCTGGGCCGACCGCAACGATCAGGTCGATGCCGCCACCGTGGAGTGGATGCGGGCGCTGGGCTTCGAGGTGGGCCAGCCTCGGGAATCGGGACCCAAGCTCTGAAAAATTGGAAAAAGGTGAAAAGACGCAAAAACTTTTCACCTTTTTTGTGCTATTTTTGCAGCCGGTTAGCCGTTAATGTCTGTTTTCCCATGAAGAAAAGTCTGATCGCCCTGGCATTCGGGACGTTGGCACTCGGTATGGCGGAGTTCGTGATGATGGGCATTCTGCCCGACATCGCCCGCAGCCTCGGCGTCTCGATCCCCGAAGCGGGGCACCTGATCTCCGCCTATGCGCTGGGCGTCTGCTTCGGGGCGCCCCTCACGGTGCTGGTGGCCCGCACGCGGCCGCTGAAACACATCCTGCTGGCCCTCACGGGCCTGATCATTCTCGGCAACGCCTGTGCGGCGCTTTCGCCGAACTACTGGACCCTGCTGGCCATGCGTTTCGTCTCGGGGCTTCCCCACGGGGCCTTCTTCGGCGTGGGGTCGATCGTCGCCGAGCGCGTCGCCGACAAGGGCCGGCGGGCCGAGGCCGTGTCGATCATGGTCGTGGGCATGACCGTCGCCAACCTCTTCGGCGTGCCGCTGGGAACCTACATCAGCGGCGCCGTGACGTGGCGCGCCACGTTCGGGATCGTCGCCGTGTGGGGAGCCGTGGCCATGCTGCTCGTGAAATTGTGGGTTCCGGCTCTGCCCGCACTGCCCGATACGGGGATGAAGGGGCAGTTCCGGTTTCTGAAAAGCGCCGCTCCGTGGCTGGTGCTGGCGTCGGTGATGCTGGGCAACGGCGGCATCTTCTGTTGGTACAGCTACGTCAGCCCGCTGATGGTCCACACCTCGGGGTTCCGTTCCGAGGACCTGACGCTGATCGTCATGCTGGCCGGTTTCGGCATGTTTGCGGGCAATATCGTCGGCGGTCACTATGCCGACCGGTTCACGCCCGAGCGGGTTGTGCGTTTCACGCTCGGCACGGCCTGTCTGGCGCTCGTCGGCATCTTCTTCGGGGCGCATGTCCGCTATCTTTCGCTGGCGCTGATGTGTCTGACTACGGCCTGCCTCTTCTGCGTATCGTCGCCCCAGCAACTGCTGATCCTCGAAAATTCGCGCGGCGGCGAGATGCTCGGCGCGGCGCTCGTGCAGGTGGCTTTCAACCTGGGCAACGCCCTGGGGGCCTACGTCGGCGGCCTGCCGATCGGGCACGGGCTTGGCTATGAATATACGGCGCTTCCCGGCGCGGCTTTCGTGCTGCTGGGGATGACGGCCGCCATGATCTACATCCGTAAATATCCCCGGCATGAACAGCGATAACAGCGAAGAGATCTTTCCCGTGGTCGACGCGGCGGGGAACGTCGTCGGCAAAGCCACGCGCGGCGAGTGCCACGGCGGGTCGATGCTCCTGCACCCGGTGGTGCACCTCCATGTTTTCAATTCGCGCGGCGAACTCTATTTGCAGAAACGCCCCGCCTGGAAGGACATTCAGCCCGGACGGTGGGACACGGCCGTGGGCGGCCATGTGGACTACGGCGAGACGATCGCCGAAGCCCTGCGGCGCGAGGTGCGCGAGGAACTGGGCATCACGGATTTCGTGCCCGGGGCGGTTGCGGTCTATCCGTTCCGCTCGGAACGCGAATACGAACTGGTCCATGTCTTCCGCACGGTCTACGACGGCGAGGTCCGTCCGAGCGGGGAGCTTGACGGCGGGCGTTTCTGGTCCCCGGACGAAATCCGCGAAAACCTCGGACAGGGTGTTTTCACACCCAACTTCGAAGGCGAGGCCGGATTGATTCTCGGGTGATTCCGTTGTCCGCGCCGGCGTCGTTTCCGGTTTTTCGGCCGCCGCTGCGGTTGAGGCCCGAAAGTTGATGCGGGTACGGGTATGCAGACACTTCTGAAACGTTGGACGCACGCCCTGCTCGAATGGCTGGGCCTGACTTCGGCCACCGGCGATGCGCTCGACCGCTGGGCGGCTTTCGTGCTCGTGGTGCTGGCCGCTGTGGTTTTCGACCTGCTGCTGCAACTGGGCATCGTACACGGGGTGCGGAAACTCGTGGAGCGCACCCGGGCCAAATGGGACGACACGCTTTTCAGCGTTCCGGTTCTCCGGCGCATGTGCCATATTTTGAGCGCCATTCTGCTGGCCGTCGTGCTCCCGGTGGTCTTCGAGGAGAAATCCACCGGGCGCGTCATCGTCCTGCGGTTCATGGAGGCCTATATCGTCTTTTCGGTTTTCCGCTTCGTCAACGCCCTGCTCTATGCCGCCTTCCACATCGCTGCGGCGCGTCCCGCCTGGCAGAACAAACCCATCAAGGGCTTGCGGCAGACGGCGCAGGGCATTGCGCTGCTGATCTGCACGATTCTGATTGTTTCGATCCTGCTCGACAAGTCGCCCGCCATCCTGCTGACGGGACTGGGCGCCTCGGCGGCCGTGCTGATGCTGATTTTCCGTGACAGCATCCTCGGCTTCGTTTCGGGCATTCAGCTCGCGGCCAACGACATGCTCAAGGTCGGAGACTGGATTTCGATCCCCAAGTACGGGGCCGACGGCAACGTCGAGGAGGTGTCGCTCACGACGGTCAAGATCCGCAATTGGGACAACACGCTCGTCATGCTGCCGCCCTACCTGCTGACGACCGATTCGTTCACCAACTGGCACGCCATGCAGCTTTCGGGCGGGCGGCGCGTGATGCGCTCCGTGGCGATCGACATGACGAGCGTGCGTTTCTGCACCCCCGAGATGCTGGACCACTACCGTACGATCGACCTGATCCGCGACTACGTCGATCAGACCGAACGCCGCGTCGAGGAGTACAACGCCGCGCACGGCATCGGCTCCGGGGAACGGCGGATCAACGGCCTGCATCAGACCAACCTCGGGGTTTTCCGGGCCTATCTGGTCCGCTACCTTCGGAACGAGGTTCCGGTGAACAAGGATATGACGCTGATGGTGCGGCAGTTGCAGCCCACCGAAACGGGACTTCCGATGCAGCTCTATTTCTTTACCGATACGGTCGTGTGGGTGGATTACGAGGGGATTCAGTCGGATGTCTTCGATCATGTGCTGGCCGTGATTCCCGAATTCGGGTTGCGGGTCTTTCAGAATCCGTCGGGGGAGGACGTCGCCTCGCTGCGCAATGCCTTTTTTCCAAACGCGCAGACACCCTCGCAGACACCCCCGCAGACACCCCCGCAGGCGTCACCGCCGGCCTCCTCACAGGCGTCACCGCAGGCCTCCTCACAGGCCGCCCCGCAAAGGCCGCAGGCGGAACAGCCGCCCCGGAGGAGGCTAAAGCACCAGCATCAGCATCACCTGAATGATGATCACGCGCAGGAACATGCACACGGGATAGACCGTGGCGTAGGATACGGAGGGGTTGTCGCCTTCGATCGTGTCGTTCACGTAGTTGAGCGCCATCGGGTTGGCCATGCTGCCGCACAGCAGTCCCGAGACCGATCCGAAGTCGACCTTCAGCACCCGCAGGGCGAACAGCCCCACCAGCACCACCGGCACGAACGTCAGGGCGAATCCGATGCCGAGCCACAAGGCCCCCTCGGGGCGCATGACGGTCTCGAAGAAGTGGGTTCCGGCATCCAGCCCGAGGCATGCGAGGTACATCGAAAGGCCCAGTGCGCGCAGCATCAGGTTGGCGCTCTGGGTGGTGTAGGTGATCATGTGGAGCCGGGGGCCGAACGTGCCGATCAGGATGCCGACGATGATCGGGCCGCCTGCGAGTCCCAGTTTCACGGGAATCGAAATCCCGGGGATCGCCACGGGAATGCTTCCCAGCGTGAGGCCGAGGATCAGGCCGATGAACACCGCCGCGAGGTTGGGTTCGTTGAGGCTCTTGACGGCGTTGCCGAGGATTTTCTCGACGTTGCGGATCGCCTCTGCTTCGCCCACCACGGTCAGACGGTCGCCCAGCTGCAAACGCAGGTCGGGGGTGGCCAGCAGCTGCACGCCCGAGCGGTACACGCGGCTGATGTTGATGCCGTAGGTGTTCCGCAGGCGCAACTGCGAGAGTTTCTTGCCGTTGATTTCGGGGCGTGTCACGAGGATGCGCTGCGAGATGAGCTGGCTGTCGACGGAGTTCCAGTCGATATTTTCCGTGTTCCAGTCCTTGGTCTCCTGCTCGCCGAAGATCAGCCGCAGGGCGTCGGCCTCGCCGGGCGTGGTGATGACCAGGATCAGGTCGTTCTCCTGTAGGGTCTTGTCCGAGGTGGGGATCGAAACCCGCCCGTCGCGCCACAGGCGCGAAATGACGAAATGGTGGTGGCTCTGCGTCGCGATTTCGTGGACGCTCTTGCCGAAGACCGCGGGATTGGTGAGGTGGTAGCTGGCGATGAAGACGTTCTTGCGGTGTTCGGCGTCGGGTCCCGGCATGTCGCAGGGACGCACGAAGAGCTTGCGCAGGAAGACCACGGCCAGAATTACGCCTACGACGCCCAGCGGGTAGGCCACGGCGCAGCTCAACGCCGCTCCGTTGGCGTCGATGCCCATTTGTTGCAGTGTCTGCTGCGCGGCGCCCAGCGCCGGGGTGTTGGTCGTCGCGCCGCACAGAATGCCCGACATGTCGGGCATCGAGACTCCGAAGGCGTAGCTCATCGCCATGGCCAGGGCCGTTCCGAGCAGCACGATGGCGATGGCGGGCGAGACGAGCCGCAGTCCGTCGGCGCGCATCGAACTGAAGAAGCCCGGCCCCACCTGAAGGCCGAGGGCGTAGACGAAGATCACCAGTCCGAAACTCTCGGCATAGGTCAGCATCGCCGGGTCGAGCGAAAGCCCGAAATGCCCGGCCAGAATGCCCACGAAGAAGATGAAGGCCGTTCCGAGCGAGATTCCGAAAAAGCGGATCTTTCCCAGTCCGATACCGATCGTCGAGATGAGCGAAACCACCACGACGGCCTGCAAAGCCGAGTGCTCGACGAACAATTCTTTAAGCCATTCCATTCCTTCAACTGTTGAAACCGTTGCAAAAGTAGGTCAAATTTTCCGGATTGCCGCTTTTTTGCAGAACGAAAAGTGGTCCGTATGCGTCCGGGCGTATTATTTTGCCTTTTCGGGGTATGACATTTTGGTCGAGCCTTATTACAAAAACGCTCTACCTATTGTGGGTTGGGATAATTTGTCTACTTTTGTATTGCTGGGATAAACACAGATCATCAGTGACGCACGAAGGACTTTTCTGCCGGAGAAGGTCCGGGATTCAATCCGGCAGCCGCCCGGATTATTCAGGAACTTGATGTTCCGGGTAGCAGCGAGGGTGACCGTTTTAGGTCACCCTTTTTGTTTGAATTCGTTTATCAGAATCTCCCGTTTTCAGAGTTGCAACGGCTTCCCGCGGTGGAAATCGGGAATCTTCGACGGAAAACGAACTCGTATTTGGCCTGCACGGTTTGGGTGACGGCGAGCTGCTGGCTGCGCACGGCGAGCTGCGCCTTGCTGATGTCGTTGCGCGCGGCACGGCGGTTGAAGATCGGGATGTCGAGCGAGACGCCGGCGTATTCGCGGCTGTTATGGCGCATCTGTGTCCCGGACGGCCACCGCGTGTTCCGAGCCTTCGGGCCGCAGCCGCTTCGCGGGGGTGGTTCCCGGTTCCCCGGGCGCATGACGGATCACGCCGGTCGTGCGGCGGCCGTCGGGGGCGAAAAAGAGGTGATTGCGGAATATCTGCCTATCGGTAAAAAGGCCCGCCCGGTCTTTTCGGGGACCGGGCGGGGGTTTATGCTTTGAGGCGCAGGAACGAATAGCCGAAGCGTCCGGCTGCGGCGCGTTCCAGCTCCTCGCGGACCGAGGGGTGCGCCACGGCTATCAGCGCCCGGGCGCGTTCTGCGAGGTTGCGGCCCCGCAGGTGCGCCACGCCGTATTCGGTGACGACATGCTGGACCATGTGGCGCGTCGTGACGACGCCCGCGCCGGGCGACAGCAGCGCCCTGATCTTCGATTCGCCCTTGGGCGTGGTCGAGGGGATGGCGATGAAGGTCTTGCCGCCTTCGGACAGCGCCCCGCCGTACATGAAATCGTGCTGGCCGCCCACGCCCGAGATGATGCGCATTCCGACCGAGTCGGCGCACACCTGCCCCGTGAGGTCCACCTCCACGGCCGAATTGATGGCCATGACCTTCGGGTTTTGCCGGATGCGGAACGGGTCGTTGGTCCATGCCACGTCCTTCATCACGAGGTCTTTGCGGTAGTCCATGTAGTCGTACAGCCGGCGCGAGCCGAGGGCCAGCGAGGCCACCGTCACGCCGGGCATCACCGCTTTCTGCGAGTTGTCGATCACGCCGCTTTCCAGCAGCGGCAGCACGCCGTCGGTCATCGCCTCGGTGTGCAGTCCCAGATGCCGGTGGCCGCCGAGGGCCGCCAGTACGGCGTTCGGAATGCCGCCCACGCCGATCTGCAACGTCGCCCCGTCGGGAATCAGTTCGGCGATGTAGCTGCCGATTTTCCGTTCCGTTTCGCTCGGCACGGCCGTCGGGACCTCCACCAGCGGAGAATCGACCTCCACGGCCGCCGCCAGGCGCGAGGTGTGGATCACGGCGTCGCCGTAGGAGTAGGGCATCGCCTTGTTGACCTGCGCGATGATGGTCTTGGCGCACTCCACGGCGGAAACCGCCAGATCGGCCGAGACGCCGAACGAGCAGTAGCCTTCGGCGTCGGGCGGCGAGACGTTGATGAGTGCGACGTCGAGAGGCAGCGTGCCGTCGCGGAACAGCGCGGGGATTTCGCCCAGGAAGGCCGGAATGGTCTGTCCGTAGCCGTCGGCCAGCCACCGGCGGATGTTGTTGGCGACGAACAGGCTGTTGACGAGGAACGACTCCTTGTATTCGGGGCGGCAGTAGGGGGCGTCGAAGGCTCCCACGGCGAAGGCCGAATAGACCGTCACATGCTCCAGTTCGCCGCCCCGTTCGGCCATTGCGGCCACGAGCGCTTCGGGGATCGAGGTGCTGCCCTGAATGTAGACGCTGTCGTTGGATCGGATGAGTTTTACCGCCTCCGCGGCAGTCGTGTAGTGCATGTTGTCAGCGGTTATTTTCTGCAAAAGCGGTTAAACGTTCTTCGAGCATTTCGAACTGTTCGGGGCGGTTCATCTGCGAGACGCAGACGCGGATGCCGCTCTGGCGGCTGCCGGTCGAGGTGAGCGAGATGGCGCAGATGCCGTAGAGCAGCAGCTCGCTCAACAGTTCGGCGCTGGTCATCGCGCCGTAGCCGACCGTGTAGAAGAATCCGTCGCTGACCGGCTCGTCGCGGTCCTTGTCGTAGACGATGTGGAATCCGTGGCGGAGGAACGTCTCCTTGGTCAGCCGGGCGCGCCGGGCGTACTCCGAGGCTTCGCCCACGAAGTCCAGTTCGCCGTCGGCCGCCGCGCGGAACATTGCCGCCAGGGCGTGCTGCGCCGAATGGCTCGTGCCGGATGAGGCCGCATAGAGAAAGACCAGTACGTAGGCGTCGCCCAGCCGTCCGATGTTGTAACGCCGGCGCAGGGCGGGGTACTCGCGGCGGAAAAGCGCATCGGAGATCGCCGCCACGGCGATTCGCTGTCCGGCGTAGCTGAATATCTTCGACCCGGAGACCAGCAGGATGTAATTGTCCGTGTAGCGGGCCACCGAAGCCTGGTAGGGGGCTTCGAAAGGCCGTCCCAGCGGTTTGCGGAAATCCATGCAGAGGTAGGCGAGGTCCTCGATGACGATGGCGTCGTACCGCGTGGCCAGCTCGCCGATCGTGCGCAGCTCGTCCTCCGTGAGGCAGATCCACGCCGGGTTGTTGGGGTTCGAGTAGACGATGGCCGCCACGTCGCCTGCGGCGAGGACGCTCTCGATCTTCGGCCCCAGCTTTTCGCCCCTGTAATCGTAGATGTCGAACGACTCCGAGGGAATGCCGAGAATGCGTACCTGACTGCGCTGCACGGGGAATCCGGGGTCGATGAAGAGGATTTTGCGCCGCTGCGGGTCGAGCTGCGAGCAGAGCAGGAATGTGGTGAAGCTGCCCTGCATCGACCCGACGGTGGGGATGCAGCCCCGGGGGGCCACCTCCACGTCGAGGAAGGCTTTCAGGAAGCGCGACGCCTGCGTCTTGAGTTCCGGAATGCCGAACATGTTGGGATACTGCGACGCGACGCCCGCCTGCAGGGCCGCGCATTCGGCCTCGACGCCCGCCCGTTCGGGCGGCAGCCCCGGCACGCCCATTTCGAGGTGGAGGAACTCCACGCCCGTGTCGCGCTCCATCGTGCGGGCGATGTCGCCCGACTGGCGGATCGTGGCCTGCGCGATGTCGGCTATGTCCATCCGCTCCAGTGCGGAGCGCAGGCAGGACCTGTCGAACGGTATTTTCATGGCTTTGCCTGTTTTTGGGCCGCTTCGTAGCCGGCGCGGAACGCCGCGAGATTCGTTTCGACGACCTGCCCGCCCTTGCGGGCGAAGATGGCGCGGATGCCGGACTCCAGTTTCGCGGCGTCGATTCCGAGCAGCGGCGCGGCGGCTCCCAGCAGCGCCATGTTGGCCGAGCGGGGCGCCATGGCGGCTTTGGCGACGGCGTCGGCGTCGAGGACTACGGCGTGCGGGAGTTTTTCCAGTTCGCGCCGCAGGGCCTCGCCCTCCGGGTAGTTCGGGATGTTGATCAGCGGCGTGATGCCGGTGATTACCCATCCGTCGTCGGCGAGCCACGGCAGGTAGCGCAGCGCCTCCATCGGCTCCATCGAGACGATGAGATCGGCCGCGCCGCGCGGGATGAGATCCGAACGGATGGCCGACGACGAGATGCGCAGGTTCGACTGCACGTCGCCGCCGCGCTGGCTCATGCCGTGGACCTCGGCCTGCTTGATGTGAAGCCCGTCTTCGAGGGCGGCCCGTCCGATGACGGCGGCGATCGAGAGGATTCCCTGGCCTCCTACGCCCGAGAGTATGATGTCGCGTTTCATAAGCCTTTACTTTTTAGCAGCGTTGTGTCGCTTTGCGGTCTGGATACATTCTCTTCGCGGGATGATCACCGAGACGCCCCGGTGGGCGATCTCCTCGCGGATCACGGCCTTCATCTCCTCGCGGTTCTTGGGCAGGGGCACGACCGTGCGGATATGTGCGGGATCGACGCCGATGCCGGCGCAGATCTGTTCCAGACGGCCCGTTCCGGCCGAATCCTGCCCGCCGGTCATGCCCGTCGTGAGGTTGTCCGAGATGATGACCGTGATGTCCGCGCGCTCGTTCACGGCGTCCAGCAGGCCCGTCATGCCCGAATGGGTGAAGGTCGAGTCGCCGATCACGGCCACCGAAGGGTGCTGGCCCGCGTCGGCCGCGCCTTTGGCCATGGTGATCGAGGCCCCCATGTCGACGCATGTGTCGATGGCGTGCAGCGGTGCCAGCCACCCCAGCGTGTAGCAGCCGATGTCGCTGAAAACCTTGCCCGCGGGGTATTCCTCGCGGATCACCTCCGTCAGGGCTGTGTACATGTCGCGGTGTCCGCATCCCTGGCAGAGCGCGGGCGGGCGGGGTACGACGATTCCGCTTGCGGCGTGCGTCCGGCGGGGCGCCATGCCGAGGGCCGCGCGCACGCTGTCGGGCGTCAGCTCCCCGGTGCGGGGCAGTTCGCCGGTCAGGCGTCCGCGGATCGCCACGGGATTGGTCAGCACGCCCCGGACGATCTCTTCCACGACGGGCTGGCCCTCTTCGAGGATCAGCAGCGTGCCGCACTCGGCGGCGATACGGCGCACCAGCGTGCGGGGCAGCGGGTACTGCGCGATTTTCAGCACCGGGTGCGGACATCCGTCGGGGTAGTTCTCCATCAGGTAGTTGTGTGCGATGCCGCAGGCGACGATGCCCAGCCGTTTGTCCGGACCCTCCGTATAGGCGTTGAACGGGCTGGCGGCGGACTCCTCTTCCAGCCGGGCGTAATCCTCCAGCAGCGTCTGGTATCGCACGCGCGAGTTTCCCGGCATCAGCACCCACTGGCGGGGCTGTTCGGGATGGCTCAACGGGTTTTCGGCGCGCGCCTCGCCCGTCTCGACGACGGCCCGCGAATGGGCCATGCGGGTCGTCAGGCGCATCAGCACCGGAATCCGGAACCGCTCCGAGAGGTCGAAGGCGGCCTTCGCCATGTCGTATGCCTCCTGCTGGTCCGCAGGCTCGAAGGTCGGCACGAGGGCGAATTTCCCGTAGAAGCGCGAATCCTGTTCGTTCTGCGACGAGTGCATCGAGGGGTCGTCGGCTGCCACGACCACCAGTCCGCCGTTGGCTCCGGTCATCGCCGAGTTGACGAAGGCGTCGGCCGCCACGTTCAGCCCCACGTGTTTCATGCAGACCAGCGCGCGCTTGCCGGCGAACGACATGCCGAGCGCCTCCTCCATGGCCGTCTTTTCGTTCGACGACCACGTGCGGTGCACGTTGCGCTGCGCAGCCAGGGGATGCTGCTGGATGTATTCCGTGATTTCGGTCGAGGGTGTGCCCGGATAGGCATAGACACCCGACAGTCCCGCGTGGAGCGCCCCCAGTGCGAGGGCTTCGTCTCCGAGTAAGAGTTCTCGTTTTGCCATGAGCTTACGGTCTGGTTCACTTTTTACAAATTTAGGAAAATTTAATTAAAATCCAATATTTGGAGATAATTTATCAGACATTCGGCTGGAATAGGGAAAAAATATAGGTCTCGACCCGGTTTCTGGTTGAAAAATGTAAAATGCGCTCCGGGACGCCGTGCGGCCCGTATCCGGCCTTTCGGCTTTTCCCGGAGGCGGGGACTTTGCGGAGCGGAATCTGCGGGGCGTTCACGAAATCGCCGGAATTGTTTGGTTTGATTGGTTTTTTTGCGATCTTTGTGCTGCAAAAGAATAACCCATGAACAACTCGCCGAACATCAAACAGGTGGAAACCGTCCTGAAATACATCAAGAATGAGCTTTATTCCGGACGTTTGCAGCCGGGCGAACGCCTCCCGGCCGAGCGGCGGCTGGCCGACATGTTGGGCGTCGGCCGCGCCCATGTGCGTGCGGCGTTTCAGAAACTCGAATTTTACGGCATCGTCCAGACCTTCCCCCAGAGCGGCACGGTGGTCGCCCAGGAGAAGATGCAGGTGCTCGAACGCATGATCACCGACGCGCTTCAGATCAGACAGTACGACTTCGCGTCGCTGGTCTACGTGCGTGTGCTGCTCGAAATCGAGGCCATCAAGCTCTGCGCCCGCAACCGTACGGCGGAGGATCTGGAGAACATCGAACGGGCGCTGGAGGAGTGCGAGGCGAAATTCTATACCGAGGAGCGTGTCTCGAAGGACTTCGCCTACCACCAGGCGCTGGCCCGCGGGGCGCACAATCCGGTGATCGCGTCGATGCTGCTGGTCATCACGCCCGACGTGCTGCGTTATTACCAGCGTTACCGTGTCTGCACGGTTCCGCAGGAGGAGGTCTATTTCGAGCATCGCGAACTGCTGCGCTGCGTCCGCGAGAAGGACGAGGAGGGGGCCGTCGCGATGCAGCGCCGCCACCTCAAGTCGTTGAGCGAATTCGCTGCGGCCTTCAACGACGAGAACCATTTTCTCGAATAGCGCTCCTGCCGTCCCGAAACGACAAACGGCTGTCCCCGGAAGGACAGCCGTTGCTGTGTTTGGTTGCGTCACGTGCTACCCGCAGAGCCAGTCGCGCAGGATTTCGGGTGTTTCCACCTCCCGGCAGCTGACCGAAGCGAGCAGTTCGCGTCCTTGTTGCGTGAGTGAGTAGTACATCTGGCGCCGGTCCTCGTTGCAGAGTTCGCGGGTCACCAGTCCTTTCTGTTCCACCGAGCGGAGCACTTTCGAGGTGTTCGACGGCGTGAGTCCCAGCAGTTCTCCCAGCTCTCCCGGGCAGAGACGCCCGGTTTTCGAGAGGCTGCACAGCGTCATGCCCTCGTTCAGGCAGATGCCGTAGCGTTTTTCGAACGCGCTTTCGAACTGGTGCACGGCGCGCTGAAGGTCGCGGATCTTACAAAGTTTGTCCATGTTCCTTCGCTTTATATACCGCCTGCATGCCGCAGCGTTTCACGCATTTGCCGCATTCGATGCATTTTCCGGGGTCGATCCGCGGAAGGGAGTTCCCCTCCTGCGAGATCGCGCCCGCGGGGCAGATCGGGATCAGCGGACAGCGGTGGTTCTGCGGGCATAGCAGGGCGTCGACCGTCAGCGCCATTATTTACCCAGCATCACTTTGTCGATGGCCTCCTTGAGCGAAGCCTTGGGCAGGGCGCCCTGGGCCATCTGGGGTTTGCCTTCCATCGGGATGAACAGCAGCGTGGGGATCGAGCGGATGCCGAACGCCGCGGCAAGCTCCTGCTCCTCCTCGGTGTTGATCTTGTAGATGTAGATCCGGTCCCCGTATTCGGCGGCCAGTTCTTCGAGCACCGGTGCGAGGGCCTTGCAGGGACCGCACCACGAGGCGTAGAAGTCGATCAGGGCGGGTTTGTCACCGAGGTATTTCCACTCCTCGGGATTTTTTTCATAGTCGGCGACCTTCTTCAGAAAGTCGGCTTTGGTCAATGCGATCGTTTTCATATTCTTTGCGTTTTTGTTGTTTGTCTGTGCCTGGCTTCCGGCGGCGAAGGCCAGCAGCGCGAAAGCGGTTATGAGCAGTTTTTTCATCTTGTTTTTTTATTGTTTTCTATCAATAACGATGCAAAGATGGATTTTATTTTCTGATAAAACAAATTTCCAATGGAAAATATTGTGATCTAATGATTCACTGATTTGAAAACGGCGGGTTTCGCCCGCGGGAATTTTATGTACTTTTGATGTCAACCGACGCACGCAGCGCGAGCAGAGACCGCTTGCGGGCTATGCCGTGCCAGAAGGAGGAAAACGAGCGTAGCGAAGTTAAAAGCGCCAGAACCATCCGCATGTCGTTCTTTGCGGGAGTCTTCTCCGTCCCGTGCTGAGCGGGCGCAGTAAGATCAGGCCTTTACGGCGCAAAAACACGCGCCGTAAAGGCTGTGGCGGCTCGGCAAACAGCACGTATCTGCCTTCGCCTGCGGACGCCTTTGCCAGCCTCCCGCTCCGGGCACGCAGGCTGTCGGTTGTTCTTGTTCCGCTCCAAGCGATAATGCGCCTGTTTTATGAATGTTCGCGCAGTCCCCTAAAACCCGCCTCTTAGGCGGGCGAACGTTAGACGGGACGAAGTCGGCGAAGGCATCTGTCGGAGAGTTTTTGGTACTTTTTGCGGTCAAAAAGTACATAAGCTTCCGCGGGCCGAGACCGCGGTTAACCGCCGACCAAAAAGCGGCAAAGAACAGCCGGCGAAGCGTGCGAAATGTTTTGATGGCGAAGGAATGCGAACTCTCGCGGATTATTCCAGGTAGACCATCACGTTGCCGCTGATCTGCTGCAACGAGATTTCGCACAGTTTGGTGTTGTACTGCGCCGTGAGGATGCGCTCCTCGGCGTCCAGCAGGCTCTTCTGCGCCTCGCGCATCTCGATGCCCGGCAGGTCGCCCAGCAGGTAGCGTTCCATGGCGATTTCGTAATTCTCCTTGGCGGCGATCAGGTTCTCCTCCTCGAGCAGGATCACTTCGAGGTTGTTGCGGTAAGCCTGCCAGAAATTCGACAGGTCGGCGCGCAGCGACTGTTCCAGCCGTTGCTGCGTCAGCTGCGCGTTCTCGACGCCGATGCGGGCGTTGCGCTGTTCGCGGCGGCGGTTGCCGTCGAAGATCGTGAAGCCCACCTTCACCCCGGCGTTCAGCCCGAGCGTTCCCCGCGAAAGGTTCCCTCCCGTGCCGTAGCGGTTGTAGGTGTATCCGTAGCCCGTCGTGAGGTTCACATAGGGATAGTTCCGGGCCAGAACGGTCTTCAGGTCCAGTTCGGCCAGCGAACTGTTGTGCTCGGCCATCAGCAGCGAGGCGTTCGCCGAAAGGGTTTTGGCCAGCAGGTCGTTCCAGTCGAGCGTGGCGTTGACCCGGATCACCGAGTCGGGGATGCTGAACCTCTCGTCGAGGTTCTCGTTGGCCAGCAGTTCGTTGATGCGGATGCGCGAGGCGGTCACCAGTTCGTGCTGGGACATGTATTTCGAACTGTCGGCGTTGAAGTCGACGCGGGCTTGCAGCAGGTCGAGGCGCGAGAAGTTGCCCACCTGGACGCGCGCTTCGGTGATGCGCAGCCGCTCGCGCGAAAGCGAGACCGCATAGCGGAAGTTCTCCAGGCGCAGCGTCTGCTGGATGTAGTTGTAATATTCGGCCGTGAGGCTGGCCATGAAGTCCTCGATGGTGATGCGCGTCTTCAGCGCGCCCATCTGCTGCATCTCCTTCAGGCGTTTGTAGTTGGTGCGGATGCGCAGTCCGTCGAACAGCGTCCAGTTCACCGCCAGCCCGACGTTGGCCGTCTGGTCGTAGACGCCGGTCTCGGTCGTGGCGTCCCCGTTGCGCGGGGTGACGGTGCGGTCGTTGTCCAGCGTGCCCGTGTACCCGGCCGAGAGGTCGACCGTGGGGAGCATCCCGGCGTTTCCCGCCGTGGCGTTGTTGTCGCTGACGCGCTCCTCGTTGCGCACGATGCGCACGTCGTAATTCTGTTCAAGCCCGATCTCCAGACATTTGCGCAGGGTCAGCGGAGCGGACGCCTCCCGGGCCGGCGGCGCCTCCTGCGCTCCGGCGGCGCTGCCGATTCCCAGCAGCAGGGCCGCTAAAAATGCTATTTTCATGCGTCGTTGTGTTTCGATTTCTTGATTCGGTTCGTCGATACGTAGCTGTAAATGGCCGGAACGATGTAGAGCGTCAGCAGCGTCGAGACCACCATGCCGCCCACCACGGCGATACCCATGGCGATACGTCCGTTGGCGCCTTCCCCCGTGGCGACGGTCAGCGGCAGCAGGCCCAGGATGGTCGAGGCCGAGGTCATCAGGATCGGGCGCAGGCGTTGCAGCGAGGCCTCCTCGATGGCTCGCATCTTGTCCAGCCCGGCCTCCTGTTTCTGGTTGGCGAACTCGACGATCAGAATGCCGTTCTTGGCCACCAGTCCGATCAGCATGATGATGCCGATCTGGCTGAAGATGTTCATCGTCTGGTCCGCGCCCCACATGAAGACCAGCGCGCCGGCGATGGCCAGCGGCACGGTGAGCATGATCACCAGCGGGTCCTTGAAGCTCTCGAACTGCGCGGCGAGGATCAGGTAGATCAGCATGACGGCCAGGATGAAGGCGAACATCAGGCTCGACGAGCTTTCGCGGAACTCCTTCGAGTCGCCGGCCAGCGCCGTGCGGAAGTCGTCGCCGAGCGTCTCGTCGGCGATGCGGTCCATTTCGTCGAGTCCCTGCCCGATGGTCTTGCCCTTGGCCAGCCCGGCCGACACGGTGGCCGACAGGAAGCGGTTGTAGTGGTAGAGCTGCGGCGGCGCGACGTTCTCCGCGAGCGAAATGAGGTTGTCCATCTGGATCATCTCGCCCTTGTCGCTGCGCACGTAGATCGAACGCAGGTCGGCGGGCTTGTTGCGCTGCTGGCGGTTGATCTCGGCCAGGATTTCGTATTGCTTGCCGTTCATGTAGAAGTAGCCGAGACGCTGGCCGCTCAATCCGTACTGGAGCGTCTGGGCGATGTTGCGCGTCGAGACGCCCAGCAGGTTGGCCTTGTCGCGGTTGACCTCGATGCGCACCTCGGGCTTGCTGAACTTCAGGTCCACGTCGGCCATCTGGAACACGGGGCTTTCGTAAACCTTGCGCATGAATTCGGGCAGCACCTCCTGCAACCGTTCGAGGCTGGTGGCCTGGAGCACGTACTGCACGGGCATGCGCCCGCGGCGTCCGCCGAAGGTGCTCTGCTGCTGCACGAAGGCGCGGGCCTTGGTCTTCGAGCGCACGGCGGCCGAGATCTGCTCGGCGATCTCCATCTGCGAGCGTTTGCGGGTAGCGATGTCCGTCAGGGCGATGCGGACGTTGCCCGAGCCGCTCGACACGCGGGCTGTCACCGACGAGGCTTCCGGCACGAGCGAGTCGACCAGGCGGTTGATGTCCTCGGTGTAGTCGCGGATGTATTCGTAGGTGGCGCCCTCCGAGCCGCGCGTGTTGATCGAAATCTGCGAACGGTCCTCCAGCGGGGCCATCTCGGCCGGGATGGCGCTCCACAGCCAGCCGATGAGTCCCATCGTCAGCAGGACCAGCGGCAGGGCCAGCCACCGGCGGCGCAGGAACGAGGCCAGCGTGCGGCTGTAAAAGTCGTTGAGCCAGACAAAGAACGGTTCGGTCTTGCTGTAAAACCAGCTCTTCTTCTCCTGCCGCACGAGCAGCTTGGTCGCGAGCATCGGGGTGATCGTCAGCGCGGCGAAGGTCGAGATGACCACCGCGCCCGAGATCACCATGCTGAATTCGCGGAACAGGCGGCCCGTCATGCCCTCCATGAAGACGATCGGGAAGAAGACGGCGATCAGCGTGATCGAGGTCGAGATTACGGCGAAGAAGATCTCCTTGGCCCCTTCGATGCCGGCGTCGAAGGGCGTCATGCCCCGTTCGATGCGAATGTAGATGTTTTCGGTCATCACGATGGCGTCGTCGACGACCAGTCCCACCGAGAGCACCACGGCCAGCATCGACAGCACGTTGATCGAGAATCCCGCGGCATACATCACGAAGAACGTGCCGATCAGCGACACGGGGATCACGATGCAGGGGATCAGCGTCACGCGCCAGTTGCGCAGGAAGAGGAAGATGATGATGATGACCAGGATGAAAGCCTCGTAGACGGTGGTCCTCACCTCGTCGATCGAGGCGCGGATGAAGCGCGTGTTGTCGAATCCGTAGGAGGTGACCACGTCGTCCGGGAGGTCCTTCTTCATGCTCTCCATGCGTGCGTACACGGCATCGGCGATCTCGATGTGGTTGGCGCCCGGCTGGGGGATCACGACGACGCCCACCATCGGAATGCCGTTCATTTTCATGTAGCTGCGCGTGTCCTGCGGACCCAGTTCGGCGCGTCCCACGTCGCTCATGCGGATGATGCGGTCGGCGTCTTCGCGCACCACCAGGTCGTTGAACTCCCGCGTGGTGTGCATCAGTCCCATCGTGCGGATCGTCAGCTCCGTGGTGTTGCCCTCGATGCTGCCCGAAGGCAGTTCGACGTTCTCGCGGTCGAGGGCCGTCTTGATGTCGGTCGGGGTGATGCCGTAGCCGGCCATCTTCGCGGGGTCGAGCCACAGGCGCATCGAGTAGCGTTTTTCGCCCCAGATCTGCACGCCGCTCACGTCGCTGATGGTCTGCAACTGCTCCTTGACCGTCAGGTCGGCGATCTCGCTCAATTCGAGCAGCGACCGCTTGTCGCTCTGGATCGTGACCATCAGAATCGGCGAGGCGTCGGCGTCGGCCTTGGTCACGGTCGGGGGGTCGCAGTCGCGCGGCAGGTAGCGCTGGGCGCGCGAAACCTTGTCGCGAACGTCGTTGGCGGCGGTTTCGAGGTCCACCGAGAGTTCGAACTCGACGGTGATGCGGCTCTGGCCCTGGCTGCTGACGCTCGACAGCGAGCGGATGCCCGGGATGCCGTTGATGTTCTGTTCGAGCGGCTCGGTGATCTGGTTTTCGATCACGTCGGCGTTGGCGCCCGGGTAGGAGCACGAGACCGAGATGATCGGGTTGTCGACGCTCGGGAATTCGCGCACGCCGAGGTAACTGTATCCGATCAGACCGAATAGCAGGATGATGATCGTCAGCACCGACGCCAGGACGGGCCTCCGGATGCTCAGTTCGGAAATGTTCATGCGGCGGAGGGTTTATTCGACGGTGTCGAGTTTCACGGGAAGCCCCTCGCGCAGCTGCAACGTGCCGGAGGTGATGAGCGTGTCGCCGACGTTAAGCCCGTCGATGATCTGGATGCTCGAATCGGTCCGCAGTCCGGTTTTCACCTCCGCGGCGTGCGCCTTGCCTCCCTTGTAGAGGAATACCTTGTCGACGCCCATCTCCGGCACGAGGGCTTCGGTCGGGATGGCGATGGCGTCGGGAATTTCGTGCATGCGGATCTGCACCGTCGCAAAGCGTCCCGGCAGCAGTTTGCCCTGCGTATTGGGATACTTCGCCCGGACGGCCAGCGTGCGGGTGGCGATGTCGACCTTCGATTCGGTGGCGTAAACCGCGGCTTCGAAACGCTCCTGCCGTCCCTCGATGGTGAACGAGAGGCGCGTGCCGGGCTTGATCTGGTTGGCATAGCGTTCGGGAACGAAAAAGTCGATCTTCAGGGGCGAAATCTTCGTGAGCTTGGCCACCACGACGCTGGGCGAGGCGTAGGCGCCTTCGCTGACGTTGCGCAGGCCGATCACGCCGTCGAACGGCGCCCGCAGCTCCGTGAGCGCGATGTTCGACTTCACGATGTCGATGTCGGCGTTGAGCATCGCCAGTTCCGTGCGGGCCTGTTCGTAGGCCTCCTGGCTCACGGCGTCTTTTTTGAGTAGGGCGCTCTGGCGGTAAACGCGGTCTTCGGCCAATTTGAGCTGCGCCTCGTAACGCGAGAGCTGGGCCACGGCAGGTCGTTGACCTTGGCCAGCAGCTCGCCCTTGCGGACGACGGTGCCCTCCTGGAAGTTGATCGCCACGATTTTGCCCGAGGTTTCGAACGAGAGGTCCACCTCCTCGTCCGGCAGCAGGTTGCCCACCGTGGTGATGCCGTCGGTGAGCCGCTGCGGACGGACGATGCGTCCGTTGACGTTGAGGGTGCTCTGTCTGCGGGGCGCGATCGGCGCTTTGGCGGCGTCATCCGATGCCGGAGCTTTGTCGTTCAATAGATTGTAGAGGCCCAGGATCAGGCAGAATACCACGAGAACGATGGCCGTGATGATCCATTTCTTTTTCTTATTCATTGCGAGAGTCCGGTTTTGCGTAGGGTATTGTCTGCAAAGATACGAAAAAGGCGGATGGATACAAAACCGAATGGGCGTCCGGTTCTGGTGCCCTTTCCGACGAATAAAAGTGTCGTAACGATGCCGAAAATGCCTAAAAAGCGTGTTGACCGTCGGCTTTTGACAGCGAAACGAGCCGGTTGCTGAAATATAGAATTAGAAAACTTTGTCCGATTGTCCGGTTTCGGACGGGTGAAACGGAAAAATTCGGAGGTGAAATAATGCCGGCTTTACGCGTCTCTGCATTTTTCGATCGTCTCGAAGGCCGTGTTCATCGGGATTTTTCGGTTTACGCATTGGTTTAAACAAATTCCCGATTTCGCCGTGAAAACCACAGAAAACAAGATGCGAAAAAACCGCCTGCAAATTGCAAGCGGCTGTAAACAACAGAGGGAAAAGCATTTGCCTTTCCCTCTTTGTGACACCGACAGGACTCAAACCTGTAACCTTCTGATCCGTAGTCAGATGCTCTATTCAATTAAGCTACGGTGCCGAATTGCGAATGCAAATGTAGGGCAATGTTGATTAACAGATAGTTACGGTTGTGGATTTTGTCGATGAATTTCTCTTTTTCGTGCTGTTGCTCGGCGCGGTTTACACGTTGGTTTACACAATAGGGCAAATTCAATGCTGGTTAAACAATAGGTGAATTAATTGATTATTTGATAAATAGAAAAAGTGACAAACTATGTCGAAAGAGTAATTATATAGCCCCTCGTTTTTAGTCTGTCACTTATCGTTGTCAAAGGAAAAACGCCGCATTTTTTCGGTCCTCTCTCCTTAACCTTTATAGATACGATGCAATTCAACTCCACCGAATTATTTGGCAAACTGCATCAGATAGTTTTCGCAGAATCCCGCTAACGGGAATTTCACCACCTCGTTTCGTCCGTCGGGTGTGGTGTAATGAAATAATATAGCATTCGCTTTGACAAGGCAGTCGAATAAATTTACCGTTTCGCTCATGCCCTCCATCTTCATCTCGTTGGCGATTATTATTCCTATTATATCGTTTATCTCTTCAAGGTCGCTTTTCCACCCGATTATTCATTGTTTGTTCTTTACAAGTGCGATTTCGACGGGTTTATTTATGTCCGCTGTTTCGGGCGAGAAAACAAAGTAAAATATTTCGGGATAAATCTCATTTTGGGGCTTTATGGCAATTAAGCCTATTCCCTCTGTCTTGCTCCATTCGACCAACTTGCAAATAGCTTGTTTATCCTCCCATGCTTTGGTCATTCATTCTGTTTTCGGTTGTTTGTATCTGTTCATTTTAGCTAAAATTTAATTGTTATTTTATCTTTATAAAGATAAGATTATTAGTGGAATAAACAAAATAAGAAAGTGACAAACTCTGCAAAAGGGTCTTATGGATTAACCTTTTCACAAAGTCTGTCACTCGGAATTTTGCCAATCAGTTTTGGCTTTTGAATAGTGATTGTTGAGTTAAGGCAAATTGAGCGAATGCCCAAACAAACGTTTTAAATTTCGTCACCTCTATTACCGCCTTAAATGTTTCTGTTTTGTGTCTTTCGTCTTTCCAATCTGTGATTTTAATATGTGTAATGTCTTTTCCGTTATCGCTCCCGAATCGGATTCCATCATGTGCAATGGCATTTCGGATATGCCGAGCCACGTTCTTCACGCTCTTATTGGGTTCTTTTATGCAGCTAATGTCTGTATCGGCAATTCCCCATTTGTCCGCTGAAACAACCTCTGTCGGAAGATGATTGAATAGGCTTTGTTGTGGAATTATCAATAATCCAACACATGCATTGATGAACAATGTATTTTCAAACGGTATTTGGTATCCGTTAACAATTTCTTGTGTCCGTTGGATAAACTCTATTTCAAAAATATTTTTGTACTCCATTGGGCTTACTCTGTAAAATCGTATCCAACAATATTATCGCCTAAATCTTTCCAATATGGAGCTTTTTTATAATCATCAACAGCTGACATCGGAACATAGTATTTACATTTCCATGAAGTTCCCCAATCATTTCCAAAAACGTTGGCACCTCCTAAAAAAGGCGGTGTAAGAGATTTGCAATAGACAAATTCTACATTGCGATTGTGAAATGCATAGTCTCCAATAGATTTGACACTTGCGGGTAGCGTAACACGTAAAGTTGAGATATTGATACTAGATGCTCCATAAAATGCATATGCTCCAATAGTTTCTACATAATCCCCTAATATTATAAATCGGAGTGAGGTACATCCATAGAATGCTCTATCTTGAATATCTGTAATATTATTTCCCCAAGTAACAAACTGTAAATCTGAGCATCCCGAGAATGCATTTTGCTCAATAGTTTTTACATTATCTGGAATAACGATAGTATATAATTTAGAGCAGTCTTTAAATGCCTCTTTTCCAATATAGGTTACCCCGATAAAATATCGTAATTCATTGAATGACGAAATCGCACTACCATGAAAGTAATGGTAATACCCAATATATTTTACATTTGCTGCCTCCTGATACGATAGTTCACCATCAAGATTTTTATCCCACGAATTGAGATTATCTATATTACTACTGTTAAGCCATTGACTAGAACACAAATATTTCGTAATGGGATCAGCAAATTGAATGTTTTGTGTTGTCGTATCATTATTCTGAGGCATAGTTATTACCGTTCCATCTGCCAATTCAAAGTAAACATTGTTTTCGTCCTGCGTGATTTTGATGCTGTCTGCATCCTTGCCGTCCTCTCCCGTAGCTTTGCCTAATTGCGTCCAATTCGTTCCGTTGTCATAGGAAATCCACCAATATCCCTCTCGAATTTCGAGTTTAGGCGTAACACCATCTGAACCATCCGTGCCATTATTACCGTCTGTCCCTTGTGCTTTTATCTTCTGACCATCTACAACGATAAACTCACCGTCCAGCGTCCAATAATAGATGCCGTCCGTGTCTTTCTTCACTCCGATAACGGGTGTGTTGCCATCGACACCATCCGCACCATCCTTGCCGTTGTAAATCACAATCGGGTTGCTCTTGGCAAACTTAATCGTATAGCCTACTACCTTGCCGTTCTCGGTCAGCGGGTCTACACTCGTAATATAATCGTTGTTTTGGAGTGCTGTTACAATTGTCTGTAATGCCGAAAGATTGGTATTCGTTTCGTTGCAAAGACGCTGTAAGGCTTCAAAAGCAGACCATGTAGGCAGTTTGATTTGCGTACCGTTTGATAAGGTGAAAATTACATAGTCCGTGCTGGTTTCATAATCCACGCCCGAAAACATAGAATCGCTACCAACGCCATCTTCACCTGTTGCTTTACCTAACTGCGTCCAATTTGCTCCGTTATCATAGGAAACAAACCAATAATCATTTTCGATTTTGAATTGCGGGGTCGTGCCGTTGGTTCCGTTTGTGCCGTCTTTACCCTCGGCTTGGATTTTTCCACCATCGACCACGATAAATTCACCGTTCAACGTCCAATAATAGACACCATCAGTATCTTTCTTGACGCCGATGGTGGGTGTTGTCCCGTCTTCACCGTCTTGTCCGTCTTTACCGTGATAGATGGTAATAGGATTGCCTTTGCTGAAAGTAATTGTATAGCCGATTTCTTTACCGTCTTTCATAAGGGGTGTAGTCCCCGTAACATAAACGTTGTTTTGTAATGCTGTTACGATAGTCTGCAACGATGAAATATTTGTGTTCATCTGCTTGCAGAGTTCCTCTAATTTTGCGACACGGTTTTCCAATCCGTGAACGCTGTTCCAAAGGTCATCATCATCGTATTTACACGATGTGAGCGCAACCACCGCAAATAATGCGGCAAAGGCCAATAGTTTTTTCATAGTAAGATTTATTTAAATTGAACAAGTGTTTCAAATCTTACTATCCGCCCCTCAATAGTGGATTCAATAAATAAGAAAGCGCA
>ERZ772876.912-NODE-912-length-34301-cov-10.061525_pt1 | contig 34301 bp, 21 predicted proteins | sample MGYA00580584_ERZ772876 | MGnify/ENA primary metagenome ERZ772876 (study PRJEB29015, sample SAMEA2737728) | human gut metagenome | biome: human gut; feature: human-associated habitat; material: faeces | place: China | collected 2012 ... | reverse complement strand
CCGCGAAGCGGACTGATGAGGGGCGGGGTTCCCAATACAGCCCGGTAACGGGATGGCGGGGCAAGGCTGCCCCTCATCCGGCCTCGGTCGGAGCCTCGGCCACCTTCCCCCATAGGGAAAGGCACGTAATTTTTAGTTTTCAGCCGGATTTTCAGCGGGTTCGGAATATGCCTCCGGCGGGAAGGTGTAGCGGCCACGGTATTTCTCGTAGCGGCGCTCAAACTTCACGCTGCCGCCGTGCTTGACGTTGGCAAGATATTCGTGGGTGTCGAACTTGTCCGCCGCGACCTCGATCATGGCCACCGCAATGTTCGAGCAATGGTCGGCGATGCGCTCGTAGTTCGTCAAAAGATCGTCCAGCACAAAGCCGTACTCGATCGTGCAGACACCGGCCTGCAGACGCGCGATGTGGCGGGTCTTGACCTCGCGCACCAGGCCGTCCACGACCTGCTCCAGCGGCTCGATCTTGCCGGCGGCGTAGGTGTCGCACTTCTGGAACGCATCCACCGTGCGGTTGACGATGTCCTGCACGGCGGCCTCCAGCACGGACAGGTCATTCAGCGCTTCTTCGCTGAATTTGATGTCCTTGTCGCGGATTTCCTCGGCTGTTTTAATAATGTTCACGGCGTGGTCGGAGACGCGCTCAAAATCGCCGATGGTGTGCAGCAGCGTGTTGACGGTGCGGTTGTCATCCACTGAGAGATGCTTGGCGCTCAGCTTGACAAGGTAGGTGCCCAGCACGTCCTCATAATGGTCAACGGCGTCCTCTTTGCGCAGGACTTCGTCCGCGATGGCGTCATTCCAGACGCGGGTGGTGGACATGGCCTGCAAAAGCGCGGTGCGGCAGATTTCCGCCATATCGCTGCCGGTCAGCATGGCGCGGCCCACGGCCACGGACGGCGTAGTCAGCAGACGCTCGTCCAGCAGGGTGTTCTCCTGCTTCGTGTCGGACGGGGAGTCGGGCACGGTCAAAATGGCCAGTTTTTCCAGCAGGCGGTTGAACGGCAGCAAAATAGCTGTCGTTACTACGTTAAAAATTGTGTGTACGATGGCGATGCCGAAGGTGTTGGCTGTATCGTTGAAGAAGGCAAAACCGATCAGCGCGTTCAGCCCGTAGAACCCGCACAGGAAGAGGATCGTGCCGATAACGTTAAAATAGAGATGGACGAAGGCGGTGCGCTTTGCGTTCTTGTTTGCACCCGCCGAGGAGATCAGCGCCGTGACGGTGGTGCCGATGTTCTGGCCCATGATGATGGGCACGGCAGTGGAGTAGGTGACCGCGCCGGTGCTGGTCAGGGCCTGCAGGATACCGACGGACGCCGACGAGGACTGCAAAACAGCCGTCAGCACCGCACCCGCGATAACGCCGAGGATGGGATTTTTGAAGCTGAGGAACAGCTCCATGAACCACGGCTCGTCGGCCAGCGGGGACATGGCGTGGGACATCGTGTTCATGCCGGCCATCAAAATGGCGAAGCCCAGCATAATTTTACCAACGCCGCGCTTGCGGTCCTTGCCGATCATATACATCCAGATGCCGATAAAGCCGAGGATCGGGCTCCAGGCATTGGGGTTCATCATCTGGGTGAGGAAGCTGTCACCCTCGAGGCCGGACAGCGAGAGCAGCCAGCCGGTGACAGTCGTACCGACGTTTGCGCCCATAATGACGCTGATGGCCTGATGCAGCTCCATCAGACCGGAGTTGACGAAGCCGACAGCCATAACGGTGGTGGCACCGCTGGACTGAATGACGGCAGTGACGGCCATGCCGAGCAGCAAACCGCGGATGGGGCTGCTGGTCATGGTGGACAGAATGCCCTGCAGCTTACTGCCGGCGGTCTGTTCCAGAGCTTTCCCCATCAGGTCCATGCCATACAAAAACATGGCAATGCCGCCCATCAGGGTGAACACATTAAAAATGGTCATCCGGTGTTACACATCCATTCTCTTATTGAGTTTTACACTATACCGCCTTCTATTATAATGTATGCGCCGCAGGTACACCACCACGGGAAGGTAAATGTTGTGTAAAATTTGTGTAAAACGGATCGTTAGCGGCTGCCTCCCGGGAACTCCTTCTTTCTTTTGTGACCAAAAGAAAGAAGCAAAGAAAAGTCCCGCTGTTGCGGATGCAGCGGACCCCGCCTTAGGGGCTGCACGCCCCTAAGAACCCCAAAGCGGAAGTCGGAAGGGGCGGGGGCTAAACGAAAGCAGTATTACTTTTCGTTCTTAACGCCCCCGCCCCTTCCTCCACCTTAAATTCGGGGGTTGCGGGGTTGCGAGCCCGGGGCCACAGTTGAGCGCAGCGAAACTGGGGAGCGAGCAATGTTTGCCCCCGCGGGGCAAACAACAGCACGAGCGTGCCAGCTTTGCTGGCTGACGGCGCTCGTTGTGCGCCGTCAAGCGTCCGGCCCCTACGGTGCTCCTCAGTGGACCGGAGGGATCAAGACCCCTCCCTACGAACCACCCGTTTACGTTGCTTTGTAGGGAGCGGTCTTGACCGCTCCGCAGTGGGCTGTCGTTGGTGGGCAAGAATTTCCTTAATTATACCACACCCCCTTGCATTTTGTAAAATCTATGCTATAATACTTTCCGGAAAGTCTGTTTCAGGGCGGGGTGTGATTCCCCACCGGCGGTGAGCGGCATGGCCCGCAAGCCCGCGACCAGCTGCAAATGCGGCTGCTGACCCGGTGCGATTCCGGGGCCGACGGTTAAAGTCCGGATGAAAGAAACGGAAAGCTGTTTGCTTTGCTTTTTTGCGCCCTGTCGTATATTTTGCGGCAGGGCGTTTTGTTTTCGCAAGGGCAGGGCAGAGCCTCCCGGGTTCGTGAGCTGACTTTCACAAATTTTTACGGGAGGCATCTTTTCATGCAAAACAAGACTACCAACATCCGCAAGCTCACCGGCACCGCCATGCTCGGCGCTGTCGCCGCCGTACTTATGTACATGGAGTTTCCGATCCCCATCATGCCGTCCTTCGTCAAGCTGGACGTGTCCGAGCTGCCCGCGCTGCTGGCCGCCTACGCCTACGGGCCGGTGTCCGGCATCGCCGTGTGCCTGATCAAAAATCTTATCAAGCTGCCCAGCACCAGCACTGCTGCGGTGGGTGAACTGTTCAATTTCGTCATGGGTGCGTTGTTTGTGGGCGTCGCCGGCTTTGTGTACAAGAGCAGCAAGACCCGCCGCAGCGCACTCATCGGCGCAGGGCTGGGCGCACTGGCCATGGCCGTTGTGTCCGTGCCGTACAACTACTTCATCGTCTACCCGGCCTATGTGGTTTTGTATCATCTGCCGCTCGAGGCCATCATCGGTATGTACCAGGCCATCAACCCCAGCGTGGACGGCCTGCTGACCTGCCTGATCACCTTCAACTTCCCGTTTACCTTGTTTAAAGGTCTGCTGGACGCGGCGCTCTGCTTCCTGATTTACAAGCCGCTGTCCGGCGTGCTGCACGGGAGAAAGTAAGAAAGGCTTCCCCCGCGCAGGGGAAAGCTGTCACCGAAGGTGACTGATGAGGGCCGGGTTGACGCAACCACTCGTCTATGGGAGGCAAGGAGCGCTTTGCCCTCATCCGGCCTCGGGGGCCTCGGCCATCTTCCCCCGATGGGGAAGGCTCTCCTCCAAAACCACACACGCTGCCGCATCTGCCCCACTTTTGTGCAAACCGTCTGAACTGCACAACGAAATATCGTTGACTTTGCCAAAAACCTGTGGTACACTAACTTCACAACAACAGAATAGCAACTTATCAAGAGCGGCTGAGGGAACAGGCCCGATGAAGCCCGACAACCTGCGTGTATGCGCAAGGTGCCAAGTCCTGCGGGAAACCGAAAGATAAGCGTTACCGCGCGCAGTCTTTCCGGCTGCGCGCTTTTTGTTTCCACGGTTGCGTTTCTGCCGAATATTTTATAGGAGGCTTTCCCCAATGTCCAAAGTTCTTTTCACGTCCGAATCCGTCACCGAGGGGCATCCCGACAAAATCTGCGACCAGATCTCCGACGCCATCCTCGACGCCATCCTGGCGCAGGACCCCGGTGCCCGCGTTGCCTGCGAGACGACCTGCTCCACCGGCCTCGTCCACATCATGGGCGAGATCACGACCAGCTGCTACGTGGACATCCCCGGCACGGCGCGCGAGGTCATCCGCTCCATCGGCTATGACCGCGCCAAGTACGGCTTTGACTGCGACACCTGCGGCGTCATCACCAACATCGACGGCCAGAGCCCCGACATTGCGCTGGGCACCAACGACGACGTGGCCGGTGCGGGCGACCAGGGCATGATGTTCGGCTACGCCTGCAACGAGACGCCCGAGCTGATGCCGCTGCCCATCAGCCTGGCCCACAAGCTGGCCAAGCGCCTGACCGAGGTGCGCAAGAACGGCACGCTGGATTACCTGCGTCCGGACGGCAAGAGCCAGGTCACCGTGGAGTATGACGACGGCAAGCCCGTGCGCATCGACGCGGTGGTCATTTCCAGCCAGCACAGCCCCGACATCACCCAGGAGCAGCTGCATGAGGACATCCGCCGCGAGGTCATTGAGAAGGTCATTCCCGCCGAGCTGCTGGACGAGAACACGAAATACTACATCAACCCCACGGGCCGCTTTGTTGTGGGCGGTCCGCAGGGCGACTCCGGCCTGACGGGCCGCAAGATCATCGTGGACACCTACGGTGGCTATGCCCGCCACGGCGGCGGTGCGTTCAGCGGCAAGGACCCCAGCAAGGTGGACCGTTCCGCCGCGTATGCCGCCCGCTGGGTCGCCAAAAACGTGGTTGCCGCGGGCCTGGCTACCAAGTGCGAGGTCGAGCTGGCCTATGCCATCGGCGTGGCAAAGCCCGTCTCCATCATGGTGGACACCTTCGGCACCGGCACCGTTGCCGACGAGAAGATCGTGCAGGCTGTCGAGAAGGTCTTTGACCTGACGCCCGCCGCTATCATCCGCGACCTTGACCTGCGCAAGCCCATCTACCGCCAGCTGGCCGCCTACGGCCACATGGGCCGCGAGGACCTGGGCGTGAAGTGGGAGAACACCGACCGCGTGGACGCCCTGAAGGCCGCCGTGGCGGAGTAAATCAGCAGGGATTTTCCGGTCCCCCCGTGCAGCGTATGCGCGGGGGATTTTTGTTTGTGCGTAGCGCACCGGGTTGCGCACCGGTAGGCGCCGGGAACGGCCGCGGCGGGGTGAGGGCACCCCGCCCTACGGGCTGTGGTAAACGGGCGGTTTGTAGGGCGCGGTCTTGACCGCTCCGGGATGTTGGCGGCACGATGAACGTCCGCGGGTCGTCGGGGACGCCGACCCCTACGGTAGGGGCGGATTCCATATCCGCCCGGGGCGTGTGCGGCGGCGCGGGGCGGCCAATATATTCATTTACTGCAAATAAATTTGCCAAATGCCGCGCAATGCGGTATAATATCCTTATCTGTGAAAGTGCGGCAATTTTGCGGGAAGGGGGCGGCTATGGAACAGCAGGAACAACAGCTTATGAAGCTGGAAGGCACCGTCGAGCACGTCATCTACGAGAACGCCGACTCCGGCTACGCGGTGTTCGAGGTGGACGCGGGCGGCACCGATGTGGTCGTCGCCGGCAACGTCGGCGGGGTGGACAACGGCATGAGCGTGACCGTCTACGGCCACATGGTCAACCACCCCAGCTACGGCGAGCAGTTCCGCGCCGAGACCATCGAAGCGCGCCTGCCCGAGGACCGCACCGCCATTTTAAGCTACCTGTCCAGCGGCGTGCTGCCCTACATCGGGCCGTCCACCGCTAAAAAAATCGTGGCAAAATTCGGCGATGATACGCTGACAGTCATCGCCGAGACCCCGCAACGGCTCTGCGAACTCAAGGGCATCACCGAGCAGAAGGCGGCTATCATCTCCAACGAGTTCCGCCGCATGTACGGCGTGCGGGAGGTCGTGGCCTGGTTTGCCCGGTACGGCATGACCGCCCAGCAGGCCGTGACCTGCTACCGTGCGCTGGGGCCGCACACCGTCGAGGCGCTGACCCAGAACCCGTATCTGCTCTGCGGCGAGCCGCTGCAATTAAAGTTCGGTCAGGTGGACACCATCGCAGCGGCGCTGCAATTTGAGACAGGCTGCCGCCTGCGGGTGGCGGCGGGGCTGCTCTACGCGCTGCGGCACAACGCGGGCAACGGCCACACCTGCCTGCCGCGGGATAAATTGCTTGAATCTACGTCGAAATTTCTCCGCCTGCCGCTGGGCGACCTGGAAGCCGCGCTCGACGAGCTGCTCTCCTCCGAGGAACTGCGCACACGCACGTTTGACGGCGTCGAGTACATCTACCTGCCCGACCTGCTCTCCGCCGAGGAGGACATTGCCGCGCGGCTCGGCCAGCTTTCGACGTTCCCCACCGAGGCCCCGCCGACGCTGGATGCGGACATCCGCGTGCTGGAAATGGCGCAGGGCTTTGCGTACGCGCCGCTGCAGCGGCAGGCCATACGCCTGGCGCTGTCCAGCCGGGTCATGGTGCTGACCGGCGGCCCCGGCACCGGCAAGACGACCACCGTCAACGCGATTCTGAGCCTGTACGAGGCACTGTATGACCGCGTGGCTCTGTGTGCCCCCACGGGCCGCGCCGCCAAGCGGCTGAGTGAGCTGACAAACCACGCTGCATCGACGATTCATCGCTTGCTTGAGGTGGACTACAGCAGCGGCAGCGTGCGGTTCATCCACAACGAAAAGAACCTTTTAAAATATGACGTCATCATCCTCGACGAGATGAGTATGGTGGACGTCAAGCTGTTTCAGGCGCTGCTGGCTGCGGCGCGGTACCACTGCCGCATCATTATGGTGGGCGACGCCGACCAGCTGCCCAGCGTCGGGCCGGGCAACATTCTGGGCGAGATTTTAAAGGCGGGCGTCGTGCCGACGGTACGTCTTACCGATATTTTCCGCCAGGCGCAGCGCAGCCTGATTGTCCAGAACGCCCACCGCATTGTGGAGGGGCAGATGCCGCAGAAGGGCGGGCCGAAGGACGATTTCTTCCTGATCGAGTCCAACGGCCTTGCCTGCCAGAAGCTGGTCTGCGACCTTGTCAGCACGCGGCTGCCGAAAGCCTATGGCTTTGACCCCGTGCGGGACATTCAGGTGCTTTGCCCGACGAAGGTCGGCCCCACCGGCAGCGTTGAGCTGAATAGGCGGCTGCAGGATATTCTGAACCCGCCCGCCAAGGGCAAGGGGCAGATCGGCACGGCGGAGAGTGCCAAAATATTACGTCTGGGTGATAAAGTCATGCAGGTCAAGAATGACTACGACATCACGTTTGAGCGTGCCGGGGCCGAGGCCGGTGTCGGCGCGTACAACGGCGATTTGGGCATCATCACGGCGGTGGACGTGGACGCGCGCAGCGTGACGGTCCAGATGGATGACAAAAAGTACACCTACACCGCCGACCAGCTGAACGAGCTGGAGCCCGCTTACGCCGTGACCGTCCACAAGAGCCAGGGCTCGGAGTTCCCCGCGGTGATCCTGCCCGTGGCCGACGTGCCCGCCCGGCTTTGCTACCGCAACCTTTTGTACACCGGCGTGACCCGCGCGCGGAAACTCTGCGTCCTGACCGGCACCGCCCGCACCGAGCAGACCATGGTCGAGAATGTGCGGCAGAATATGCGGTACAGCGGGCTGCGGTATTTGCTGAAGGACGCGGCGACACCGACAGAGGAGAAGCAGGAACTGCTCTCGGCGACGTGAACGGGCACGGAGGGGTCAAGACCCCTCCCTACGAACCGCCCGTTCACCCCGGCCTGTAGGGAGCGGTCTTGACCGCTCCGCAGGGGGGCTGGGGTTGACGGGAAAGCCACGCACGTAGGGGCATACTGGCGATAGAACGACGATATTTTACCAATGGAGAACTATCCATGAAACAATACGACATCGGAATTGACCTGGGCACGACCTCCATTATCATTGCCACCGAGGAGCAGGGCGTTGTGTTCCGCCAGCCGACCATCGGCGCGGTGGACACGCGGACGAACTCCATCCTTGCGGTGGGGGACGAGGCATTAAAAATGGTGGGCCGCGCACCCGCGCACATTGACTTGGTGCGCCCGCTGCGGGACGGCATCATCCAGGACCACCGCATGACGAACGAGCTGATCGTCCGGTTTGTCAACCAGGTCTGCCGCTCGCGCATCTTTAAGCCGCGCATTGCGGTCTGCGTGCCCGCGGCCATCACCGGCATCGAGGCGGACGCCGTTGTGGAGTCCGTCATGGCGGCGGGCGCCAGGCAGGTCTACCTTGTGGACGAGCCTGTGGCAGCGGCGCTGGGCGCGGGCTTGCAGATCCGCCAGCCCCACGGCTGCATGGTCGTGGACATCGGCGGCGGCTCCACCGACATTGCGGTCATCAGCATGGGCGGGCGGGTCAAGGCCGCCAGCCTGCCTGTGGCGGGCAACGCCTTTGACAGCTGCATTGCCCAGTACGTGCAGGAAAAATACCAGATCGCCATCGGCCCGCTGACCGCCGAGCAACTGAAAAAGCAGGTCGCCTGCTGCACCAGGAGCGAGTTTGAGGGCGTTATGGAGGTGCGCGGCCACTCGTGGGAGACGAACCTGCCCGCGCGGCGCATCATCTATACCCGCGACCTGTACGAACCCGTGCAGGAGCTGGCCGCCCGTATTGCCAACGCAGCCCGCAACGTGCTGGAAAGCACCCCGCCCGAGCTGGCGGCGGATGTGTCCGGCACCGGCATTTTGCTGACAGGAGGCGGCTCGCTGCTGCGCGGGCTGGCCGGGTATATCGCGGGCGAGCTGCACACCGATGTGGCCATCGCCCCCGACCCGCTGAACTGCGTGGCCCGCGGCACGGCCATCAGCCTGAGCGAGGGCAAGTATCTGAGCGCCGGGTTCCGGGATGCCACGCCGAAGGTGTGGAATAGAAGGTTGAACCATAGTCACGACCCGTTTACGGGGGAGTGAGAAACCGTTGACTGAGTGGCCGACCCGGTAGGCTTATGCCGACGGGAGCGGGCGTGAACCATACGCTGCGCACGTAGGGGGCTGGGCACGCCCGGCCCTGTGCTTCCCCGCAAACGCCCGATACCGGGAAAACCGCCTTCTTGGCCCCCTCTGGGAGGGGGCTCCCGCCGCAGCGGGTGGGGGAGAGAACTTCGCGGCTATCCGAAATATTTCGGGCTATGGCAAGGTTCTCTCCCTCCGGCCCTGCGGGGCCACCTCCCTCGCAGAGGGAGGCAAGGAGTATCACAAAAACGCGCAGTACCATTCCAAAACGGGCCCGCCAAACAGCATTGCGATCACGATGCCCGCACACAGAAACGGGCCGAAGGCGAAGTGGTCCTTCTTCCCTGCCTTTTTGGCGGCCAGCAGGTATATACCGTACATACCGCCAAAAACAATGCCGAAAAACATCGCCAGCAGCGTATTCTGCCAGCCCAGGAACAGCCCGGCGGCTGCCATCAGCTTGATGTCGCCGCCGCCGAACGCGCCGTCGATGACAAGGCAGAGCAGAAACATCGGCACACTGACGCAGAGCGCACCGATGACGTGCGGCAGCCAGTCGGCAGGGGAGAGCAGCACGCTCACCGCGCCGCAGACCGCCAGCGCCAGATTCAGCCGGTCCGGGATGGTCTGCGTCTCGGCATCAATGAGCGAAACGCTCAGCAAGATCCCGCAGACCGCCAGCGCCAGCAGCGCGGCCCAGCTCATGCCGAACAGCCCGCCCGGCAGGGCGTAGGCAGCGCCGTACCGCCAAGTGCAGCCCAGCGCCAGCACGCCGCCCAGAAGCTCCACCAGCAGGTACCGCGCCGGAATGTACGCACCGCAGTGGCGGCACCGCCCGCGCAAGAATAACCAGCTGAACACAGGCACTAAGTCCGGCGCACCCAGCGTGTGGCCGCACTGCGGGCATACGCTGCGGCCCTTCAGCGGGTCCATGCCCCGCGGCAGCCGCCACGCGACGACGTTCATAAAGCTGAACAGCGCCGCGCCCAGCAGAAAACGAATGAGTCCCAACAGAAGCTCAAGCAGCAGCATGGCCCACCCCCGCGCCGTATTGCAGCCGGTCCTCCGCGCGGAAAACGCGGTAACCGCCGTCGGCATCATAGATGGCGTACATGCCGTTCTCCTGATACAGGAGCCGCTGCACGGTGTAGCCGTTCGGGTCGATCTGCAAAAGCGTCACTGTGCCGGGCAGTGAGCCCAGCGTGCGGATTTCCTCGGCGATGCCATCCGCAAAGCCGTCCGCGCTTGTCTGGTCGGCGAAGGTCTGCCCGGCGGAGTAGCACTGGGCAGACACGGCACTGGCCGCCAGCCGCGCAGCCTTGACCTGAGCCAGGGCCTCCCGCGCACGGGCCTGATAGCGCAGCTCCGCCGCGCCGGTCACAATAGTATACAGGACAGCGCCCAGCGCCAGCAGTACGGCGAGCTTTTCCGCAAACGCAGCTTTGGCCCAGCGTTCCCCGGTATGGCGCAGCCATGCGCCCAGTCGTGCTGCCAGCATTGTTACACATCCTCTACCATATAATAACACGCTATTTAGTATAGCGTGCCGGGCCTGTATTTGCAAGAAATTTCACGAAAAAAACTCTGTTTTTTGTTCAAAGCTAACGGAAATTATGGCGAAATCGTGCACAGCTTGCCGCTGACCCACTATATTTGGTGTAAATTTGCTGAAATCTCGCGGAATTTGTTGCGAAAACGTCACATTCCGAGTATAATGCCAATATATATAATCTGGTATTGTGTCTAATTGTAACCTTTCACCGGAGAAACGACGGGAGCATCTATGGTGCAGTACAATAAAAATATAAAAAACAAAAAGAAAGGCTTTACGCTGGTGGAGCTGATGGTCGTTCTGGCTATCACGGCCATTCTGGCGGCGCTGGTCGGCGGCGGGCTGATCGCCTACACGCGGCTGGCCCGGTTCGAAAAGAACGAGGCCAACGCCCGCACGCTGTTCCAGACGGCGCAGATCTCCCTGACCCGGATGGAGACGGCGGGGGAGCTGGATGCGTTCCGCGATAAGGTGACGAAAAGCGGCAGCATGGGTCAGCACTTTGCCGAGGGTCTGACTGATGCGAACGGCAAACCTCTCGATGGGCGCACCCAGAAAGACTTGAACACCTATATCGCGGCACTATACTATGACAAGACCGGCGCAGCGGACGGCAACCATAACGCGCTGGTCAAGGAGCTGCTGGGCGATTACATCTACGACGCCTCGCTGCTGAATGCCTCGATCTGCGTCGAGATCGACGTGCAGAGCGGGCAGGTCTACTCGGTCTTTTACGATACCAAATCCGATAAGCTCCGCTTCAATCAGGACGGTGCTACGAATATTTATGACCGCAGCTATGACCACCGCCGCAATGACACCCTTGTCGGCTACTACTCTGCCGAGGACCGCGTCAATGTTGTGCAGCTGGTGCAGACGAAGCTGAAGGTCAAGAATCCCCGCCTGACGAACGGCGAGACGCTGACCCTGAGCTGGAGCGGCAACTCCAGCCTCGGCGATCTGGACACCTCCTACACGGCAACGGCCTACGCCGCCGGGGACACCGGCGACAATCGGAAGCCGCTGTTTACCATCACGATCAAGCGCGACACCGCGGGTGCGGCGGATGATAACAAGCAGGTCATCACCAAGATGCCTGTCACGATTTATACGTATGATAATGCGGGCCAACGGACGGAAACCGAGAAAGAACTCTACTTCCCGCTAAGCTACAACAAGGGCAGCTTTGTGCTGACGCTGGACGCCATGGCGGACGCGGCGCTGCTGCGTGCGTGTGAGAACGACGCTGAAGTTGCCGCCACGAGCCTGTACAGCATCACCCGCCTGCTGAACGACCCGAAGGACATCTACATTGCCATGCGCGCCGAGCCGCGGGAAAACTACAGCGACACCTACACAGCCAGCAAAGAGGAGCCGACGAACAAGGAAAACACCCTGCTGGCCAAGGTCGATACGACGGACAAAGCCTACCTGAAATACTTCCGCCATCTGTACAATCTGCGTTGGTCCGCGGATTGGAAGAATGCCGGCGAGGGCACCTACACGCTGACCCCCCAGGCCAGCAACAGCACCGGCCTGAACTGGACGGGCGGCGGCGTCACGGTCTACTGCGCGTCGGGTGAGCGGTACCCGGCGGCCAAGGTGCCGTCCCTCAATGACCCTGTCGCCTGGCCGACGATCCCGGAGCTGGGCGAAAAAATCGAACTTACGAGCAAAACAGCGGGTGTTACAACCCAAACGACCCGTGTGCCCATCCTCAATCTGCAATTGAGCAGCAAGTCCGTTGCAAAAACCGGCAAGGCAGAGAAGGACGAGCTGGCCGACCACTATGTCGGCCTTATCGGCGAGAACAAGGGCAAAATTTCTTACATCACACTGCGCGACCCGGACATTCAGGTCAACGTCAAGACCGAGACCGTCGCCGCCGATACGCTGCCGAAGGCAGACCAGCTCAAGCTGACCGCAACCAAATTCGTTACGGCGCTGGCGAAGGACGACGAGAACTGGCGCGATGTTCGCGCCGTCGGCGCACTCTGCGGCGTCAACACCGGCACGCTGAAAAACTGCGCCCTGACCCGCGGCACGAACTCCTCGACCAGTGCGCTGGTGGCCGCGGCGCTGGCGTTTGACAACACTACCACCGCAACGCAGCGCAAAGCGCAGACGCAAAACGCTGGCAGCAAAAGCTATACCTATTATACAGACGAGCCGCGCGGCATTGGCGGTCTCGTCGGCGTTGCCATACCCGAAACGGATTCCGTCATGCAGGACCTGACCGTCGCGTCGGAGGTGGCGGTGGCGGGTCTGCTTGTGGACAAGGGCACGCAAACCGTTACAAACACAGCGGCAGACCAGAAGGCCGAGAAGGCCCGCTACGCTGCCGCGGCAGCCGGGCCGGGTGACGAGAACTCCCTCTGGCGCAGCGTCGGCGTGGGCGGCGTGTTCGGCACGGTGGACGCGGCCCAGATGAAAACAGACAGTAAAACGAACATCGTCAACAACGGCTTTGTGACCGGCAACGGCTTTACGGGCGGCATCGTCGGCAACCTGTTTACGACAGGCGCAAATACCAGCACGCCGAGCCTGACGGGCCTGAGGAACAACGGCACGGTCAGCGCGGGCGCCAACTATAAGGGCGATACCGCGGGCGATGCGCGCAGCCTGGTGCTGGGGCAGTTCTTCGGCGGCATTGCGGGCTACGGCAGGGGCGTGACCCTGCAAGGCTGCGAAAGCGTGACCCGCAGCGACCTGACCGAGACCCAGTTCAAGGAGCAGGTCAAGGCGGGCTTCGACAAAACCGGCGCGTTGACCGACGCCAGCCCCCTCAAGGGCGATTTCGTCGGCGGCCTTGTCGGCTACGGCAAGGAAATTGTGCTGAACGGCTGCAAGACCGGCAAGGGCTACGTGCTCGGCAGCCGGTTTGTGGGCGGTCTGGCCGGTGGCTTTACCGGCAGCGGCGTACAACAGAACGATACGAACAGCAGTGACGTCTTTGGCAGCCGCTACGTTGGCGGCATCGTGTCGGTCAACGGCAGCAACAGCCAAATCAGCGGCATGACCAATACGGGTCTGGTCGCGGCCTTTGGAAAGAACGCGGCCTACGTCGGCGGCATCGTCGGCGTCAATGATGCCGACTGGGGCGGCAGTCAAGACCGGAATGCCAAAGCCACCGTGCAGAACTGCGCCAACCGCATGTCCGGCGACAACGCCACCGACACCCGCCGCATCAACCTGCTAAAGGAGCTGAACGGCTGTGCCGACTACGTCGGCGGCATCGCGGGCTGCAACGGCAAATACGGCGTTGTGACGTGGGATAAGAGCGGCACCCCGACGCTGGGTGCCATCCTGTACGGCAACAACTACGTGGGCGGCGTGGCCGGTTATAACGATGAAAATGCGACGATCTCCAACTCCTCCGGTCAGAACCTGACCATCAGCGGCCAGATCGTGGCGGCGGGCAAGGCTGTCGGCGGAATGATCGGCCTGAACTGCGCGCCGGAACTGCCCTCCGCCACTGTGAAGGTCAGCCGCGTGGCGGGTCAGCAGCTTGTCGGCGGCGTCATCGGCGCCAACCTGCCGGTGGGCGGCTTCACTGTGACGGGCGGCGCGTTTAACACACATGTGACCTCGGGCCGCGTCGAGGCCGACGCCGTCGCGGGCGGCATCATCGGCTACAACCGTCTGCTGGCGGCCAAGCCCACAAACGTTACGCTGACGGCGCTGCTGCCGACGATTGACATGAAAACCGGCGTGCTGACCGACAGCACCGACGCGCAAACGGCGGATGGCGAGGTCACCCTTGCCAACTTCCAGAACAAGCTCAACCTGCAGGCCAACATCTACGTCGGCGGCATCGTCGGCGCAAACGACGCCAATACGAAGCTGACGATTCAAAATGCAACCAACGGCGCAACGCAGAATGCCCTGTCCGTCGGCGGCCTGAACCCGTCCAACAACGGCGCGTTTAAAAACGGCGTATCGCTGAACGCGCTGGCCGGTGGCCGCTATGACTTTGGCACCGTGCACGGCGCACTGGCGGGCGGTATCATCGGCTATGCCACGCCCAACACGAAGCTGGAAAACTGCATAAACTACGGCACAGTGGCTCACAAGTGCGCCGCGGGCGGCTTTGCGGGCTGGAACGAGGGCACGATCACCGGCGGCAGCATGGCGGCGTCCCTCGGCAACCGTGAAGCCGGGTATACCTATCTGGGAGGCGTTGCGGGCGTCAACGGCGGTCGTATTCAGTCTGCCTACCCGGCTAAAGACTGCGCCGTGCGCGGCGACAGCTGTGTCGGCGGCATTGCGGGCGTCAACCTGGGCGGTGACGCTGCGGCAAGCACCCGCAAGGGCCTAATCATCTGCACGGGAAACAACAACAGCACTGGCACGGTGGAGGCCAACCAGTATGCGGGCGGCGTGGCCGGTGCCAACGTCGGCAATATCTCGCTGTCCGGCAAGCTGCAAAGCAGTGTCACCGCCACCGGCTATGCGGGCGGCGTGGCCGGTATCAATACGACGTATAAGGCCTATAAGGGCCACATTTACAGCGCTGAAAACCCCACCGGCGCGGTCGGGGGCAGCGTCACTGCCGCCAACTACGCGGGCGGCGTGGCCGGTACGAACCGTGCCGAAATCACCCGTGTGGAGAACTACGCCTCGGTGCGCGCCAGCACAAAATATGCGGGCGGTATTGCGGGCGAGAACTACGAGGGCGGCAAAATCAGCGCCTGCGTCCATGCCCAGAATCAGGTCTACGCCACCAACGGCGAGGCGGGCGGCATCGCGGGCAATAATAATAAAGACGCGCTGATTGAGAATGTGCAGGTCCGCGCCGCCGTCACCGCGGCCAACGGCACGGCGGGCGGCGTCACGGCCACGAACTTCGGCATCATCGGCCAAGGCAGCGGGCTGGAAAGCAGCAGCAGCGTAAGCGGCTGCACGATCACCGGCACGTCGGAGAGCATCGGCGCTGTTGCGGCGTACAACCGCGCGGGCGCGACCATCCGCAATGTGAAGCTGGCGAAAAACGCCAACGTGCGGTTCAGCACCCCGGCGGTCACCATCGGCGGCCTTGCGGGCATGAACGAGGGCACCGTCACCGGCTGTCAGGTCGAAAACGGCGCGCTGGCGCTGAACGACGGCCTGCGCGCGGGCACCAACACCGTCACGCTGGGCGGCGCTGTGGGCCGCACCACGGCGGACGGCAAGGTCAGCAGCACCGAAGTTCTGCTGGACCTTACACAAAATCTTGATAAATATACAAATTTGGGCGGCGTCGCAGGCCAGAACGACGGTACCCTGGATCAGTGTACCTATTCCGGCACGATGGGCGGCAACGCGGATACGGACGGCCTTGTCTCCGCCGGTGCACGCAGCACCGGCAGCACGGTGGGCGGCATTGCCGGTCTGAACAACAGCACGATCACCGGCTGTGAGGTCAAATACATCAAACTGCAGGTCAGCGGTATCAGCAACATCACCACGACCCAGACCGCAGACGAAAAGCTCGCCAGTGCCAGCCATGTGGGCGGCATTGCGGGCCGCAACAATGCCGAAATCGCCAACAGCTATGTCGCCACCGAGCGCAGCAACAGCGAGGGCAGCATCATCACGGCGCGTTACGGCTTTGTGGGCGGCGTCGCAGGCTCCAACAACGGCACTATCAAGGGCAGCGGCAGCAAAAAAGCGCTGGTCAGCGGCGACACAACAAAACTCGCCCTTGTTGCACAGGTTGATAATTGGCTGGGTGCGGCAGATGCCAATGCCGGCATCAACAGCATGGCGGCAGAGCTGACCACAGGCAAGACCTACGCAAATCTCATGGGTGTTGACACTGTGTCTGTACAAGGCTATGGGAACGTCTACAGCCAAAGCGGTCTTGCCGCCAATGATCTGCTTGTCGCCCTGCGCGGCAGCAACAACAGCGAGACCGTCCGTGCCGCCGGTTATCTGGGCGGTCTGGCAGGCTTTAACTCTCTCCGCGGTACAATTGGCACTTCCGCCACCGGCCAGTGGTTTGTCTATTCTGACAATGCGACAACGGCATCCACCGTCGGCGGTATTGTCGGCCAGAACGAATCCAACGTCACAGGCAAAAGCGTGCTGGACACTGTGGTAAACTGTGCCGCTGTGCGCCGGTTTACGCGCGTGTTTAATGGGTCTAAGAACAAGGACGATACAGACAATGACAACATTTACAAGAGGGAAAATCGTGTTGTTGTCCATGTGGGCGGTGTCATTGGCCAGCAGCAGAACCGCAGCGATGACCGGTGGTCTGTCAGCAAGGTAGTCAACTGCGGCAGTGTGTTCAACAGCCGCTCGGCCAATGTGGGCGGCGTGATCGCCTATTGGCTGGACTACGGCGGAACCGTGCAGAAATGCTTCAATTTTGGCAAAATGACAACAAACACGAACGACAAAAACAGCGGTTACGGTGCAGTCGGCGGTGTTGTCGGCTTTATTGACCAGCCTATTTCCGGCGGCACCACAAATGTGCTTTCCTGCCGTAACTACGGTGAAATCTGGTATGAATCAAACGGCGCGAATGACTGTGCGGGCATTATCGGTAAAATCGAGATGAAGAAGGTCACCGATATTATGACGCTGAACATCATCGACTGCGTCAATAGCGGTGCAATCAAGGCAGAATCGCAGGCAGTCGGCATTCTGGCATGGATCGGCCCGTACGACAAGGGAAATATTGATTATGTTACAGTAAATATTGACCGCTGCCGAAACCTTAATACAGACTTTACGTGTAGCAGAAAAATCGGCATTGTCGGCAGCCGCGGTAATGGCTCTGGGTCGCAAGAGGCAACCAATGTCACAAACTGCTTTGCGACGGTTGGTACAAATTGGTTCCCGATTGCCTATTTGCGCCAGAGTTACGAGAATGTCACCGGCCACGGCAACTATTATATTGAAGATTCCGGCGATAAGGGCAAGAGCTTCTTTAAGAAAGATTCCCGTAAACTGACCACGACAAAACCAGACAAAAAAACAGGTAACTGGAATTCGCCTAACTATGACTCGGCCTACAAGGAAACAGAGTGGGACTGGTCCTCGGAAAAAGTAAAAGCACACCGTCTGTACATAGGCTATAACGTCGATGACAAAACCTATCCTTATATTGCGTTCCTGCCCACTTTGGCAAAGGATGAGAACGGTGCAGCGTACAGTCTGAACTGGATGCGCGGCCGTGATGCTAAGGAGGAATGGGGTGCCAAACGAAACTCTGCCTATATCAAGACCGACGGTAATAAAGCCTACATTTTCGATGACACCGGCGCGGGCCAAGATAACAATCCCGGCAACCAGAGAGCGACTGTGATGCTGCAATTCGGCGAAGCCGCGAACAGTACGAAATCGGACGTTGATATTACCGACATCACCGACGAGGTCATCCAGAACTACTATAAGTACGTGCTGGACAGCACCAAGCCCGCCAAGCCGGGAAAAATCAACGTCAAGGCCAGCCAGGTGCAGGACGCGGACAACAACGTCTATGGCCGCTACGAGGTTACGTGGAAAGAACCTACCGATACGGACGCCAGCCCCGCCTCCTATTACCGTGTGGAGATTTTGCCCTGCGATGCCGTAGGCAACATCACCGGGGTCGCTTACCTGACCGCGGACGTCTACCAGCGCAGCTATACCTTTGTGGCTGATAAAGCGTGGACGGGTAACTTCGTCGTGCGTGTAACGCCCTACAACACCAACGACGACCCGAATCAGGCTGACAACCCCCGAACCAGTGACGTGCAGACCTTTGTGCACGCCCTGCCGACACCGGAGATTGAGTTCCGGCTGGTCAAACGCAAGAACGGCGGCTTTGACTGGAATCAGTGCCAGACGCCAGATTACCAGGGGATGCAATTCAATTATGAAGTTGTCGCGGTGCTGAAAAACTACGCCGAATACCCGACAGACGAGGCTTGGACCGTCAAGCTGACCGATGGAAGGCATACTTATTATTTCAGCAGACGGAATGGCAAGCAGTACATCCGCCTGACCCAAAATTTGGAACGCACTTTGACGCTTACGGCGTTGGCAACCCCGGAAAACAACAGCACAAGTTATCTGCGCTCGGCCCAGTACAAGTCAGAGACCTATCTCCCGTCCCAGTGGCGAGACAATCCGGGCTCTGCCAAGGACGAGGACGGTCTGCCGCTGGGCACGCTGGAAAAGGACGGCAGCACGGAGTTTGTGACCTACACCGGCCAGACAGCGGAGAGCTTTGAAGCAACCGTGAAGTTCAGCTTTACCCCGGAGGTCAAGAGCGACAGCAGCGAGCACGGCAGCCCGACCTACCGCGTCATGCTGCTGGCAAAATATCTGGGCAATGACGAAGTCAACGGCGTATCTTTGAACGGCCAGTACATCACGCTGGCCGCGCGGGAGGGCATTGTGACAGGGTCTCCCGTCACCTTCAACCTGAACAGCCTGCCGTCGGATGCCATGACGAACTACACCGACTTCCTCGTTGTCGCGGTGCCCGTCACCAGCGGCAAGGGCGATATGAAGTATCGCTGGGATGCCACGGCGGACGAAGTGTCCGCAGCCATCGCCAGCCATGCGAACGAGACAAACGACACCGACAAAGAAATCTGGTGGAAGAACGGCTATGAGATCGTTCGCACGGGCGAGCACAGCTATACCTATGCCCATCTGACGCCGCTCTGCTTCTCCGACGTGAACCGCACCGATGACCCGAAATGGGCTGAACAGGCCACGGTGAAGACCCCGCAGATCATCTTCAAGCAGCTGAACCTGAATGTCCTGAAAGCCCCGACGCTGGACAAAAACACCGAAGGAAAAGTTGACGAGAAAACCAACGAGTTGACCTATACGTTCAACTGGACGCAAGAGAACATAGGTACGGAAACGCCGACCTACAGCATCAAGCTCTACGGCCTGTTGACGGACGCGAACGGCAATGTGACCGGTCAGGAGCAAATTGCGCTGAAGGATGGCGTAAATCTGGCCAATGAGGTTCAGCGCAGCGGCAGCAACAGCTTTACCCTGCCTGTCAACGTGGATACCATGCTGGCCAACGGCAGCGACAGCTGGCGCTATGACAAGGTCCGGCTCGAGGTCACCCGTGTGGCGGCAGCCGGCACCGATGAAATCGGCGCGTCCGCTGTGGCGGATTACAGCGTTAAGCAGCGCCTGCCCGGCATCAGCGCGCCGAGCTCCATCACCCGCGTCAACGGCGAGACCGACAACGCGGATGCCCTGCTATACACGGTCAGCTGGTCGCCGTCCGACAACGCGCGCATTGACCACTATGACCTGTGCGTCGTCGATGCCGATGACAAAACTGTGCTGACGCTGCCCACCACGGACAACGTCGGCAGCCTGACGCTGGATCTGGAGCAGTATCAGGGCAAGGCATTGCGCTTCCGCGTCATTGCCCGCCGCAAGGACGATAGCTGCTTTGACGGCCCGGACGGCGCGTTGAGCCAGCCCGAGACTATCGTCCGCCGCGCCGCTGCACCCACGGTTACGGCCAGCAGCTTTGCGCCCGACAGCCCGAATCAGGAGACGTTCCTGAACGACCTCAAGCTCAACATGACGCTGGAGAAAGCCGCACAGGGCAATGTCTACTTTACCGGCTATATCTTCAGCAGTGTGGACAATTACAATACAATTGCCGATCTGGCCAAGGCTTGGCAGAATACCCTCACCGGGCAGGCCAAGTACGAGGCCCAGCAGGAGTTGACCAAAAAACTGGACGAGATGCTGAACAGCGGCGACGCCGAGCTGGTCATCCCGAAGGACAGCCGCACGGTGGGCGGGAGCGCCAGCGCCAACGACACCACCGCCAGCTATACCTTTGTGCCCGACGGCAACGGCTTTACGCTGACGCCCGACCATGCAAAACAATACCTGCTGCCCGCGGTGCGCGTTATGCCCACCGACGGCAGGACAGCGTCGAACTGGTTCTACATCCTGCAGCAGGATGCCGCAAATGCGCAGCTGCCGGCCATCACGCTGGACGCCCCCGTGGACGCTGCCGAACCGGAACGCGCGCTTGGCAATGCCGTTTACACGCAGGAGGTCAACCTGTACAGCGACCCCGAGTTTAAGAGCAATCGCGGTACGGCCCCGCTGAAGCTGCGCCGCTTTACGGTGGAGTGGACCGCGGTGAACAAGTACACCCAGGCCGACGGCACGGTGCGCAACCTGACCGACAGCTATACCTTTACCGTCACGCCGCTGGATAGTAAGACGAAACAGCCCTACAGCATTACGGTGACGACCTACGACAGGGACGTGAAGGACGCAGACGGCAATATCACGCATAAGCGCGGGGAAATCGAAACCGTTACCAAGACCTATAACGACGAAACGACGGAGCTTGAAAAGCAGACCGACGAGACCCGCATCTGGTACGACCTGAGCGTTGAGCCTGTCTACGACAAAGATAACAACCTGACCGGCTGGAAATCGCAACCCTATGACGTCACCGGCACGGTGGAAAAGGACGGCGGTACGCTATACTACAAGGCACAGACGGTTCCTATGCTGGAGCTGGTGCAGGAGGACGGCGCCGAGCCTGTTTACCGCATCACCCTGCCCGAGCTGCAGGAAAAGGTGCAGGACGACTCGCTCGCTCTGCAAAAGTTCACCGCAAGTGTGACGCTGCAGACGCTGGCGCACTCGATTGGCGACGATAAGACCGTTGCGTCCGATTCGGTCAAGGTCCCCGTCAACGAGACGAACACCGCCGATGCGGCGGAGGATGCTCAGAGTATGGACTCCGCGGAGAGCGTCGCGCCCGCCGAGACTGCAGAAAGCACGGCGGCGGAAAGCGCCCCCGCAAGCGTGCCCCCGGTCCTGATGCGGGCCCGTGCGGCACTGCCCGTGACAACCCCGGAGACCGCCGCTGCCCCGGATGAGACGGACGCGGCGGAAACCGCGCCCCTGGAACGGACGGAAACAAGCGACGCATCGTAATTTTATTTCAGGAAAGAAGGTGGCATTATGCACCGCAGGGCACGCAGCATTCTGCGCGGGGAGCAGGGACTTTCGATGATACTGGTCCTCTGCATCGGCGCGCTGTTTGTGGCGCTGTCGGCAGCGCTGGTCTATGCGGCCTCCGTGCTGACGGCCAATGCCAACCGCCAGCTGCTGGAACAGGAAGCCTACCAGCTGGCAACCAGCTTTTCCGACGTGCTGGAAGGGGAGCTGAACAAGAGAGACAGCAGCTTTGCCAAGTTCGTCAATGAGCAGTTCATGTTCTCCCAAAGCTACGGCAAGGACATCTATGATTTGGAATCCCAGCCCAAGGAGTTCGCCTGGAAACCGAACGGCAGCCAGCCTGATGGCGGGGCCGAGGCCATCACGGTAACACTGCGCCGCCGCCCGGGCGACGGTGCCGACAAGCTGAACCAGACGGCGAATAGCACCAATGCCACAGACCTGCGCAACCTGCTCGACACACTGGAGGGCGAAAACCGCAAGGGCATGGAGATCGTCGATTTACAGCTGGACATTACAGTGACAGTCACGAAAAACGGCGAGAGCTTTGCCTTCACGCGGACCTATGACCGCACAGTGAAGTACGACAGCGACGGCAGCCAGGCAAAAAACAATACATTCCCCAAGGTGTATTACACAATAAAAGACAGTACAACAAAGTATTACCGTATTAGCGACCTGACGTTCTACGCCCCCGGCAGTGGTGACCTGACCATTACTGGCGGCAACATTGACAGCAACCGCCTGACGTTCCATTGCGACACCAGCCAGCAGCCCGATTCCATCACCTACACCCGCGGTGCCAAACAGAGCACCGGCACAACATAGGAGTGACCCGCTATGAAACATACTTTACAAAGTCAGCGCGGCGAGACCATTGTGGAAGTGCTTGTGTCGTTCCTGCTGCTGATGATTTTTACGTCGATGTTCGTCGTTTCGCTGCGGTACGCCCGCGCCATGTCCCAAAAGGCCGAAACGCTGCGGGAGACAGCCTATGCCTTCTGCGCCGGGCTGTACCCGGCCAATAACGCGGCCCCCAAATGGGAGAAGGAACAGGATGGGCTGGCGTTCTCCTTTGGCGATTACGGTGAATTTACGGTGAACGGCGTCAAGCTGGACAGCGTGGAGACAAGCGCGGAAGTTACGGAAAACGGCCAAAAAACGACGGAACAGCACAAGTTTTACCGCTACAGCAAGAGCACGGCAGAAGGGACGACCAACCCATGAAGCAGCGTTTGAAAAACCAGAACGGCACAACGCTGGTGGAGCTGATCGTCTGTATGGTGCTGCTGGCGATCTTTACGCTGGCGGCGGTCACGCTGATACAGCCCAGCGCACAGGCGTACATGGACATCCAGCAGCAGACGCGCGCGCAAAATCTGGCTGACGCGCTCATTGAGACGATCCGCGGCGAGGTGCTCGAGGCGAACGGCTATATCCGCTTCACCGACGGCGCGACGGACCCTAATAATTTGGACAGCGTTTTTTTGTCCAAGGGTAACGACTACAGCAAGGGCACGGCATTGGAATTCAGCGTCTACCCCAACCACATTGAGCTGATCGACAAGGACTGTGTGCCGCCGCTGACAAAGACAGACGGCACAGAACTGCTGACAGCGGAACAGGCCAATGCGCTGAACGGCTACCTGCACATGCGCTTTTACCGCGATGAACTGAATGACGCCGGGCACTACGGCAACCCGCAGCACACAAAAAAGGACAAGGCCGAGGACGGTACTGAGACGGTCACACGGCCCTACGTTGCCTACGGCTACACAACGGCCTATCCCCGGGATGCCTATATGGGGCTGTTCATCAGCGAACTGCATTTCTACGCCCGCAGCTGGACGCAGGACGGCGACGAAACCAAGACCCCGCGCATTACGGCTATGACGGTGGTGCTGACTGTGGCCAAGCGGGACGCCGACAACCAGATCGTGCCGCTGTGCACCCAAAAAGCCATTGTGCAGTTACCCGGTGAGCCGGTCATCCTGTATAAACCCGGCACCTGGGACGGCAAGGCATCGTCGGAGTCGTGAGCGGTGCCCTCCGGGACGATTTTTGAAAAGTTTATTACAATCCTGGCGGATGTACTGGACAAATTCAAATGGACTTGTTATACTTTAAAACATGAATACCTGTGTGCCGCACAAAATGCAGGAACGTCATGGACATCAGAGCAGAGAGGATGACTAGGATGGCAACAATTGAAATCAAAATGCTGGGCGGCTTTGAGATCCGTGTGAACGGCAAGCCCGTGCTGGCACAGCTGGCGCAGTCCCGCAAGGCAACGGCGCTGGTGCAGTATCTCGTTTTGCGGCGCGGGGAACGCGTCTCCCACAAGGTACTGACCGATACCCTGTGGGCAGGGGAGCGGTCCACCAACCCGGACATGGCCCTGCGCGCCATCTTGCATCGCTTCCGCCTTATGATCGACGCGGAGGGTCTGGATGAGATGAAGGGCTGCATCGTGACCAGCCGCGGCTACTACCAGTGGAACCCCCATCTGGACTGCAGCGTGGATGTGTTTGAGGTCAACGACCTCTCGGAGCTGGCCCGCAAGGAGAGCGACGCCGAGAAGCGCAGCCGCATTTATGAACAGATCGTCAACCTGTACGACGGGCGGCTGCTGCCGCAGTCTGCGTCCGAGCCGTGGGTCGAAAGCGTCAGCGTGCGTCTGCACGGGCAGTACCGCACAGCCATTTTAAACCTGCTGGAGCTCTGCAAAAAATGGGGCGAGAGCACCCGCATCGTTACGCTGTGTACCCGCGCACTGGAGCTGGACCCCTACGAGGAGCGCCTTTATCTGGAAAAAATCGTCGCGCTGGAGACGCTGGGCCGCCACGAGGAGGCGGAGGATCTGGCACGCCGCGGCAGCGCCATGGGCTGCCTGCATCATGCCATTGAGCCGGGCCGCGCAGGCTCTGCCTACCGCCAGATGCGCCAGGCAGACCGCAACATGGAGAGTGAGGTCTCCAAGCTGATCTCTGCCCTGCCGGATACCGACAACACGGGGGCCTGTATCTGCGACTTTGAGACGTTCAAGGAAATTTACCGCGTACAGCGCGGCGTGCAGGTCCGCTACGGTCTGCAGGTATTCCTGGCGATCCTGACCGTGGCTCCCAGCCAGAACACCGATGCTGCCGAGACCGCTCTGATGGTGGAGCAGCTGGGCGATCTGATCCGCACGAATCTGCGCCAGTGCGATGTGGCCGCCCGCTACACCGATATGCAGTATGTTGTTATGCTGAGCGGCAGCACCGCCGAGCGCGGCACCAGTCCGCTGGAGCGCATCAAGGCCGCGTTCTACCGCGTCCCTGCCCATGGCCGCTACCTGTTGAGCTATAGCCTCTATGTTCCCGAGGCCAAGGCCGACAGCGGGCGCGCCCGCCGCCGCAAAAAGACGGCGAAGAAGGAAAAATAAGTGAGCCGTTAAGCCGTACAGTGAAAGCTGTGCGGCTTTTTTTGCTGCACGGACCGGCAAAGAAACGATTGGTAGGGGCGGGCATTGCCCGCCCGTGCCCGTTTGCCCTGTGATATATTTTCCCGAAAAGACGATGCTGCGCCAAGTTGGCGGGCGAGCAATGCTCGCCCCCTACACTCGCTGTATGTCGAGGAACGATTTTTTACACTTTCCACAATCTTTTGCCTAAAAATTTTTACAAAAAATCCGAAAAAACTGTTTAAATTTCCACAACAATGTGGTAAAGTAGTATCAAACAGGCGGGAGTGTTCAAAAATCACTGCGCCGCAATGAAATTCTACGCCGCAGGGCTGCCGGAAGCAGCCCCGGCGCGAAAAGAGGTTTGACGATCCATGGGCTACGCAAGCAAAGACATCCGCAACATTCTGGTGGCCGGCCACGCCGGCTGCGGCAAAACGACGCTGACCGAGGCACTGCTGTACATGAGCGGCGCTTCCGAGCGTATGGGCCGTGTCGAGGACGGCACCACCGCCAGCGACTTTGACCCCGAGGAGATCCGCCGCAAGGCATCGCTCAACTCGAGCGTTGTCCCCGTCGAGTACGAGGGCATCAAGTACAACCTGATCGACGCACCGGGTCTGTTTGATTTTGAGACCGGCGCTGCCGAGGGCATCATGGCCGCCGAGAGCGTGCTGATCTGTGTGTCCGGGCGTTCCGGCGTGACCGTCGGTGCCGAGAAGGCGTACCAGCTGGCGCTGAAAAACAACAAGGCGCGGATGATCTTTGTCACCAAGGCTGATTTGGAAAACGCTGACTACTTTAAGATCCTGGAGCAGATGAAGATCAAGTTCGGCCCCAGTGTCTGCCCCTGCGTCGTGCCCGTCCGTCTGGACGACGGCACCGTCGCCTACATCAACCTGTTCAGCCAGAAGGCCTTCAAATACGAAGGCGGCAAGCAGGTCAAGATCGACCTGCCCGACATCGGCCACCGCTTTGAGGGCCTGATCCAGGCCATGAGCGAGGCCATCGCCGAGACCGACGAGGCTTTGATGGAGAAGTTCTTCGAGGGTGAGGCTTTCACCACAGAGGAGATCGTCCAGGGCATGGCCTCCGGCGTGCGCAGCGGCCAGATCACGCCCGTGTTCTGCGGCTCCGCCGTCAACGCGCAGGCGCTGGATATGCTGCTCTACAACATGAACGTGCTGCTGCCCGGCGCGGACACCGCGTCCGCCGTGGGAGAGTCTGGCGGCGAGCCGGTGGAGATCACCGCCGACCCCGCTGCCCCGCTGTGCGCTTACGTCTTTAAGACTGTGGCCGACCCGTTTGTCGGCAAGCTGAGCTTTATTAAGGTGCTGTCCGGCAGGCTGACCGCGACGAGCAACGCCGTCAACGCCCGCACCGGCCAGCCGGAGCGCCTGGGCAAGACGCTGACCGTTTGCGGCAAAAAGCAGACCGATACGCCCGAAATCGCCGCCGGTGACATCGGCGCAGTTGCCAAGCTGGCCACCGCCAAGACCGGCGATACCCTGTGTGACCCCGCCCGCGTCGTGGCGCTGCCCGCACCTGTGTACCCCATCAGCAGCTACCGCATGGCCGTCAAGGTCGCCAAGAAGGGCGACGAGGGTAAGGTCGGCAGCGCGCTGGCCCGCCTGATCGAGGAGGACCCCGCCATCCGGTTCGTGGTCGACCCCGAGACGAAGCAGCAGATCATCAGCGGTCTGGGCACCCAGCATCTGGAGGTCGCGCTGGCCAAGCTGAAGAATAAGTTCGGCGTCGAGATCACGCTCGAGAATCCGCGCGTGCCGTACCGTGAGTCCATCCGCAAGAGCTGCAAGGCGCAGGGCCGCCACAAGAAGCAGACCGGCGGCCACGGCCAGTTCGGCGACGTCTGGATCCAGTTCGAGCCCGTCGAGGGCGAGGGCATCGAGTTTGCCGAGAACGTGTTCGGCGGCAGCGTGCCGAAGAACTTCTTCCCGGCAGTCGAGAAGGGCGTCCGTCAGGCTGCCGAGCACGGCGTGCTGGCCGGTTACCCGATGGTCGGCATGAAGGCCACGCTGCTGGACGGCAGCTACCACCCTGTTGATTCCAGCGAAATGGCGTTCATTATGGCCGCCAAACTCGCGTATAAGGCCGCCATCCCCGAGGCCGGCCCCGTCCTGCTTGAGCCCATCGGCGCATTGAAAGCCCACGTCCCCGCCGACAACACCGGCGATATTATGGGCGAGGTCACGAAGCGCCGCGGCCGCGTGCTGGGCATGAACCCCGATGACGACGGCCTGCAGGTCGTCGAGGCCGAGGTCCCCGTGGCCGAGATGCAGGACTTCACCACCTTCCTGCGCCAGCTGACCCAGGGCCGCGGCTACTTCACCTTCGAGTTCGTCCGGTATGAGACCCTGCCGCAGATGCTCGAGAACAAGGTCATCGAGCAGGCAAAGGCATTGGGCAACTTTGCGGATGAGGATTAAACGAGAGATGTTCTTTCTTTGCAAAGAAAGAACCAAAGAAATTCTAAACAAGTAAAATAAAAGCACCTGCTGACCGGTATGCGTGTGACCGGTCAGCAGGTGCTTTTTGGTTGAGATATTGAAAGCTTCTTTGCTTACTTTCTTCTCGAAGAAAGTAAGAGAAAAGGGAGTCTGCGGGAAACTGCCCGGCCCCTACAGCGCAGCAAAATGAAAGGCAAGGCCCCCATTACGTGATCTTCAACGCCCGCTGCACGCGGTACACAATGTACTTGAACAGCCCGGCAATCAGACTGAACTCCACCCAGACATAATTGGGCAGGTTCCGCCACTTGAATTTCGGTTTGTTTATCTTCGGCAGCGCCGCCCACGCCTCGCGGAAGCCCTTCGCGTAATCCCCGCCGAAGCCGCGCAGCCGGAACATAAGCACTTTGAGCAGATACCCCAGCAGCATCGGGATAAAATTCAAAACCAACATCAAAATCGGCTGGTTCTTGTAGGGCAGCAGAATGCTGTTGCGCCCGCTCTGGATGCTCTTAAACGGGTTGTAGCGCACAGCGCCGGTGGTCGCGCCGCAGATATGGCGGCAGCGGGCCGTGGGGCAATAGACGTTCCTGTAGCCGAAATTGTTCGCACGCCAGCTCAAATCGACGTCCTCGTAATAGGCGAAAAACAGCTCGTCAAACACGCCGATCTCGTCCAGAATCGACTTGCGGTAGAGCGCCGCGCCGCCGCACGCGCTGAACACACGGCAGGGCTTTGTATAGCGGCTGGCCTTTAAGCCGTCGCCGCGCTTGCAGGCAAAGCCCAGTATCGTCACGTAGTCGCCCGCGTCGTCGGCCAGCTCCGGCTCATAGTAGCGCAGCATCAGGCTGCTGACCGCAAAAATTTTCGGGTCGGCGTCGGCAGTTTTGATCAGCTCCGCCAGCCAATCCGGCTCCGCAAAGGCGTCGTTGTTGAACAGCGCCATGTATTCGCCTTTGGCAATCGCAATGCCCTGGTTCACCGCATGGGAAAAGCCGGTGTTCCCGGCGTTTTCAATTAAAGTGTAGCGGTCCCGCCCGCAGTAGCTGCGGGCGATGTCCAGGCTCTCGTCGGTGGAGCCGTTGTCAATGACGATCAGCTCAAAATCCTGCTCGGTCTGCGCCCAGACGGACTCGATGGAATCCCGCAGCCAGCCCGCGCCGTTCAGGTTCGGGATGATGACAGATGCTTTCATGGCGCCTCCTCAACGGTAATAGTAGTAGGCCAGCTGGCTGTGCAGCGCGGCGGTAAACACCATCGCGGCCACAGCCACAAACAGGATGACCAGCCCCGCCACGACCAGCGCACGGATCAGGTACGCCCGGGCCAGCCGTCTGCGGGCAGGGTCCTGCGTGCCGCCAAAGCTCCACACCACCGCCAGCACGAACCCGGCGATGGGGATGGCGAACAGCAGCATGGCCGCCGTCGTTGCGCCCTGGCTCATGGCGTCGATGCGGTCCTCCTCCAGGTCCTGCTCGTACAGCGGCTCGCCAGTCTCAGCGGTACCCTCCGGGGACTGACGCATGGACTCCAACAGAGCCTCGCCCATCGGGATATGCGGCAGCGGTGCGCCGCACTTGGGGCACCGCTCGTCGTACGGGGCAGTCAGCAGACCGCAGTTTTTGCAAAAATGTGCCATAAAAACCTCGCTTATTCGTCGAATGCCAGACCGCGGTCCAGCTGGGTGTTCAGGATGATCTGGGTGTTGGTGGAGCCCATCTTCTGCATCTTGGTCAGCAGGTGCTCCAGCGCGTCAATGTCGGTGCAGCTTACCTTAATTATAAAGTTGTAGCTGCCTGTCACGCGGAAGCACTGCAAGACCTGCGGCTCCTGCTCGATCATGGTCAGAAAGCTCGCGCGGGTCGCTGCGTCCACCAGCACCGAGATCAGCGCCTCGACCCGCGCGGGCGCGTCTGGGTGGCGCAGCACGACAGTGTACCCGCCGATGACACCCTCCTGCTCCAGGCGGTGGATGCGGCTGGATACGGCGGGACTGGTCAGGCTGACCCGCTGGGCGATGTCCTTAACGGGCATACGCGCATTTTCCGCCAGCAGTTGTAGGATTTTGTGGTCCAAATCGTCCATGGATTGACTCCTTGTCGTTGTTTTGTGTAATGCGCACAAAAAAATAAAGTGAAGTATACAATCACTGTTATCTTTAACAAAATTGGGAAAATATGCTTTTTTGTGCACTTGCTAAATAAAATTAAGTGGGAACGACTTTATTATAATCTTTTGAAAACCAAAATGCAAGTCTGACATTTGACATTTTAAGAAAACTTGCTATAATAATATTTGTAATCAATCAAGACATTCACTGACCTTTATATACTTTCCCACCCCTCTATGCACAGAGCCCTGCAGGTATCCCCTGCGGGGCTTTGTGTTTGTGTTGGCAAGACACAATGCGGGAAGGTGTGCAAGAATTGGGGGACTTTTTGCCTCCCCCCGCGGGGGAAGGTGGCCCGCAGGGCCGGATGAGGGGCGTGTGCACGGCAGTAGCCTGTAAACGGGCAGCATCTGCAAGGTCGACCCTCATCAGTCAGTGGTCGGGGCCACTGACAGCTTCCCCCTCCGGGGGGAAGCCATGCGCGCGAAAGGCTGCATTTTTACATTTTAAACCCCGCCCCGTTTGACGGCACCCGGACTGCCGTGGTATAATATAATTTCCCACACATAACGTGCATTTTTAACGGAGGAATCAATATGCTCATCCCTGTGCTGCTTTTTATTGTCGGTCTGTTGTTCCTGATCAAGGGCGGCGACTGGTTTGTTGACGGCGCGTCCGCACTGGCCCGCCGCTTCCACCTGCCGGAGCTGCTCATCGGCGCGACGGTGGTCTCCATCGGCACGACGCTGCCGGAGGTCATGGTCTCCACGATGTCCGCGCTGTCCGGCCATGGCGAGATCGCCTACGGCAACGCCATCGGCTCGGTCATCTGCAACGCGGCACTGATCGCGGCCATCACGATTGCGGTGCGCCCCGGCAGGGTAGACCCCAAAACGCTGAAAACCCCCGTCGCCTTCTTCTTCGCGGCGGCGGCCATCTACTGCATTGCGGCCTATGTTTTCGGCAGATTCACCCGCGTCATGGGCATCATCATGCTGGCAACGTTTGTGGCGTACATGGCCGTCAACGTGCTGCAGATGAAAAACACCCCCGCCGGTGCGCAAGAGGCGTCCGAGGAGGAGGAAATGCCCCTCGCCAAGACGCTGATCCTGCTTGTGCTGGGCGCGGTGCTGATCGCCGTCGGCGCAAATCTGCTCGTGGACAACGGCACCCTGATCGCGCAGGCCCTCGGCGTGCCCGAGAGCGTCATCGCTCTGACGTTTGTCGCGCTCGGCACCTCGCTGCCCGAGCTGGTCACGGCCATCACCTCGCTGGTCAAGGGCCACAGCGACCTGTCGCTGGGCAACGTCGTCGGTGCGAATGTCTTTAACCTTGTGCTGGTCAGCGGCATGTCGATCACGCTGGCACCCTTCACCATCCCGCAGAGCGCCACGCTGTTTGGCATCAATTCCAGCCTTGTGCTGGATCTGCCGGTCATGCTGGCCGTCATGCTGATCCTGACGGTCCCCGCCCTCGTCAAGGGCAAGCTGAACCGCGCCCAGGGCATCCTGCTCCTGGCGATCTACGCCGCCTTCTGCGCGGTGCAGTTTACGCTGTAAAGAAAAAGGCTTCATCGCCCATGTGGACGTCCCCGCCGACGTGCGCCGCGCCTTTGCACAGCGCCAAACCGTCTACGGCAAGGAGACCCGCGCCGCCAACCCGGCGTTCGCCACCCAAAAGACAGAATAAAATTTCCATGCCCGGCATACACTTCCGCGAGGTGGTGTGTATGCTGGGCATTTTTGGTTTGTTTTTGCAGGCGGCGGCAGGGCATATTCTGTATCTGGCGCTGCATCTCGAAAGCGGGTCCTTCCCGCGTCCGCTCCCGCCGGACAGGGAGCGCGCGGCCTTTGCCGATCTGCAAAAGGGCGGGGCAGCCGCCGCACAGGCGCGGGATACGCTGATCCGCCACAATCTGCGGCTCGTCGCGCATATCTGCAAAAAATACTATGCCGGGAACAGCGCACAGGACGACATGATCTCCATCGGCACGATTGGGCTTATCAAGGCGGTGGATACCTTCGACCCCGCCAAAGGCAAGCGCTTTGCCAGCTATGCGAGCAGATGTATTGAGAATGAGCTCCGCATGGACCTGCGGCGGGGGCGGCGGACGGGAGTGACGCTGTCGCTGCAGGAGCCGCTCGAGGCGGACGGGCAGCTGACGCTGGCGGACACCCTGCCCGATGAAGCCGACATGGAGGCCGGCTGCGAGAGCCGCGCCGACGCCGCCCGGCTGCGTGCGCTGGTGGACGCTCTGCCTGCCCGGGAACGCGCTATTATGCGGCAGCGGTATGGATTTGACGGTGCGCCCAAGACCCAGCAGCAGACGGCGCAGGCGCTGCACATCAGCCGCAGTTATGTTTCGCGGCTGGAAAAGCGCGCGCTCGAGTACCTGCGCGGCCGGTGGCCGGCGGAATGACAGGAACGGCGCAAAGAAAATGTAATCAACTAAAAATTGACGGGGGGGGGGTACACAAATACCATTTGCGGCAAATGTGTGGCATGATGCGGCAGAACGCGCCACATATATGCCACACTTTTGTAAACTGTCGAATCTATGACATAAATCGGGAAATGCACGAAGCTGCCCGCTAAATATGTCAGATTTGTAAAGCCGTTATAAAATAACACGAAAAACTTGAAAAATTTTCGGAAACTCATTGACATTTCGCTGACAAGCGGATACTATAGAAGTGTAGACAATTTTTAAAGCGAGGTATACCAACGTGCATCTGACAAAAAGCGAACAACAGATCATGGAAATTTTTTGGCAGGCGGATCACGCGATGGCACAGACGGAAGTCGTGAAAACCTGTGTTGACCGTAAATGGAAGGAACGCTCGATTTTCTCGATGCTGAACAGCCTGATGGAGAAGGGTGTTCTGCGGGAGGTTGGCTTCGTGCGCAGCGGTAAGACCTATGCCCGCACGTTTGAGCCTGCCATGTCCCACGCTGAGTACCTGGCCTCGGTCATTGCAGAGCAGCTGCCCGCGAAGCAGCTGCCCGAGCTGATCGCGGCCCTGATGCAGAAGGTGGAAACGACCCCTGCCATCCAGAAGGAAATGCGTGCCGCCCTGCGTGAAAACGCACAGTAATCAATGATTTGTTCAAAAAAGCACCGCCGACCCGTGACCCGGATCGGCGGTGTTCTTTATTAGGAGGGATGGCTCTGCAGGGGCGAACTTTTCGTTCGCCCGCTGGCCGTATGCGGCAGGGGCAAGGTGCCCGGGCGGATATGGAATCCGCCCCTACGCTGTAGGGACGATGCCTGCATCGGTTCGGAGGGTCTGCGGCTGCCGCGTGTGCCCGGCGGGCAAACACAGCGCACCCCCCAGCCGCCTTAAAAAGCGGGCAAATTACCCCAGGATCCCGCTGTTTTTGATCGCCTGTACGGCCTCGCCAATCTTCTCAACGGGCATCGTCAGGGCAAAACGGACGTAGCCCTCGCCGCTCGGGCCAAAGCTCGAGCCGGGGGTGCAGATGACGCCGGCCTTGTCGATCAGGGCCAGGCAGAATTCCATGCTCGTCTTGTACCCGGCAGGCACCGGGGCCCAGACAAACATACTGCCGTGGCTGTCGGGCACATTCCAGCCGATGCCGCGCAGACCGCCGCACAGGGCGTCGCGGCGGCGCTGGTACTCGCCGCACTGGCGCTGCACGCCGTCCAGCGGGCCGGTCAGGGCAGCAATGGCGACCTTCTGAATGGGCAGGAACATACCGAAATCGATCTGGGTGCGCAGCTTTTTGCAGGCGGCGATGACATCGCGCCGCCCCACCAAAAAGCTGATGCGCGCGCCCGTGACGTTGAAGCTCTTGCTCAAAGAGAAGAACTCCACCGCGCATTCCCCGGCACCCGGCGTGTTGAAGATGCTGCCGCCGTGGGCACCGTCAAAGATAATATCGCTGTAGGCGTTGTCATGTACCAGCAGAATGTCGTACTTACGGCAGAAATCAACGATTTCGGCGTAGAGCTCCGGCGTGCCGATGCTGCCCACGGGGTTGGCGGGCAGGCTGACCAGCATGAGCTTGGCCCTGCGGGCCACGTCCTCCGGGATGGAGGTGACGTCGGGCAGGAAGTGGTTCTCCTTCGTCAGCTTGTAGTACCACGGCTCGGCACCGCCCAGTTTGGAGCCGGTCATAAAGACGGGGTAGCAGGGGTCGGGCAGCAGCACCAGATCGCCGTCGTTGCAGAGCGCCAGGCCCAGATGGCCGATACCGTCCTGGCTGCCGGAGAAGCTCATGACCTCGTCGGGGGTGATGGTGTCCACGTTAAAGCGGCGCTTGTAGTAGCCGCAGACAGCCTCCAGCATCTCGGGCAGGTCGCGCAGGCTGTACTTCCAGTTTTCGTTGTTCTGCGCGGCGTCGATGAGCGCCTGCTTCAGGTAGTCCGCCGGTGCAAAATCCGGCGTGCCGACGCTTAAATTGTAAAGATGACGGCCCTCGGCCTCCAACGCGACCTTTTTGTCGTTGAGCGCCGCGAAGATCTCCGGCCCGAACAGGTCCAGACGACGAGAAAACTCCATATCCCAAAACCTCGCTTATTGATGTAGCTTTATACAAAAAACGCACATTTTCTTGTATAAACATCCTCATTATACGCCGCCGCGTCAGCGCTTGCAAGGGGGTTATAAAAGAGGTATAATAAAAATTAAATTAAATACGAATATATGCCGCTCGCCTTCCTTGCCTCCCTCTGCGAGGGAGGTGGCCCCGCAGGGCCGGAGGGAGAGAACTGTGCCATTGCCCGAAATATTTCGGGCTGCCGCAAACTTCTCTCCCCCAGCCGCTGCGGCGGCAGCCCCC